>ERZ1034917.2185-NODE-2185-length-9872-cov-4.449221_pt1 | contig 9872 bp, 10 predicted proteins | sample MGYA00520605_ERZ1034917 | MGnify/ENA primary metagenome ERZ1034917 (study PRJEB33766, sample SAMN09781784) | gut metagenome | biome: gut microbiome | host: Homo sapiens | place: Madagascar | study: EMG produced TPA metagenomics assembly of the PRJNA485056 data set... | reverse complement strand
GTCTACATTCTGTCGCTGCTCGGATTTATGCTCTCATATACCGCTTTTATATTTACTTTTTCAAAGGAATGATTGATTATGCCGGAAAAAAGTCCTGCAAAAAGGCAGATGTCAGATACCTTCCGTGCCGCAGTGTTCATTATTCTGTCGGGCGGATTTCAGGACGCATACACATATTGCTGCCGCGGCGAGGTTTTTGCCAATGCGCAGACAGGCAACATTGTGCTTATGAGCTCCGCACTGTTTTCGGGGCAGTGGCACATCGTACTTAAATATCTTATTCCTGTCTCCGCATTTCTGATAGGGATTGCAGCCGCCGAGCTTGTCCACATTCACTTTAAGCGTTTTGAAAAAATACACTGGCGACAGATTATCCTGATTTGCGAAATTCTTTTGCTTTTCATTGTGGGATTTCTCCCTCACAGTGTCGACCCGCTTGCAAACGCGCTTGTTTCATTCGTCTGCGCGCTGCAGGTCCAGACCTTTCATAAGGTCCGCGGTCACGCCTACGCAAGCACTATGTGCATAGGAAATATGCGCAGCGGCACTGAGGCTCTTTGCGCCTATTTTCACACCCGCGACAGGGAAATTCTTCAAAAAGCGCTTACATACTTCGGCGTTATACTCGTTTTCGCAATAGGGGCGGGCGTCGGCAGCTTTGTAACACGGTGTTTCGGCATATGTTCAATTCTGATGTGCTGCATTATGCTTTTTGCCAGCTTTATAATAATGTGTCTTTAGCCGATGTTTCTTTATATAATTATTCGGTTAAAGCCATTTTTTGCGTTTAAAATAGCGAAACAAGAATACCACGGTTGCCACACAGACCGCAATCACGCACGGATAGCCGAATCTCCATTTAATCTCGGGAATCATGACAAAGTTCATGCCGTACCAACCCGTAATCAACGTAAGCGGTAAAAATACAGAAGTGACAATCGTGAATATCTTCATAAAATCATTCTGACGTATCGACAGCTGCGACTGGTACACATCGCACAGCTGCCCCGCTATATCCTGCAAATCCTTAACCGTCCTCAAATATCTGTCGGTTCGGTTACCCAGAATTTCAACTCTTTTCAACATTGCGCGTGACAGCAGTCCGTTATCGTTCGCCGCCATTTCGTCAAAAATCACATCAAGCTGTTCATAGTAGCGTTTAAGCCGCAGAAGCTCCCTGCGCCACCCGCTTATTTTTCCGAGTGTGTCCGCCGTATCTCCGTTCACATCGGAAAGAATCTCGTCCTCCGCATCGTTCATTTCCTCCTCCATTTTCTCAAGAAAGCTTATGTTTCCTTTAAGGAGTTTCACAAAAAACGTGTACAGCAGCTGTTCACAGCTCATTCCGCCACTGTTTTCCACAGAATCACATATTGTCCTCACACAAATCAGCGCTTCGTCATCCGCGCAAAAAAAGAAGACATTCTCTTTATCCATATATACGGCAATTTTCGAGTTTTCCGTTCTGTCACTCGAAATATCATACCAGTCAAACGCAAGCAAATCAAAGCCGTCATACTCTTCAAAGCTCTCGCTCTGGAGAGCGCCGATATACTCAAACGCCCTTGAATCAATATGCTGCGCCGCCTCGTCAATACGGCTAAACGGTAAAATTACATACATTTTATACGCACCACCCATTCCGAAATGCGGCTTTATTATTTGCCGCACGGTCAAATATAATTCAATTCATGTTAAAATTATACCACAACCCGCTTTAAAGTCAATATCCGACCTGAAAAAGTATTTAAAAAAAAAGCACAGATAATTGACATTTTGTCCGGACAGATGTAAAATCAAGTTATACATAACCGGGAGGTATTAAAAATGAGTAAATTTGAAATAATAGATTTTCACACCCACCCCTTTCTGCGCGAGGAAACCAACATATGTTCACATAAGGAATATTGTAATATGAGCGCAGAAAACACACTTAAGACCATGACCGAGCTCGGCGTATCAAAAATATGCGGCTCTGTCATCGGCGACGGCAAAAGGATTGCGCCGGGCGGCAATACATGGTCGGTAATCCGCGCCTGTAACGACGAGGCTCTTGCCCTGCGCGAGCTTTACGGCGATTTTTACATACCGGGATTCCATGTACACCCCGACTTCGTCCGTGAATCCTGCGAAGAAATCGAGCATATGTACGCCCTCGGCGTAAACCTCATCGGCGAGCTTGTTCCGTACTCGCACGGCGGCTGGCACTATGACAGCAAAGGCTTTGACGAAATTCTTGACACTGCCGGGCAATATCACATGACGGTCAGCTTTCACTCAATGAATTTTGACGAAATGGAAAACATGGTAAAAAAGCACCCGAATATAGTATTTGTCGCGGCACATCCGGGCGAATATAACGATTTTATGCGGCATATGGAGATAATGAAGCTGAGCGGCAGCTATTATCTTGACCTGTCGGGGTACGGAATATTCCGCCACGGTATGCTCCGTCACGCCATTGACAAATTCGGCGCGGAGCGCTTTTTGTACGGCTCGGACTATCCGACCTGCAACCCCGCCATGTACCTCGGCGGAGTGCTGCTTGACAGCCTTATCACCGACCGCGAAAAAGAGCTTATTTTTGCAGGCAATGCAAAAAGGCTCTTAAAGCTGTAGGATATGCGCATATGAAAAAGGAAATATACCTCGGAACGCGAAAAATTGAATATGACCTTGAACGCAAGCGTGTAAAAAACATAAATCTGCGCATAAAGTCCGACGGCACGGTACACGTTTCAGCAAACACGCGCGTTCCCACGGAGGTAATCGAGCGGTTCATGCACGAAAAATCGGTGTTTATTACCCGCGCCCTTGACAAATATGCGGCGCAGCAAGCCAAAACGCTGCACGAATATTTCTCGGAAGCCGAGCTGCGGTCATTTGTCCTTGACTTCCTCAACACGGTATATCCGTACTTTGAAAGCCGCGGCGTTTTGTACCCGCAGATTCGGTTTCGGCGCATGACCTCGCGCTGGGGCAGCTGCATACCCTCAAAACAGGTCGTTACGTTTAACACAAACCTTGTCTGCGCACCTCCTGAATGTGTCGAATATATGGTTTTGCACGAGCTGACCCACTTTTTGCAGGCTAACCACTCCACCGCGTTCTATGCGGAACTTAAACAAATCTGCCCGGACTATAAGGCGTGCCAAAACAAATTGCGCAGTATCGGTATTCATCGGTAAAAAACGCCCCTGCTGTGCGCCCGCGATTAGAAGGCAATCAAACGAACAAGCGGCTGATTTTCACAAAAATCAGCCGCTTTCTTCTTTCAGCTCTATAAGGTTACCTCAGGCACATAGTCCATTGTGTCAAGCATTCCTCTCACACTGCGCAGAATGGGCTGCGATTTTGTTGCAAGCGCGTCATACTGCTGAACACAAAGATACATTACACATCCGAGCATCGGTCCGACCATTCTGTGCAGCTTGTAATGCGTGCCTGCCGAAAGGAACAGAAACGGAACATCAAGCTCCTTCTTTAAAAGGTTTGTTATCCTCAGATTCTCGATTTCCTCCTCCTCGTTCCCCGCACCCGTAACGATTTTAACAATATCCGCACCGCGCGACTGATGCGCATAGGCAATTTCAAGCACCTTTTCCGCCTCGGTAAACTTGTATATATGCGATTATATAAGCACTTCCTTGCCCATTCCGTGAATCTTGTCAATCAGCCGTTTCTGTTTGTCAACCGCCGCCGCGTCATACGTTATCTCCATAGGTGACGGATTGAAGGTATCGCCCATCACATCTGCAAGGGTCGCGCCCGCTTCAAGTCCGCGGAGCAGTCCCTCCATGCACTCCTCGTCAGTCTGCCCTTCATTGAATCCCGAACGGTAATTTGTTATGTAAATCGGTCTTGGCCCCATAGCGGAATAGATCTGCTTCAGCTGTTCCCGAGAACGGTATTTCGGATTCAGACGGCAAATCTGAAATCCAAACGCATCCGTACCGTCATACACCGCATTGCGCGCCGTACATATCGCGTCTGTGAGGTTTTCCGCCTGTATCATGGTAGTGATTATCGGTTTATCATGATTTAAAAAGCTCTGTTTCATCATCGGCGTCCCCTTAATTCTTATTCCGCATTACGTATCTTCCGCCGTCCATAAGAATGGTATTACCCGTCATAAACGCTCCCTTGTCTGACGCCGCATACATTATCATATCCACGATTTCCTGCGGCTCGGCAGCTCTGCCCAAAAGCGTTTTCATTCCCGCCATTCCGGGGCGCGTAAGCACCGGTCCGGGTGCAACGCAGCAGGCGCGGACATTGTAGCGGCTGCCGTAGAGCGCAACAGATTTCACAACGCCGTTCATCAGCGCGCTTTTGGACGCGGCATAGCCTACATTCGTGTCACAGCCCTCCGCACCGGTAATAGAGCCGAGGAAAATTATTACGCCGCTGTTTTGCTTCGCCATTTGTCCGAGTACGCAATGCGCAAAATAAACCGCTCCTTTAAGATTCATGTCAATGCTGAAGTCAAACGCCTCAATCGGCATATCCTTGAACTCCTCATGCCTGTTCAAAATTCTCGCCTCTGCTCCGCCAGCACAGGTGACAAGTATATCAATCGAGCCGAATTTTTCAACCGCAGCGTCGCACGCCGCCTTTACCTCGTCATACTTGGTTATATCTGTCGACATACACAGCACATTCGGATTTACAGGACTTATTTTATCATAAGCCGTCTTTAACCCTTCCTTGTTTATGTCGCACAAAACCACATTGTCGCCCTGCGCCGCATAGCACTCTCCGCACAAAAGTCCGAGTCCTGACGCACCGCCCGTTATAACTACTGTCTTTTTATCCATTTTAACCGCTCCTTTTTTTATTTTTCTGAACGAAATCTGTTTTAATTTTTACAAGCTAAGTATAGCACATTGACAATCACGGTTAAATATATTATAATATCAAAAAAGAGAACAATACTATCATCTATTTAAAATGCACGAAAGCTGAGTACACTACCGTATCCGACAACCGTACGCTGAAAGGAGCTTTTAAAAATGAACATAAACCGACCGCCCATAACCTATTTTATCGCCGAGGTTTTTACCGCGCGCGAAAACCACACCGACAGCTTTTTAAATCTGCCGCGCCCGCAATTCTCGTTCGCATATATCGAGCGCGGCGCGGCGCGCTTTACCGACTCTGACGGCAACAGCTTTGACATCAGGGCGGGCGACATCGTCTTTGTTCCCAAGGGTATGCGCTACCTCTCTCTGTGGACAGGCTCGCCCGAAACGGTCTTTTATTCCTGTCATTTTGACGTTCTTCCGTTCAGCGACCCGTTCGGCGGGCGAATGTTTCATATTCAGGTACTCCGCGGCTTTGAACGGCTCGGTGCGGATTTCCGCTGTATTTCCGAAAATTTTTCCGACCGCGCCGCATACCTCTCCCACTGCGCAAAGTTTTATAACATATGCACCGTGCTTGCAAGCCACCTTGAGTCCGTCGCGTTGCCGCCGCTTGACGAGCGCATAAAAAAGGCGGCGGAGTATATCTCCGCACGCCCTTCCGACAAAATCGCCGTAGGTTTTCTTGCCGATATGTGCAACCTAAGCATACCGCACTTTCACCGCCTGTTCAGACAGTCATTCGGCATGACTCCGATTGACTACAAAAACAAAAAAACGGTTGACCTTGCCATGCTGATGCTGCTTAACAACCGTGATTTGAGTATTGAGGAAGTCAGCTCGCGGCTCGGCTTTGAGTCCTCCACCTACTTCCGCCGCATTTTCAAAGCCTATGTCGGCTATACCCCCACCGAATACCGCCGCATCGCCCCGCACGGAATGTAAAAGCCTATATCCAAAATTTACCTCACACAAAACCCGAGCCGCAGCGGGCATTTGCCCGCAGCGGTTCGGCTGACGTTCTCTATTCCTCTATGTATGTAAAGCTCTCCCACGGAATGTCCGCAGCCGCTTTTTTACTCAAAATTTTATCTATATGCAGCAGCAGCGGAAAATCCGCCTTGTTTAATACACCCTTTTCGATATTCAGCTTAACGGCTCTTGCCACCCTTTCTGCTACGACAAGCGACTCAAGCGTTACGCCCTTCAGCTCCGCCTTTGCCGCGTCTATGTCAAGTCCCTTGCCGAGAAGTATTCCGACAAGCCGCGTTCTTCCGCCGTAAACCGTCACATAAAGGTCGCCCGCCCCTACGCACAGATTATTCAGGCTCAGCGCGTTTTGGAACTTTAGCAGCTTGTACATTTCCCTGACCGCCTGTCCGAACACAGCCGCCTGAGAATTAAAATGGAGCGTATTGTTTCCGAACTCCCTCTTATTCAGACCTATAGTGAGTGCTATCCCCAAAGCATAGCCGTTTTTCAGCGCAACCGCGCTTTCGATACCTGTAACATCCGTAGTAATGCTTATATGATAGTAGTCCGTTTCCATTATTTTTTTAAGGTATTTAAGAACTTTTATATCATCTCCGCAGAACGATACCTCCGTCTGGTCGTGAGCTACAAGCTCATAGCTTGTGCATGGGCCGCCGATTGCGTTAAGAGATATTTTTTTGCCCGTTTCCGAAATCTTCTTTTTCCATAAATCCGGATATGTCAGAAGCCTTCCGTCTGCGGTGTCCATAAGTCCCTTTGTAACTGTCAGCACGGGCGTATTGTCGGGAATCTGCGGCAGAACCTTCTCGCCGAACCATTCAACGCCAAAGCTGCTCACGCCGCCTATAACCGCATCCGCGCCCTTTAACGCCTCGGAAAGCTCCTCTATCTGATAAAAACTTATTCCGTCAGGGAAATCCTTCTCAAATTTCGGGTGTCTGTTGTTCTCAATGCATCCCGATATTATTTCTCTGTCAAGGTGAGTACCCACAACTCTGGCCTCATTTTTATTCTCTCTTGCGGGAAACGCAAGGGCGCTGCCCATCATTCCAGCGCCGACTATTGTAATAACTGCCATTTTTGACTCCTCCTGATTTTTTTTGAAAATACTTGAAAAACTTTTTCCAATATGATAACATTATATTTAATAGATTAGCTGCTGTCAATACGCGGCAGCAACATTGAAACATTGTCATACTTTTTCACAAAGGAGCTTTATTATGATTACATACGAAAGGCAGCACGCCATTTTAAACTATTTGTCGGAAAAAAAGTTCTCCACCGTTAAGGAGCTTTCCACGGTTGTCCGGGCAAGCGAATCATCTGTCAGGCGCGACATAAAGAGCCTGGCGGAAAAAGGATATGTAACGCCTCTTTACGGAGGTGTTATCCTGTCCGACTATGCAAACACGGTTGTTCCGATAGGTCTGCGCGATTCCTCAAATTCTTCGGTAAAGGACGAGCTTGCCAAAAGGGCGGCGGACTGCGTTTTCAGCGGCGCGTGCATATTTATGGACGGCTCGTCAACCGTTAAAAGAATCGTGAAATACCTTGATAAATTTAACGGTCTTAAAATCATCACATACAATCAGCGGATTTTCAGCGAATACAAAAACCCTCAAATCAAGCTATATTGCACAGGTGGACTTTTTGACAGCAAAAGCAGTATATTTTTGGGCAGCGCGGCCAATGATTATATAAGCAACGTGTCCGCGGACATCTGCTTTTTCTCAAGTCAGGCTCTTTCCGATGACGGCGAAATAAGCGATGTGTCGGAGGATGAAACCTCCATAAGAAAGGCTATGCTCGCCCGCGCCGCGAAGAAAATCTTTCTTTGCGATTCATCAAAGCTTGGTCTTAAAAAGACATTCAAGCTGTGCGATAAAAATGACGTTGATTTGATAATATGCGACAAAAAATTACCGTGGGAAAACTAAATACCGCGCAAATTCTTATAAAAAAAGAGTACGGCGGGATTAAAATATTTTGCTCCCGCCGCACCTTTGTGTGCTCTGAAGAAATCGCAAAAAGGTGCTTAACGCTTTGAATGCCTGTCTATAGATTTGAAATTCTGTCATTATCCGCCGCAAGCCTGCCGCCTGTCAGCACCTTGCGGATTTTCAGCTCCTTATCAAAAATCACAATGTCCGCGTCAAATCCGGGTCTGATTTTACCTTTATTCTTCAGTCCCATAATCCTCGCCGGGGTTTCCGTAATCATTGCCACGGTGTCCGCAAGCGTTGCGCCGTAATGCTTAACTCCCTTTTCAAGCAGAGTTGACGCGGTTGCGATGCTCCCCGCGAACGAGGAACGGTCGGGCAGCTTGGCAACGCCGTCCTCTATAATCACCCTGTTTTCGGGAATTTTTTCGCCCAGCCAGCTCTCCTTGGCATTCGTCCCCGCGGGTCTGAGCGCGTCCGTAACCAAAGCCGTATTTTCCATGCCCTTTATCTTTACCGCAAGCTGAAATGCGCCGACCGCCATGTGCTTTCCGTCCGCAATCAGCTCCACCGTAACGCTGTCGTCAAGGTATGCCGCCTCTATCACTCCCGCTCTGACCGTCTGGTCTATCTTCCGCACGCTCGGCGTTGCGCTGTACAAATGTGTAACGTGGCTGAATCCGTTTTTAAACGCCCAAAGTGCAGTCTCGCAGTCTGCGTCACTGTGACCGAGCGACATCATCACTCCGCAATCACGCATTTTTTTTGCAAAATCCGCCATGCCGTCAAGCTCAGGAGCCGCCGTAATTCTCTTTATGACGTTTTTCCCCTCACTCAAAAGGATTTCGATTTCCTCCTCTGTCGGACTGTGCAGCAGAGCCGCATTGTGCGCCCCTTTCTGATTCGGCGATATGTACGGTCCCTCAAGGTGAACACCGCAAAAATTCGGGCATAGCCCGCTAAAACGCTTATATGTATCAATCAGCTTCAGAATACTGTCAAACCTCGCCGATACCGCAGTCGGCAAAAGCGTTGTTGTTCCGCATCTCAGATGTGCCTCCGATATACCGCAAAACGCTTCTTTTGTACAGTCCATAAAATCGTAACCGCCGCCGCCGTGAACATGAATGTCTACAAACCCCGCTGAAACATAGTCGCCCCCCGCGTCAATAATCTCGCACCCGCGCGGCAGCTCGCCGCGAAAGTCCGTGCTTTCTATAACACCGTTTCTGATTAGTATATCCCCGCCGTATATTTTCCGCTCGGAAACAACCCTGGCATTTTTTATAAAAATATCACTCATTTTACTTATTGTACACCCTTATCTCCGGGATAGGCGAGTCAAGCGCCACGCGCGCTGCGTAAAGCATAGCGTCCGGGTGCTTTTGGAACAGTGAGCAAGGAACCTTCGGTGTAACCTCGCCGTGCAGTATCTTGCGGAGCGCGCCCGCGTTCCAGTCGCGCGGCATACACATTCTGACCTTCTTTGCCATGAACATTTCCTTCATTCCGACTGTAATGCAATACTTTGGTATCGCATCAATGTTGCCGCCGCAGTTCATAAACGAATTTACCGTTCTTGTTTCGCGCGATACCGCAAGAATACGGGTCTGCCTGTTCAAAAATTCCTCGCAGCTTACATTCTCGTCCGGCTCGGGCGGCTCGTTGAACGCATAATGCCCGTTAATGCCAACTCCGCCGAAAACCATATCCAGCTTGCCGAAACGCTTTATAAGCTCCAACGGCTCGTCAAGCTTGTCGGGATTCGGAAAATACCTGTTTTCGGGCAAAACATTGAGTTCTTCGTCAACCTTGCCGTAAAACGTCCTCTCCATACCGCCGCGGAACGAGAGCGGGTCATCCTTGTCGATGTATCTGAAATCGTCCGCTATGTATTCGTCCATATTTATAAACGTACAGTTTTTAAGGCTGACCCTGTATTTATTCACAAGGTAGGCAATCCTCGCGTACGGTCCGAGCGGTCCGTACGGCACAACCATAAGGGTCGGCTCGCCGTTTCGGTTGTTTTCCTCAACCGTTTCAAGCACCTCTATTGCCACCTTCCAGTACATATCAA
>ERZ1034917.2184-NODE-2184-length-9872-cov-24.821127_pt1 | contig 9872 bp, 10 predicted proteins | sample MGYA00520605_ERZ1034917 | MGnify/ENA primary metagenome ERZ1034917 (study PRJEB33766, sample SAMN09781784) | gut metagenome | biome: gut microbiome | host: Homo sapiens | place: Madagascar | study: EMG produced TPA metagenomics assembly of the PRJNA485056 data... | reverse complement strand
AAATTAGGATTTTCTTTATTTATTTCAATTTCAAATAACATAGGAAATGACAATTGTTGTTTTATTGGTATATTGCCGACTTTTGAAACATAGTCTATAACATAAGCAGATATTGGAATTATATTTTTTTCTTTATCGTATCTTTGAATACTATCTTTATCTATCAGAATTTTTTGAATAAATGTAGCTTGATATTGTTCCGGGCTGGCGTTTGATAAGTATATGGAAGTGATATTTTTATTTATTATGGGTTTTTCACTAGAAGGGGAGTATTGGTATCTTAAATTTCCATTTATTCTTATTGTATCCCCATCTTTTAAATGTTCACTTATATATTTTATAGCATCATAGGGGAAAAGAAATTTCTTTGTTACTATATTTCCGTTTATATCTTTTTCAAGACCTATCTTTATAAAACATTCATCAGCTATTGTATTTAAAGTTTCTTTGTCATTTCTTTCGGAAAAACTCACTCTTATGCCATCTGTATAATTAATTTTCCCTAAATCATCTTTTTTATAAGCATAACAGAAATTTTCGTTTCCATCATTAAAACCACCCATCATTGAAGCATATACGATGTTTCCTTTACAGCAGTTAATACCTAAATTTAGTGAATTATAAATCCAATCTGAAGTTTTTGATTTTCGATCAAAAACATAAGAATAATTATTGATTTTAGTCTTACCCACTAAAGTAAACGAAGATGCTCCTTTTTTGAGATTAGAAATCTTTTTTTGATTTGTCATAAACATTAAATTCCTTTCACAAATATTATTCTTAAAATTAAAATATGAATCAGATGAATAAATTGTATGATTTTATCAACCGATGTACCATCATTTTATTTGGGTCACTTTTGTAGGGTATAGTTATATTTAATTCCCCTCTTTTACTGTAGATATTGTGTGAACCTTTTGAGCGAATACGATGAAATCCATTTTTTCTTAAAATTCGCTGTACTTCTCTTTGAGAATATTGTTTTAGAGACAATTGCTTCAACTCCTTTAATTGATATAATAATATAATATATTGTTTTATTTGTTGTATAAGTCGATTCATGACGCAAATTCAAAAAAAATTTTAAAAATTTATTTTTTTAACTAACGTGCTAATTTGATTCACAATAATATGTTTGTCAAAAAATGTGGGGAAAATATAATTGGCTTAGAGAACAATTAAGAACAAAAAGGCTATTTTTTCTCATGAAATTGTTCTTAAGACTAACCGTGGTCCACTTGGCATTGTAACAATATACACAAGTGTACCACAGCCAGTTTTAAAAATTCAAATATTAGAGTATTTTTTGAAATACTCTATGAAAAAAGAGCAAGGGAACTTGTATTACGTCTGCTCTTTTAACAATTTAATAATTACTTTTATAGTGTTTTTGAAAGTGTTTATAGATGCCATATTTCCGCTATTTCCGTTATAAAACTTCTTATAAATTTGCACATAATCATTATTGGACATTTTATCTTCTCCACCTTTTTTATCAATGTATCTTGAAGTGTAATTGGCTATCCCTGATATTCTTATGGAGTTAGTTGTAATATAGGGGTTATTAAGCCATGTTCGAAATCTTGCTATTTTACCTTGAATATACGATGTTGAAGGTTCGATATAATTTTTTTCACTTGAAATCATATTCTTGGCTGATCCTATGGGTAGTGGGGAAAAAACATATGGGCTATCAGGAATTTTAAAAGCATGGGGTTTAATTTCACTAACATTTTTTCGATTTGTTAAAATATTGACGTTGTTATTTGAATAGTATTCCTCAGTAGTTTCATTATCGGAAGCAATTTTTATCAATCTATCTGGAATATCTTCAATGATTTTTTTATTATTTTGACTGTCTTTTATGGTTATAGTTTTTTTTCTAAAAGATATATCAGATTTTTTTAAACTGTATATCTCTTCTTGGGTTAAACCTAAAAACAACAGTTCTAATAAAAGTTTATCTGTAGGATTCAATAGAATATTTTCATACTCCAAAAATTTATCAAATGTAATATATTGGTTTTTCTCAGCGACTTCATTTTTATATTTTTCTAGTTTATAGATTAGTTTAAAATTATTGATTTGTGCATAATTTTTCTTAATACAAAACTCAACGTATTTCCGCATGTGAGAAACCTTAGATCTCAGTGCTTTTTCTGATTTATATGCGAAATTCGTAAATATCATATTTTCAATGTCCTCAAGGGTGAAATCGTATAAGCTTTTACTGAACTCTATCTCTGAATTTTCAGCTTTAAACAGAGTAATTTTTATTTGTTTAGCAGTATTGGGATGTTTGTCTGATAAAAATTCTTTTTTTAATTCTTTGTCAATCTTAAATTCTCGGTTTTCCAATGAGGTCAGCCCGTTTCTGCATATTTTAAGATTTTTATTTTTATCCATTTTAAACTCTCCTATAAAATTTTTTATTCATTACCATTTGTTATAAATAAATTATATATTTTGTTCTTTTTATAGTTGTTTATTTTATTCCCATCAATATCATTTAAAAAGCTCAACTTATCATTATTCAAGCTAAAATCAAAATTAGATATTATTTTATTTACACTTTCTTTCCAATTTTCTTCTTTATACAATTTTTTACTTAAAGCAATATAAGCCATAAACATGTATTTATTTGTTGAATATTCCTTGTCATTAAGGAACTCTGAAATATAATTCAAAAATTCAACTATCCATTCAGAAATGTTTCTGGTTTTTATTTTAGTAGTTAAAATTTCAGAATAATTATCTTTTATTGCAATTGATAATAAACTCTTTTTAGTGTAACCACCGAATCGTAATTCTTGGTCACTAAGCTTAATTTTGTTTCCAAGCTCAAATAACTGGTTATCTACTATTAAATCTACAGCTAGGTTCTCAAATTTAGCCTTATCAAGTCCTTTGATATACTCTTGTCGGATTCTAGTCTGCTTATCTATTTGTACCATAAAATCTTGAGCTCTTTTTTCTGTGAAATTTGTTATAATTATTCCCCAGTTAAAGTGAAGGTCAGAATTTTCTAAAAGTGCCATTTGACTTGCTGTTTTTCTATGAAATCCATCGAATATATCCATTTCTCCATTTCTAATTTTTAATGTTCCTATTTTTCCATCCTCAGTTAAAAATTCTACGTCATCGTTTCCATCTCTTAAAACATTTATTTTAATTGAGTCAGGAAATTGCTCTCCCGAAAGTATTCTTGATTTTATGTCATTTATTTTTTTACGACTTATATTTATACCTTTCATTCCAAATTTATCAATTTTGGCATCTCGTTGAGTATTAAAGTTATAAACTATATCTTTATCAAGCTTTGAAAGAGTTTTGGCTGATATTACTCCCATATATTGACTATCTGCAACTTTAATCATATTTTCAAGCAGATAAGGATAACCTGACTCTTCTAAGTCCAATACTAAGTTATGAAATCTATTGTACTCGATAGAGGTGAAATATACAGCGGGACAAATAAGAAGAGCTTCGTTATTTTCTGTATTTGATTCAATATCTTTTAAAGCTTTGTATAATCCATTTGTAAATGTATATAGTATAAACAAATCATTGCTGTTATCTATGTCTAAGGATTCAAGTTCTAAGCGACCATTAAAAATTTTATTTCCGTAACTACTATTTAAGTTCCTGGTTTTAAACTCCTGTGTTACAGCATTTCTGATAAATCTTTTTCCACCATATTTGTGTATGTATTTATTTAGTATTTCTATGAGTTCTGCTCGTTTTGATAATAACATTAAAATCTTCCTTTATTAAAATAAACTACGAACTAAGAATAACACCCTATGTACTATTAGTCAATGATTGATTGTTTTATTTGTAATTACATTTACTTTCTGTCTTTGTAGTGTTGTGTAAAGTTAACCTTTCAATCTTAAATTCTACGTTGAGTTTAAGAGATTTGCTGTCTAGTATTAGAGATTGAAGGTATTCTTCTGTTGCCTCCAAACTGTTGAAAGAACATTCGTTAATTATAAAATCAATATCATTTTTATTTACTGTTTGTAGCCGTGTAGTGCTAGTCCCATCGGAATGAGTAATGGTTAAAAATTGTACAACATAATTACCTTTATCATCAATAATTACATATCTTTCCATTAGCATACCCCTTTACAATTTAATATATGAATTATATTTTTATGCTTGTACTTTGTCAAATATCATAAAAAGCATGTTTTTATCAGAATAACAATATTTATAACGAACATATTGGAGCATTGTAGATACATGTAGTATATTTCTCTGTTATGTATAAATATATTTTTTATTTTAGTGTATAAACATTAACAACTTAAAAGTGTTTTTACAGAAATTGGGTGTGTTTAAATTAGGAAAATCAAATAATGCTAATGCATATTTCAAAATATGAATAAATCTATTTATAAAAGTAAGAGATATAGCTTGAGTTATTTGTTGTTTGACAAGTTTTCTTTTTGTAGAATTATTAGGGCTAACGTAAAAAATCTTTTCTTTATTCAATTATTAGAACAGTTTTCGTTGCCTTTATTCTGCAAAATTCTTTTTGACTTATTGTGTTTTTTTATATTATGTTTTTGTCTAAATATACCTTCTAATGAAATTCTTAAAAACCAAAGGGTCGCACTTAAGCTGTATATCCATGCAAAAAGTTCTATTAATTTGTTTTTCATTTTAATTTCTCCTATCACAGTTTTTTGACAAGTATATAGTTTTTTGATATTATTAATAATATCAACGCAAGAGGTGAATAGTTTTGAAGATATGTGTAACATGCTGGAAAACAAAAGACAAATGTAAATGCTTTTGCCCTCCTTTTGAAATAAATAGTTATGAAACCGAACAAGAAGCAATAAGACTTAATAAGAATAATTTACCTTATCAGAAAATTGAAGAGATTGATGATTTAATGTATCCAATTTTGTGTGTTTTAAATGCAAAGGGATATGAAACGGAATTTTCTTGCTCTGGTCATGTTAATGGTCCATCATTTGATGTGTATATTTTATTTAAAAAGGTTTATGTATTTGACACTATTCCTGTAGATTTTAAACTTTCTGATTATAAAAATCATTCTGTTTTAAGACACAGACTTACTGCATCGGAATTTTTGAAGCTAAAAAAACGTAATTTAGTTTCTTCATTAATTGATAAGCTAAATCAAGAACTTATTGAGTGGGCGAATAATCTTTAAAATGAAAGGCGGTAAATTATTACCGTCTTTAAATCATTTTAGAATGTTATATTTATAACTATGTAAGTATGAACAATTATCATTAATATTGATGTACTGAGTTAAGTTTCCCGTATTTATTTCTTCACCCTCAATCCAGTGTTTCGGGGCTATGTATACCTGCTCAGAGTTTAATATATTTTCTGGGAAATCTGATGAAAATATTTTCCCACCAGTATTAGTGTCTAAATATTTAAGAGGGCCACTATTTCTATTAGCAAAAACTTTCTCTTTTTCTAGCCCTATGAATACGCTGCTACATCGTTTTGTAGCACTATACAAATTTTTATTGGATAATTTCAAGATTAATTCTGTGTCAGTTATATCACAATTTAAAATATTTAGTGTGTTTAACGCCCAATATTCTGTGCCATTCATACAAAGCACTTTATTTCTTAGCTTGAATGGGTGACAGTTAGTATTTGCTATTTTGCCTATACTTGCTCGTCTTGTGTGATAAATAAACCACTTCAAATTACCAATATTATTATCTATAATTTCAATAATTTTTTCATTTGTTAGTTTGACACCTTTTTTTATATAAGAACTATTGTCATTATTTATTATACAGATACCATTTCCATGTCCTCCACAAGTTGATTGAAGATAATTAAAAAATTCTAGTAGATTATATTTTTCTTTTATGTAATTTAGGCCTTTATTATTTATTAGCGCTAATCTGCACATTATTTTTTCACTCCTATGACTCAAAAATATATTGTTTTATTTGCTTTATAATATTTCAAATCCGTGTATTGCTATATTTTTAAAAGAGTATCTTAGATATTCATTAGTAACCTTGTAAATTTCTTTCCCATTATATATTGAATGTTCACAAACAGTACTTTTGTTGTCCTTAACTTTAACTTTTGTTCCCAAGGGTAGATTTTTTAATTGTTTTATATTTTTTTTGATTCTTTTATTTTCTGCTATTTTATTTCTACAAGCCTTTCTCCATATATTTGCGCACTCATTTTCAGTTGGAGATAGTCTGTCTAATATCCTTTTAGGGCAGCTACATTCATAGGACCCATAAGTTTCATCCATATCTTTATAACTGAAATTAAAATAATTTCTACTATTCCTTTCAACAAGAAAAATTCCAGCCCAAGTTGTTTCTTTTCCAGTTTCTTTATTAGTGGTTTTATGAGCTGTGTATACTACATTTCCCACTTGTGCACTATCTAAAATCTCAACCTTTATTTTTTCAGTTTCCCATTCTCCAAATTTTTCGGAAATTATTTGTCTATTGCTTTTTGATAAATCTGCATGTATTCCTGTCCATCCCATTTTTGTATTATCCTTCCATATTTTAATTTTAAGTTTTTATCTATAGTCTTCTTGATTATAATTTTTTATCCAATTTATGAGAACCTTACTGGCTGTTTTTCTATCTAAGCCAAATTTTTTCATCAAATATTTTCCAGCTCCGCACATATTAGTCTTCCCACTACGTCTTAATCTTTCTAAAAATAGATAATATTTATTGTCAGTCATGATAAAATCTCCTTAATTAAAAATTTAACTTACTTTTTGTTCTCCCCAGCGTATTTTTACACCATTTTCAGTTTGTTCTTTGTACATAAGATTTTTAAGTATATCGCTATCAATTCCGAATTTTTCTTCAATTTCTTCATCTGCAACCTCTTTGTCCTTCATAATCAAATTGAATTTATCTTTGGTAAGTATCATCTTTAGTAAATTTGTTTCGATACTATTTTTATACGTTACAAAATAAACTTCCTTAAATCGTGTGGAGGTATACCTTATAAATCTAAAGTAGTATTGACTCATTCCTGCATTGTTCCAATGAAGCTCTGCAATAATACATTTATCCACAAAGTCAATATTCATTGATGCCGACAATGATTGTTGGGTACTTATCAAAATACCATTTGTTGTGGCTTTTAATTCATTTACTATGCTTTTTCTTTGTTCAAGTGAAGTTTTATCCCCGGTGATTAAAAATACTTGTCTATTTGGAAAGCTCTTTTTTATTTCTTTGTAGTATTCGTTTGCAACTTCAATATGTCTCACGCCTATTGCAATTCGTTCATCTTTGAATTTATCTACTAACTTTAGTACTTCTTTGAATTTCCCTGGTAATTCTGATGATTTGTACTCTTTAAATATCTGAGGCGATGCACATATTTTGAGCATTAGTATTAATTGTTGTAAAATTTTAAGCATTGCATCTTTTCTGCTATTGCCAGTTTTGGAAAATAGGTATTCCATTTCATAAAATTTTTCTATTGCTGTCCTATAAAGTGATTTTTCAGCTTCATTCATGTTACATGAAATTTGTTTAATTTCATATAATTTTTTCCCTGTTACTTCTTCAAAAGTCCTTGTTATTATGGTTTTATCTCTCAAAGCTTTTAAATCTTCTAAGTTGTAAATATCTTGATTTAATTTTGCTATTCCAAAGACAGTAATTTTTTCTGGGATATGCGATTCTTTAAACAATTTATAGCCCTTAATGTATGCAGGAATAGGTTTGTTTTTATACTCGTTGGGTTGCTCTAATAATTCATCTAAATGATATTTGTCACGTTTATAAATGTAGTCGTTAGTGCTAATCATGTTATAAGAATTATTATATAAAAGTTCTATTTGAGGAATGATCTCAGCTACATTATTTCGTGTGCTTGTACCAGTCATAAGAAGTTTATATTTTACTTTTCTAAAAGCATTTAATACCGCTTTGGTACGTTTAGAATTAGCTTGACTTATATTGTCGGATTCATCAAGGATTAACATCACTTTTTGAGATTGCATTTTTATGTACTTTTTAATTTGTCTATGGTGTTTGCACATCATATTTAAAGTGATTGTTACATATTGACCTTTTTTTATGTTTCTTATATCGTCTAATTTTTCAATGTTACAGAAGTCTTTGCCATAAGCCTTTAAAACATCATTCCAGTTTGTTTTTATAGCTATTGCCGTACTTACAATAAATATATTTCTTACATTATTATGCTTTAATCGGTACTCAGCTTGAGTTATTCCGGTTATTGTTTTTCCTGATCCTTGTTCCCATTGCACAAATGCGTAGGGTTTTTGTAAAAATAAATTCGTATCGTGTAATTGTATAGGATTGAGCTTTATTGTTTCACTCACACTTTTTAATTCAAAACTTTTAAGCCAACTTTCTATTTTAGGGTCAATTTTCATATCCTTAAACTTTTGAGATTGTATTTGATAATGTTTTATTTTTTTGTCTATCAATTTTTTATACCTAGGATTCTCAAATGGATAATATTCTTCTGTAACCGCTTGATATATTGGTATCTTTAAATCGTTAAGCTTTAAATTGTATTTATCCTTTATTAACCTATTTTCTTTTTTGCGTTGAGGGTGTTGAAGCTGTAGAGTATATTTTAATTTTTCCAAAACATCTTTAGAAGTGATTTTTGTTTTTTCCCATTCTTCATAATTCATATATGTAGGTTGTTTCTGATTTTTAAATCTATCTATATACTCTTGACAGTCAGCTAAATATTTTTTTGTCTTAGGATTTTTCTTTATGTCATACATTAATTTTTTAACTTTATATTGAAAATCATAATCACCACTTTTGATATTTTCAAGAAATAATTTTTGTTTTAATTTGTCTTTTTGAGCTACTAAAGGTGATATATAATTATTGTAAATCAAGTCCGAATTATCTGTATATAGTACACCACTTTTAAATTTTACTTCAGTCGTACAGTTGGATTTTTTTTGAAGTATTAGAAGTTTTGTTTTATAATTTTCTACACCTAGGTGCTTAAAACTATTTTTATCAAGAGTAATTTGTGCTATATAATTAAATCTTTCATTTAGCGCTTCTATGTCAGATTTATTTGAAAGTTCGTCATTGCAAAAGGAATGCGGAACAATTATCGCCAGTATTCCACAAGGTTTCAAAAGTGTGTGTGCTTTAATGCAATAATATAGTTCGCTTGAATAATTTATATTGTTTTTAATCCATTTTAAGCCATAGGGTGGGTTACCTATAATATAATCAAATGTTGATTGAGGACTATATTCTCTAATATCACCATGGACTAACTTTGCATCAGGATAAAGGTATTTTGCCACTAAATAAGAATTGTAATCTAGTTCGCAACCATAAAAGTTTATTTCATTTGGGGCACTATTTATAAATGCCCCATGCCCAAAGGTTAGATCTGCTATTAAGTCGCTTTGTTTAGGTTTTAAACATTCCATTATCCAATTTGCAAGACTGTACGGCGTGAAAAATTGCCCTTGCTCAATTTCTTGCTTATCTTTTTTATATTCATAATAGTTTTTATAATCTTCATATTTTAGATTATGTAAACCACCTTTACCAGTATAACTGTTAAATATATCATTTTTGGTTATGTTGGTATCTTTTTCATCTAAATTGTTTTGTATGATATGAATTATTTTTTCATTTATCTTCTCTCTTAATTCTTTTGGTATCGTTTGATTTTCTATTTTATATCTCATTTTATCACCACCTTTTTTATTCTGCATCTGAGAGTGGATAACCACACCAACATTGAATAAACTCTCTTGCGAATTTAGACGAGGAAAATTTTACATCTACTCTACCATTTTTAAATAACTTTATAGATTTTATCTTTTGTGAAGTTATTTTTATATTGTTTTCCAT
>ERZ1034917.2180-NODE-2180-length-9882-cov-10.692276_pt1 | contig 9882 bp, 5 predicted proteins | sample MGYA00520605_ERZ1034917 | MGnify/ENA primary metagenome ERZ1034917 (study PRJEB33766, sample SAMN09781784) | gut metagenome | biome: gut microbiome | host: Homo sapiens | place: Madagascar | study: EMG produced TPA metagenomics assembly of the PRJNA485056 data set... | reverse complement strand
AAAACAAACATTCTGGAGTAAAATTTTGACAAGCGATCAGATGATAAATAAAGTCGGCGGCAATATTCAGGAAAAAGCGGCCTTGATTTGGAACGTTGCTAATACACTGGTCGGACTTTACAAGCCTCATGAGTACGGACTGGTTATTCTGCCTATGTGCATCATAAAAAGATTCCACGACTGCCTTTTGCCGACCCATAAAAAAGTTCTTGAGACTTATGAAAAGATAAAGGCCCTTGAAGTAAAGGACGGATTTCTTTCAAAAGCTTCCGGTTACCAATTTTATAACACAAGCAAGTTTACTTTTGAAACTCTTGTAGCTGATCCGGACAACATTGCAGACAATTTTGAGGATTATATCAACGGATTTTCGGACAATGTAAAGGATATTCTGCACAGAATGAAGTTTGAAGATCAGATAAAAACCATGAAGGAAGGCAAGGTTCTTTATCAGGTTATAAGCGATTTTAATTCTGCAAAAGCAGACATGAATCCTGAAAAAATCAGCGCGATTGACATGGGCTATATCTTTGAAAATCTTGTCCAGCGGTTTTCAGAAAGCTATGACGAGGAAGCCGGAGCACATTTTACCAGCCGCGACATTATTTACACTATGTGCGACCTTCTTGTAAGCGGCGACAAGAATGCTTTTAGCTCTGACGGAATAAACAAGACAGTTTACGACATGACCATGGGAACAAGCCAGATGCTTACCTGCATGGAAGAGCGGCTCAGGCAGTTTGACAAGGCTGCTGTGGTAACGAGCTTCGGGCAGGAATTCAATCCTTTTACATTCGGCATTGCAAAGGCAGACATGCTCATCCGCGGCGGAGACCCGGACAATATGCAGTTCGGAGACACCCTGAACGACGACAAATTTTCCGGTTACACATTCGACTATATTATAAGCAATCCTCCTTTTGGAATTGACTGGAAAAAAGAAGCGTCTGACATTGAAAAAGAAAGCAAACTTGGCGCGAAAGGCCGCTTTGGCGCGGGGCTTCCTCCAAAAAGCGACGGGCAGCTTCTGTTCATGCTAAACGGTGTTGCAAAGCTAAAGGAAACCGGACGCATGGCAATAATACAGAACGGCTCAAGTCTTTTCAGCGGAGACGCCGGAAGCGGACAAAGCGAAATCCGCCGGTACTTAATAGAAAACGACTGGCTTGATGCGATTATTCAGCTTCCTAACGATTCTTTTTATAACACAGGGATTGCAACATACATCTGGATTGTAACAAAAAACAAGGATGAAAAAAGGCTTGGAAGAGTTCAGCTGATTGACGCTTCAAACTGCTACGAAAGCCGCCGCAAGAATATCGGCAATAAGCGCGTGGATTTGACAACAGACTGCCGCAATCTTATTTTAAGGGCCTATGATGAATATTCAGACAAAGACTACGAAGAAAAAACAGAAAACGGAAATTCAATCATCTGTAAGTCAAAAGTCTTGGACAGCGTTGACTTGGGCTATAACAAAATCACCGTTGAAAGTCCGCTTTTAGATGAGAACGGAGAGACCGTAAAGGACAAAAAGGGCAAGACTCAGTCAGACAGCAATAAGCGCGACTATGAAAATGTTCCGCTGGATGAAGACATAGACAAATATTTTGAGCGTGAAGTTCTTCCATATAATAAAGCCTCCTGGATAGACAAATCAAAAACAAAAGTCGGCTATGAGATTCCATTTACAAGAACATTCTATGTTTACAAGCAGCTTGAAAAAGCGGACGAAATTGCCAGCCGCATAGAGTGGCACGAAAAGTCGTTGATGGAAAAACTTCGCAAGCTGTTCGAGGAGGAGTAGATATTTATGGAAAAAGAGATTGCGATTTTTAAGACCGACAAAGAAACGATAAATGTAGAAGTTGTTTTTGAGGATGAAACCGTCTGGCTTACCCAGGAGCAGATGGCCAAGATGTTTGAAAAGGCGAAGTCCACAATAAACGAGCATATAAAGCACATTTTTGAAGAAGGTGAACTTGATAGAACTGTGGCTGTTCGGAATTTCCGAATGACCACAAAACACGGAGCGATTGAGGGGAAAACACAAACTCATGATGTTCTTTATTACAATCTCGATGTGATAATTTCCGTTGGCTACCGTGTAAAATCCCTGCGCGGCACGCAGTTCCGCCAATGGGCCACAAAACGCCTGAACGAATATATCAGAAAAGGCTTTGCCCTGGACGACAGCCGCTTAAAGCAGCTTGGCGGCGGCGAATACTGGCCGGAGCTTCTGGCAAGAATCCGCGACATCCGGGCTTCCGAAAAAGTGTTTTACCGGCAGGTTCTGGATATTTACGCCACGAGCATAGACTATAATCCGCGCTCAGACACTTCAATCGAGTTTTTCAAGAAAGTTCAAAATAAAATTCATTTTGCAGTTCATGGCAAAACCGCCGCGGAAGTAATCTACAACCGCGCCGATGCGGAAAAAGAGTTCATGGGCTTAAAGACTTTTGAAGGCGACCGCCCGCACTTGAAAGATGCCGTTGTGGCAAAGAATTATCTTGACGAAAAAGAGCTGCGCGCAATGGGTCAGATTGTGGGCGGATATTTGGACTTTGCGGAACGTCAGGCGGAACGCCATCAGATAATGACAATGAAAGACTGGGCGGAGCATCTGGACAGAATCCTTTCAATGAGCGGCGAGCAGCTTCTGCAGGGAAACGGTTCTGTTTCGCATGATAAAGCCGTTGAAAAAGCAACATCAGAATACAAGAAATACCAGCAGAAAACTTTAAGCGATGTGGAAAAGGCGTTCTTGGATTCAATAAAGCAGATTGAAAACGCGGGAAAAAAGTAAATGGAAATACATTGGTGATAAACTGGGGGATAAAAGTGAAAAATGCTTTGCACGGATTACTTGATGAGCTTCGCTCTTATGATACAGAACGCGATTAAGGAAAGCTGGTTTGACCAAACGCAGTTGGGACAATATATTTCTGCTCTTTCAAATAGTGCCGCTATAGAGGGGCGAAAAAACGCCTATTTTGTCTGGGGAATTCATAATGATACATATTCTGTTACAGGAACAACATTTAACAGTAATATGGATATAAAAAATGAGCCATTGAAACATTTTTTAGCCCGTCAGATTACTCCTGATTTAAATTTCACTTTTAACGAAACTGTTTATGAAGAAAAGAAATTTGTTGTGCTTACTATTCCAGCGGCAAAAACAGTTCCTACAAGCTTTAGCAATGAAAGATACATAAGAATTGATTCTAGCAAGGAAAGCCTTAGAAAATATCCGGAAAAAGAATCCTATTTATTCGAAGTGCTCCGGCATGGATTCCCGACAATAGAAAACACACCATCCAAATATCAGGACTTAACTTTTGAAAAACTTTTCATTTATTATGGAGCAAAAGGAATAAAACTTAATGCCGAAACTTTTAAGAAAAATCTGAATCTTCTGACAGAAGACGGAAAATACAATATTTTGGCACAATTGCTTTCCGATAACTCGCAGATTCCTTTTAGGGTCGCAATTTTTTCTGGAAAAACAAAGGCAGATAAAATGTATTCCATAAGGGAATTTGGGTATCAGTGCATTCTGTATACTTTGGAAGAAGTGCTTCGCTATGGAGATGTTCTTAATATTATTCAGGCTGATGAAAAAGATCGGATTGTAGAAAGAAAAGAAGTTCCGCTTTTTGAAAATGATGCGTTCAGGGAAGCTGTTATAAATGCTTTTGTTCATAATAAATGGGTAACAGAAAATGAACCGATGATTACAGTTTTTTCTGACAGAATTGAAATTCTTTCAAGAGGTGTTTTGCCTCCGGAGCAGACAGTCGAAGGCTTTTTCAGAGGGGAATCAATTCCTGTAAATAGAAAATTGTCAGAAATCTTTTTGCAGCTGCATATCAGTGAAAAAACAGGCCGTGGAGTTCCAAAAATTATCAGCATATATGGCAAAGATGTTTATGAATTCCATGAAAATTCTATTCTTGTAAAAATTCCTTTTAATTTGATTAATGATATGGGTGATAAAGTGGGTGATAAACTGGGTGATAAACTGAATAATACACAGCTGAAGGTTTTGTCAGAAATCAGGAATAATCCAAGTGTTACAAAGCCTGAGCTTGAAAAAATAGTAGGAGTTGGAAAAACCTCTATAGACAATGCAATTTCTGCCTTAAAAAAGAAAGGCATGATAACCCGGACAGGTTCAAATAAGAACGGATATTGGAACGTAATGGCGGAAAGCTGATTTTCAATGGTATTGTATTGAACTCAGTCAAAACAGGATAAAACAATGAAAGATAGCGGAATAGATTGGATTGGAAAAATCCCGGATGAGTGGATTGTATCTAAAGCAAAAACGATATTACATAATAAAACTGTAAAAAATCATCCAAATGCAGAAGTGCTTTCTTTATATAGAGATTTGGGTGTAGTTCCAAAAAACTCTCGTGATGATAATCACAATGTTACATCAGAAGATACATCATCTTATAAATTTGTTCAGAAAGGAGAGTTGGTTCTTAATAAAATGAAAACTTGGCAAGGTTCTCTTGCTGTTTCAAATTATGAGGGTATTGTTAGTCCTGCATATTATGTCTGTGAATTTACAAATAATGAAATTGATAAAAATTATATCCATTATCTTCTTCGAAATAAGATGTATGCTCAAGAATTTGAGAGGCTGTCAACAGGTCTTCGTGTAGGGCAATGGGATTTAAGTATTGATGACTTTTTAAATACATTGATAATATATCCTCCGACAAAAGCCGAGCAGACAAAAATCGCAAACTTTCTTGACAAAAAATGCGCCCAGATTGATTCGATAATTGAGGAGTCAAAAAAGTCGATAGAAGAGTACAAGGCCTGGAAGCAGTCCGTTATTTTTGAGGCTGTTACCGGGAAAAACTTAAGCTGCAAAAAGAAAGACAGCGGAATTGAATGGCTCGGCGAGATTCCGGAAAATTTTATTATTACAAGAATAAAACATATTGCAACTTTAGCAGGAAGAATTGGTTGGCAAGGTTTGACTTCACAAGAGTATTCCGATGAGGGATGTTACTTAATCACAGGTATAAATTTTAGCAATGGAGAAATCAATTGGGAATCATGTGTGCGTGTTCCCTATTCTAGATGGGAGGAAGCTAGTCAAATACAGATAGAAAATGGAGATTTATTAATTACAAAAGATGGAACGGTTGGAAAAGTTGCAATTGTAAACAATATGCCTGATAAAACTTCATTAAATAGTGGAGTTTTATTAATTCGTCAGAATAAAAAAGTATGTTCTACTCGTTTTCTATTTTGGATTTTGCAGTCTAATGTTTTTTGGAAATGGTTTAATTATATAAATGCTGGAAATAGTACAATTATCCATTTGTATCAACATGATTTTTCAAATTTTAGTTTTCCAAACCCAAGTATTGAAATTCAAAATGAAATTTCTAATTATTTAGACGCAAAATGTGCCCAAATCGATTCACTGATTTCAGAAAAACAGTCGCTTATAAAAGACCTTGCCGAATACAAGAAGTCCCTGATTTTTGAAGCCGTAACCGGAAAAAGGAGAGTGTAAAATAGAATCTCTGGCTTTATTATGGTAGAATAAGAATATGTTAAAAACTGAAAATGTAAAAGCGTATTACTTTTTTGACGAGGCAGGCGACCCGCAGGTTCTTGGAAGAAAAGGCAAAAAAGATAGACCCTGTATAAGGCTAGGTTTCTTCCGAAACGCATGGCATGCGGCCCACTTTCACCTTAATAGGATCTACCAATAATATACCTTATAAACGAAAAAAAAAAGCAACGGAATTAATTATGCCAGACACAGAAAAACAGTTTGAAGCAGACATTGAAAGATACTTAATCTCAAAGGAAGGCGGCTGGACAAAATGTATTGATGCCGGATACAGAGCTGGAAACGCCGACGGCTACGCACTTGATATTGCGACCTTAACAGGATTCGTTAAGGACACTCAGCCCAAGTCCTGGGCTCGTTTTAAGAAGATGAATCCTGACAACACGGAGCATAAGTTTTACAATAGCTTTGAGGACGCCGTTAACAATGACGGAATGGTGTCTGTTCTTCGGCACGGATTCAAGCATTTGGGAATTGAATTCAAGGTCTGCTACTTTAAGCCGGAAAGCGCATTGAACCAGACTGCCCTTGAGCATTACAAGCAGAATGTTTGCCATTGTATCCGCCAGTGGCATTATTCTACAGAAAACAATAATTCTGTTGACCTTATGCTTGCCGTGAACGGAATTCCGCTCGTTGCAGTTGAGCTTAAGAATCAGCTTACAGGGCAGAGCACGGACAATGCGAAAATCCAATGGATTAACGACCGTGACGCAAAAGAAAGCTGCTTCAAGTTCAATCACCGCGTTCTGGTTTTCTTCTGTGTTGATTTGTACAATGCCTTTATGGCGACAAAAAAGCCTGCAAAAGAAGACGATTTTCTGCCGTTCAATCAGGGCTCAAATGGAGCAGGAGTTGATGGAGGCGCGGGAAATCCGCAGACTTCTGACGGCGACTATGTAACTTCATATATCTGGAAAGAAGTTTTTCAAAAAGACAAGCTGCTGGATATTTTCCAGAAGTTTATTCATTTTGACAGGCACGAGGAAACTTTTATAAATGGCAAGGGCAAAGAGGAAACTAAGCTTGTAAAGAAAATTATATTTCCGCGCTATCATCAGCTGGATGTTGTGCGTAAACTTATCGCCGATGTAAAGGAATGCGGCAGTGGAAAAAACTATCTGATTGAGCACAGCGCAGGATCGGGAAAGAGCAACAGCATTGCCTGGATTGCCTATCGGCTTGCCTCTCTTTTTGATGACAATGACAGACCTATGTTCAATTCTGTAATAATCATTACAGACCGCAAGATTTTGGATCAGCAGCTGCAGGAAACTGTTTCCGGCTTTGACCACACGCTTGGAAGTGTAATTGCTATTGATGACAAGACCGAAGTGGATGGCGAGCGGAAATCCAAAGCGCTTAGAAATGCAATCAATGACGGAAAGCGCATAATCATTACAACATTGCAGAAGTTTCCTGTAATTTACGAGCAGGTGGAAGGAGCAGAAGGCAAAAAGTTTGCTGTCATTGTTGACGAGGCTCATTCAAGCCAGACAGGCGACAGCGCAAAAAAACTGAAAATTGCGCTTGCAGACAAAACCGATGCCCTGAAAGAATGGGAGGCAATAGAAGCTGAGGCAGAGGAAAAGTCGGATGACAGCGAGGACGCGCTTATAAGGGAAATGGCTTCCCATGGAAACCATAAGAATTTAAGTTTCTTTGCCTTTACCGCAACTCCTAAAAACAAGACGCTTGAAATGTTCGGGCAGAAGCAGACAGACGGAAGCTACAGGCCGTTCCATGTCTATTCAATGAGGCAGGCCATTGAAGAAGGCTTTATCATGAATGTCCTTGAAAACTATACGACATACAAAAACTGCTACAAGATTCTTCAGGAATCCCCGGATGATCCGCAGGTTTTTGCCTCAAAGAGCGTAAAACTTATCAAACGTTATGAAGAGCTTCATCCGCATAACTTGCAGCAGAAAGCGCAGATTATTGTTGAAACATATATGGACAGAACCCGAAACGCAATAAACGGACGCGGAAAAATGATGGTTGTTACCGCAAGCCGCCTTGCTGCCGTCCGCTATTTTCATGAGATAAAACGGTACATTGAAAACGAGGCTAAAAAAGATGATGCGTATAGAAATCTTGAAATCTTCATTGCGTTTTCAGGAAGCCTAAAAGACCCGGAAGATCCAGCCGAAACGGAATACAAAGAAAGCTTGATGAACAAAGACCATAACGGAAATTCCGTTTCAGAAGCGCAGACAAAGCATGTGTTCCATAACGAAGGAAACATTCTTATTGTCGCGGAAAAATATCAGACAGGATTCAGCGAAAGTTATCTTCATACGATGATTGTTGACAAGAACCTCCGCGACGTAAAGGCAGTGCAGACTCTTAGCCGCCTGAACAGAATTTGCGACGGGAAAGAAGACACTTTTGTTCTGGACTTTGTTAATACAAAAGAGCAGATTCTTGAGGCGTTCCAGCCGTATTATCAGACAACGGAATTAAAAGAGGAGCTTAACAAAAACCTGATTTATCAGACGCAGAAACTGCTCCGCAATTATAAGATTTACACTGATGAAGATATAAAAAACGTTACGGATATTTATCTGAAAGAAAAAAGGAATCCTTCCCGGCAGGCAATGATTACAAACGCATTGAAGCCAGTTGTTGATGGTTATAACAGCCTTAATCAGGAGCAGCGTTACCAGTTCAGAAAACTGCTGCGTTCATTTGTAAAGTGGTACAATTTTATAACTCAGATTATAAGAATGTTTTCAAAAGACTTGCACCGCGAGTATTTGTTCTGCAAGTATCTTGAAAAACTTGTTCCGCAGGACAAAGAGACAATGATTGATATTACAAGCAAGATTAAGCTTGAATATTATAAGCTTGAAAAAACATTCGAAGGCTCTGTTGAGCTGAATAAAGAAAATGGCGTTATTGAGCCGCAGCGGATAAAAAACAATGTGGGCGAAAAGGAAAAGAAAACTCCGCTTTCCGAGGTCATAAAAAGGATAAACGAGGAATTCGGAGCAAAGTTTACAGAACGCGACCGCGTGATTTTTGAAGATGTTTACAACACAATGAAGCAGGACAAAAAGCTGATGCAGTCGGCACGCTCAAACGGCCGGCAGATGTTTGAGAACAATATCATGCCAAAATCATTTGATGACACTCTCCAAAGCTCATACATGGAAAATATGGAAGCATATCAGTCTTGGTTTGAAGACAAGCAGAAATACGAGTTCATGAAAAAAATGATGGCGGAAGCATTGTACAAGGCGTTTATACATAACCAGTAAAGTACCTAATTTCCCCTGCAAATTCGCTAAAAATATGTTATAATTTTCTTATAAAATAAAAACATTCGGGAGAGTTGCGGACTTGTGTATAGATGAAAGTCAGCTTTATTTTGATTTTGATGATTATTCTGACGGTGAGAGCGTCTAAGCTAAGCCTTTTGTCTAGACATTTTTTTTCAAAAATAACGAATTAAGCAGCTACAGAATTTTCTACAAATCTGTTTGTAATTAATCCTTCTTCGTAAACTTCATCCGGTGTCTTGTATTCCAGACACTGATGAATCCTTTCGCTGTTGAAGACCTTTACGAATTCTCCAAGACTTTTTCTCAAACAGCCCTTTCAGAGCTGCCCATACAATCCCCTTCCGACACTCCATGTCGTTCTTGCGTTTTATAATGAAAAAAGATAAAGCGAAAGTGCGGTTTTTTTGTAAAGTTGCGCCGCTAGTTTTGGAGGTTGTTATGTCGGAAAGCATTGACGCAAAAATCGCCGGAAATCCTGGGCTTGAAAAAGCCGGTTATGTCCGTGCTGCCGCCGCAAAAATAATCCGTGCCGCAAAACCTGAAAGAATGTCTTTCAAGGCGCAGCTTATGCGGATTGATTGACGGAATGTCGTTTTAAAAATTGAATTGTAGATGCAAGCTGGAGGAGATATGGAAAACGCAGTTTTTTTTTGATGATTTTGTTTTTGTCTTTGACGGAATTTCTGATTGTCTTTTTGCTGAAACGGAAGGTAAAAAAGCTGCTGAGGAAGTAGGAATTTCTTGTGTGAGGGATTGGAATGGTGAGCGCATTTTGTAAAATGCGCGAAACCAAACGCGGAGCGTTTGGTCGGAGGCGGAAGCCGTAGCCATGGAAAAAGCCCGGGCCGCAAATTGTTTTGCGGACACACCCAAAGAAAAACTGTGGTATAATTGCTTATTATGGAATCAAACATGGCTTCTGACAAAAAACGCGACGACATCCGCCGCACTACACGCATTATTCAGATTGACGAGATGCTCCGC
>ERZ1034917.2177-NODE-2177-length-9895-cov-11.514533_pt1 | contig 9895 bp, 13 predicted proteins | sample MGYA00520605_ERZ1034917 | MGnify/ENA primary metagenome ERZ1034917 (study PRJEB33766, sample SAMN09781784) | gut metagenome | biome: gut microbiome | host: Homo sapiens | place: Madagascar | study: EMG produced TPA metagenomics assembly of the PRJNA485056 data... | reverse complement strand
TTTTTATGTATCACTATCACAGTGGTGGCATTTTATAGTACAATTAATTTGAACTTACGCTTTCCTTTTTAGCTATATTTTCTATGCAAGTGATTGTCGCCTCTAAAAAGTATTCGTTATCTTTCTCATAATTTTCCATGGCTGTTGAAAGTATTTTTACGTCCAATAGCTCATCTTTTTCGCGTTGTAATAGATTTTGCTCTAAAATCCGCTTTGCCTCTTCAATGTCAAGGACTTTTTCATCACACATTTGTTCATAATAAGTTTCTTTATATACTGTCGTAGGAAATTCCAAACCTAAAAATTTTAAATTACTTTTTTCATTCTCTACTCTACTTTCATCTTTTGGAACGCACCAAGGGTTAAGTACCATATTTTTGCCGAAAATATCCATTTTATATCTGGTTAATTTTTTACCCGTATCTACAGCCCCAAGTTGACTCAATTTAACACTCTCAGTTAGCTTACGCTTGGTTTTAGCAAACACTTTACCATCTGCTTCACTTAGTGTGCTTTTGCCGTCTTCAGTTTCACCGATACCGCTTATCAAAACTTCTCCACTTGTAACTGCATCCCCGATTTTAACACAAGGAGTTCCTTTATATACTTCCATTCTTTCAATTTGTCCTTCAGTACAAGAAACCACATTACAAGGCTCTCCGGGTTTTACCAGCTCTGGAGTCTTTATTCGCTCTTTGATAGCAACATTTAAACAGCTTCCATTCAAATTAACCGACATCCATGAAATATCCGGGAGTTTTGCCATTACGGATTGCTGAACCATATTTGAATCTATGCTGGATTTTTTAGTTCCCATGCTTACACCGGATTCATTTATAGCGGTTAAGATATCCTGAATGGGAATATCTTTAGCTCCTACGATATTTATATCCCAAATAAATAAAGAAAAAATTTTAAGTATAAACAAAAATAGCAGTCCCCCAATAGCTAATCCCAACCGTTTTCTGTATTTTAAAATAATTATTGGACGTCCTCGTTTTTTTATAATTCTCATTTTGGAATTAGCTTTCCGAGCTCGGGGACGAAGTAATTTATATTCAGGTGCTAAAACTTTAGCATAAAGATCACCGTTAGATTTTTTTAAATCCCACAAATTTATTTTATCTTTCGCCACAGCGTTTAAAAATTTCTCCGGGCACCCTCCTGTTACCTTAAAAGAAACATATCCATACATCCATCTAAAAAGTTTGAGCACCTTAAATCCTCCTTTCAGTTACCTTATACCTAATATTCTAATTTAAAAATTCTATGGAAGTTATAAACCCTTTTATTACTAGGGAATCAGTTGTCAAACACTTTATCTCCAGGTTTCTTCCAAAAAAAGATACTATCATTTTATTCATATTCACCTTAATGATGTTTTCGTCATAATGCAAAATGCTTTTGCAGCCTTCCACCACTGCCTCTCGATTACCCTTTATTTCAATACTTATTGGATTCAACATCACTCCTAGAGACGTACCATTTAAGTTATCTAAATTCCATAAGTTTTTGAACTTTTTCTTCGTTACCTTTTTGTCTGACAAATTTTACATTCACCATCTTTCTTCTCTTTGACGTATAACATACATCTAAACAATATGCGTAACCATAAATAAAAATCACCTCCTTGTACATATACATCCAAAGTAAGGAGGTTTGCAGTGAAAAAATTCAAACATCATTTAAAAGATATTTTATCAATTGGATTTAGTTTAATTTTGGTAGTATCCTTAATCGCATACCCGTCAAACATCTCACAAAGCACTTTAACCGGAATAAACTATTGCATTAAAATATTAGTTCCATCTCTTTTTCCGTTTATGTTTTTGTCACGTTTTATAGCCTCTCAAGGACTACCCCCGTTCCTGAAAAAACCTTTGAATTACATCACGAAAACTATTTTTTATCTTCCCGGTGCTGCGACTCCGGCTATAATTCTTAGTTTAATTGGCGGATATCCCGTGGGTGCGAGTTCGGCAGCTGTTTTAATTTCCCAAAAAGAAATAAACGAAGAGCAACTTCAAAGATTAATGTGTTTTACAGTAAACGCTGGACCTGCTTTTATAGTTAGTGTTGTGGGTTGCTCTTTACTTAAAAATCCTTTTTTAGGATACTTGATACTTATAGTCCAAATATTTGTTTCTTTATCAACCGGGATAATTTTAGGAATAATCTCTAGAATAAAAAAACAACCATTTTACGTTAAACGTAGTTCCAACCTTAGCAAAATTAATTTTTCTGAATCTCTAATTAGTGCAACCTCTCAAGCTTCAGAGTCAATCATTATGATGTGTGGGCTTATAATTGTATTCACGGACTTCATTTCAATTCTAAAATCTTTAAAAGTATTTGAACTGATATCAAATTTATGTACCCGAGCAAACGTAAAACCCGAAAGTTTAATTTCATTACTGCTTTCCTTCTTTGAAGTCACCGGAGCCTGCCTTTACTCAGTTAAAAACTACGCGTGCATACCACTTATCTCTTTCATACTCGCCTACGGAGGAGTGTGTACTCATCTTCAAATAATTTCGATACTTAAAAATTTTAAAATGAATTATAACCAATTTCATCTTTTTAGAATTCTAAACGGAATTTTTTCATCTCTAATTGTCTACTTATTACTCAGCTTTTTTGAGACCTCGGCTCCGGTATTCATCTCAACAGTTGAAACTTGCCAAGTCGGTAACTCAACAAGCATTCCGGGAAGTATAGCCCTTATTTTTTTGTGTTTGTTCTTAACAATGAGTATAAAAAAAACAGGAACTTAATTCCTGTTTTCGCTGTAAACAAAACCCCAGATTAGTTGATCTGGGGCTTACAAAAAACTTATTTATCTTTTATAGCTTCTAAAGCTGGTAAAGGTTTACCTTCTAAGAAACATAGTGATGCTCCGCCGCCGGTTGAGATATGAGTCATCTTATCTGCGAATCCAAGTTTATAAACGGCTGCAGCTGAATCTCCTCCACCAATTATTGAAACTGCACCGCTTTGAGCAATAGCTTTAGCAACGGCTAAAGTTCCACTGGCAAAGTTATCCCACTCTGAAACACCCATAGGGCCATTCCATACAACTGTTCCACAACCAGAAATAGCGTCAGCAAAAAGTTTTTCAGTTCTAGGACCGATATCAAGACCCATCCAACCGTCGGGGATTTTATCAAAGTCCACAACTTTATATTCAGAGTTAGGGTCGTATTCACGAGCAACTTTGACGTCTAAAGGTAAAAATAATTTTACGCCTTTTTCCTTAGCCTTTGCCATGATGTCCTTCGCAAGATCCAATTTATCGCTTTCACAAATTGAAGTTCCAACGGAATATCCAAGTGCATTTGCGAAAGTATATGACATTCCTCCACCAATTATTAAAACGTCAACTTTATCCAGCAAGCTACTTATAACACCGATTTTGTCGGAAATTTTAGCTCCGCCCAAAATAGAAACAAATGGTCTTTTTGGGTTGCTTAAAATTTTATCCATAGTGGATATTTCTTTCTCTATTAAAAATCCATAAGCTGATGGCAAATACTTAGCCATACCTGCTGTTGAAGCATGAGCTCTATGGCAAGCGCCAAAAGCGTCATTAATGCAGATATCAGCCAATGAAGCTAATTTCTTTGCAAATTCTGGGTCGTTGCTTCTTTCTCCATCTTCAAAACGGATATTTTCAAGCATGCAAGCCTCGCCTGGTTTCAAGCTCTCTACTATTTGGCGAGTTTCTTCTCCTACGATATCCTTGGCAAGTTTTATATCCTTACCCAAAACTTTAGAAAGATAAGCCGCAACTGGTTTTAAAGAAAGCTTATCTTCGTAGCCGTTTTTAGGTCTACCAAGATGAGAACACAAAATAACTTTAGCATCGTGATCGATGAGATACTTTATGCTTTTAAGAGATTCATCAATTCTTCTGGTATCAGTAATATTTCCTTTGTCATCAAAAGGCACGTTAAAATCGCAGCGTAGAAACACCCTTTTGTTTTTTACGTCCATGTCTCTTATTGTGAGCTTATTTAAATAATTCATAAGAACATCCTTTCATTTATTAAATTTGGGAATCGTATCTCCTGATTGTATAACAATTAATAAAATGGTTCAAGTCCTAAATTTAAAACTGAACCATTTCTAAAATTATAAGAAACTACTCTTCCTCAACGGACAAGTTCTTGAGCTTTTCCAAACATGCCCCACAAATGGTTTTGTTGTTAAAAACAATAACGTTTGTTGAATCAGAGCAAAATGTGCACTGAGGCTCGTATTTTCTGAGGATAACGTTTTCTCCCTCAGTAAAAATTTCCAAAGAATCCCTAGGAGCAATATCCAAAAGTTTGCGAAGCTCCATAGGTAAAACTATTCTTCCTAGTTCATCAACTTTCCGTACAATTCCGGTGGATTTCAAAATCTTACTCGTCCTTTACAATTTAATTATTTAGGCCACTATATTAATTTTTTGCACAAAAAAACTCTAGCTATGCAACCTATGGGGATATTCTACTATTTTCGACGTTTTTTGTCAATATATGTCTTTTTTATAATATTTTGACTTATTTTATGCAAATTAGAAAAATTTGTAATACTTTTTGGGTTTTACAACTACTTATTAAAATGATGGAAGGTGAATAACTTTATGCTGAACTATATTTGGGCTGCATTTTTGGTGATAAGTGTAATTTGCGGATTTGTAACTGGCAAAACACAAGAATTATCTTCAGCTGTAATGACAAGCGCTTCAGATGCAATTTCTTTGGTAATTTCTATCACTGGCATGATGGTCCTGTGGACCGGTTTGATGAAAGTAGCTGAAAAATCCGGTCTGACTACAAAATTAGCTAGGTTGTTTTCCTTTGTGATAAAATTTCTGTTTCCCAATTTGCCTCCAGATGGTCCGGCCGCCAGAGCAATTTGCATGAACATAACTGCTAATTTGTTAGGTCTTGGCAATGCAGCAACTCCATTAGGAATAAACGCAATGCATGAAATGCAAAAATTAAATGATAAAAAATCGAGTGCAAGTAACAGCATGATAATGTTTGTGGTCATTAATACGGCTTCTCTTCAATTGGTGCCTACCCTACTTTGCACCCTCAGACAAAAACACGGCTGCGCGAATCCTCTAGACATTCTTCTTTGCCTGTGGATTTCCTCTCTAGCGGCGCTAATATCTGGAATTGCATTTACTAAACTTTTGGAAGGTAAAAATGATGAATGAAATTGGTTTTTACATAGTTCCTTCAGTAATACTAATAATAATAGTTTTTGGACTTTTAAAAAATATTAAAGCTTTTGACGTCTTCCTGGAAGGAGCCAAAGAAGGCCTGAATTCTACTATCTCTCTTGCTCCTTCACTCGTAGGATTGATAGTTGCGGTAAGTATGTTAAAAAGCTCGGGTGCTTTGGATATGCTATCTCACGCCATAGGACCACTCTCGGAAATGGTTGGAATTCCAAAGGAAGTAGTACCGCTATGCCTACTGAGACCCGTTTCTGGCAGCGGTTCGCTTGCACTGGTAGATAACATATTTAAAAACTACGGTTCAGATAGTTTCATTGGAAAGTTGGCTTCTATAATTTGCGGCTCAACAGAAACCACCTTTTATACTTTAACAGTCTATTTTGGAGCGGTAGGAATAAAGAATTCCCGACACGCTCTGGCCGCAGCCCTAATGGCAGATGTGACCGCAATTATAATTTCTACTTTGACACTTAATTATTTAAGCAATTGATAATTTTATTTTAAATTTAAATTTTGGTAATTCAAATTTTTAACTTGACAAACTTGCCAAAGTAGTGTTAAATATAATAGTAGGTCAAATTGATTATAAAAAAAGTAAGGATGTGAATGTTATGAAAGTAAATCTCAAAGGGCTTTATGAGTATTGCAAATCTCAAGGATACAACTACTCTGAGGCTCAGTTTCGTCAAGATTTAGAAGAAATAGCTGTTGAAGAATTAAATGATGATAATTTATGTGAAGTTACAGGAGGAGCTAAAATGAACAAAAAATTTTATGCAGGAATTTGTGCAGCTTTGAGTTTGGCAGGAAGTGCTAACTTATCAAGTGTTAAAGGTGTAAATTTTACAAGTAATTGTTCCACATTGCCAAGTTCACCCAGTGCTCCGATTGTGTATGTTGTAGAGAAAACGCCCAGAAAAAATTCTCTTAAAAAAATTCTAGCTGTTGCAGCTGGTGGAGGAATTTCTCTCTTAGCAATAGGTACACCAGTAGCAATTTATGCAGCTAAAAAATTAAGTAGCTCTGATTCTAAACAGCATACCAATTTGGAAAATTTATCTTTAAACGATATTAAACCTTATGCAACTAAAATTTTTGAAAATTATTGTAAAAAGCTTGATAAATTTTTAACAGATTCAGACATCGGAGGATGTGCAAAATCGAAGTCTGACAAATTGAATTTTATCAAACAAGCGGCTGGAGGCTACAACGAAGTGTTTTTAGATCCCGAAAGACAAGAAATGTTAATGGCGTTTGCACACGCAGACTCCAATTGGAAAAATTTCATTTGTTTCGCGGACTCCATAACTAATGGTGAGCCTGCTAGTCTCGCTAAAAAATTAAATAGTCAAATAAACAATTGTGAAGTATTGCGTCCCATTCCTAATTTTGAAAAAACTGTTGGCACCTTTCCAAAAATAAAAGGCGAATTTGTTTTCCCAGGAGAAGCTAACTTACAAGAACGATTTGATAGAGCTAAAAATCAACTTATGAAATCAGGGAACAAGTGGTCACCAGATGACGTGTTATCTGTAATGTTTGATAAAAAGCCGGGCGAGCTTCCTGCCCTCGCGGACATAATCGTATATATGCCAGATGCTCTAAAAGATATAAACCCTTGGGATTCTTTAGTTAAAATTGTAAATACAGCATCTTCCAATTCATAAAAAAAGAAAAAATTACGCTGTTGACAGTAAAATTTTTATATGATATAGTGTATAACATATTTTGAAACCTAAAAAGATTTCAGGATATAAGTAGTTGTATTGGTGTTTTAAGAATAATACTAAAATAATGGGAGGTACGCTATGTCAGAAGTAAGGGAATATTTAAATGAAACAACAGAGGAAGATCTGGAATTTGTAACTGGAGGAGCTAAAGTAGACTCCAGTGCTGTGGGTAAATACAAACAGACTTGTGGTTCTCACGCGTGCGATTGCGGAAAATATGAGCCAGCAATTTCGATGAGTACTATAAATATTTGCGATAACTGTAAGTGGGCGCGTGCCTTAGGAGAGGATACTAGAATAACTTACTGTACAAAGCAAAAATTAAGTTAACAATTTCCCGCTCGAGAAAATCGAGCGGGTTTTTAATGTGTAAATCTTAGTTCTTATTCTTGTTGCGATGTCAAAGCAACTATTTATTTTTTCTATGATTCAAAATCCAACTTTTCTGGCACAAATTAAAATCCATATCTAAATCTAACGTTTGGTCTTTAGTTAAAATGCACTCGGGCATAAACCCTTGATCCAAATCTCCACCGCTTATAGAGGCGGTTTCCATGTTCTCAAGTTTTTTTACTTTGATTCTTTTTTCAAGCTCGTCCGCTAAAACCTCTGCAAATTCATCTAAGTTTCCGTCTTCTAATTTAATCCCTTTTTTTGCAAGAGCTCTTTTAACTTCTCTCCCAGTTTCAAGATTCAAAAGCTCATTAACAAACTCAACATCCGAAAGAATTTTTTTAAGTTCATTTTTGTCCATAATCTAGGGAGTACTACTCAATCAAAAATTTTACTCCCCTTCCCCCTTTCATTTCAAATTGTTACGCTATATATTTTATATAATAAAAATAAATTTGTCAAGCTTTTTGTTTCATTATTATATTTTTTAAACACATTACATTTTCTGAACCTGTGTCCTCAGCTTCGGGTTCATATACTTACAAAAATAAACATATAAATTTTTAAGCCTATTTCGAGCCTTTGACTCGTGTTGGCTTTGAATCTGATGCATTGAGCGAGGTGACAAATCTTATGGCAGATTCCATCAATCCAGAAATGATAAAAGAGGTTGAGAAAAAAACTGGAATAAGTAGCGAAAAATTAAAACGAGCAGCTAGCACCGGAGACCTTTCGGGACTCGTAAAAAATTTAGGAGAAGAAAATACCAAGAAAATTAAACAAGTACTTTCAAATAAAGAATCCGCAATGAAATTGCTCTCTACTCCAAAAGCGCAAGAACTTTTAAAAAAACTTCTGGGAGGCAAATAACAAATGGAGGATCTAACAGGAAAAATATCTGATATACTTAACGACCCCACAATGATGAACACTCTCAAGGGTCTCACTGGCTTGTTAGATCCCTCCGAGCAAAAAAATTCCGAGCAGGAGAATTCCACGGAAAAATCAAATTCTGATTCTTGTGATAACGATTCTTCCGGATTCGGTCTTTCGCCTGAGTTAATCCAAATGATTTTAAAAATTATGCCTATCCTGTCTTCGATAAAAAAAGAAGATAAATACACCCGGTTTTTAGATGCTCTTTGTCCGCTACTTTCAGAAGCAAAACAAGAAAAATTAAAAGGTGCTTCTAAAATTTTGCAGGTTATCCGAATTCTGCCTCTCTTAAAAGAAACAGGCATTTTGTGAGGTGAAAAATATTAGCATTCGTAATCTACCCGAAAATCTTCGTCAACTAAAAGAATTAGCTATAAATCAAACTAAACCAATTAAATCTAATGTTCCCAACCAGGGCAAAACAATAAACAATAAAAAACCTCCACCGCAAAACAAACCAGAAAATGTCCCCATACCTCCCGCAAAGCCTGCCTTTAAACACTCAAACACTCTTGATATTAAAAACTTGATGTCAAGCCTTTTTGAAGACAACGATAAGATTTTGATAATCCTACTCATAATATTGCTTATGGACAACGAAGAAAATTTTTTCGTTTTACTTATTCTTTTGTATTTACTAGCTTGAAAATCACCCTACTGAGGAGATATAAAACCTGTGAGTTGTGGGGTTTTTTTTAAGCTCGTAATTTACAATTTTTTTTATTTTATGTTCACTCATCTCATTATCATCCGAATTACCAAATCCCTCAGAAGGTATTACATATCCTACCTTCAAATCCACAGTGCTACCTTTAGGCGCACAAGAAAGTATTTTTGGGAAAAATCCCTCATGATTATCTATATTTCTAATTGTGAATTTTTTGTTGGTTTCATCAAAATCATAAAAATAAGAATTGGTAATCTTAGTATCTTCCAAATTTATTTTACTCCCAAATAGCATACGAGCAGAATTTATAACCTCATCTTTATCTAAGATAAGATTATAATTTTCGTCTCTTAAAAATTTACTGCTCTTCCTATCAAAAACACTATACCATACCGCAGAATCCCATATCAATTTTTTATCAGGGGGATTTTCTTCATTAAACGGCTGAGGATCATGCATCACGACGGGCCAAATCAAGTGGTCATATACTAAGTTTTCATAGTCATCCTCACGATAATTCGCCAAACTAAGGCATGCACACATTACCACAATCGTAGACATCATCACTAACACAGCTAAAAGTAATTTTATTGCATGTAAGACATATCCTGAAAAAAATTCAAGCCCTTTATTAAATAAAGTTCTATTCGATATATATTTGATTGAAAATTTACTTTCGGAAGTTGAATTAGAAGCTATTTTTCTCTCGTATTCATACATAATTTTTAGTATAGCGGCTTTGTATGCCCCGTACTTTATATTTTCACCCCTTTACTATCGATAATATCATAAAAAAAGGACGTAAATTGTAAAAAAATGAAACTATGATTTTAAATATGAATTATCTTTTAAAATATATACGTAACTTGCAGAAGTAAATTACAATTATAAATTTTAGGATTGCTATTGATTTTTATATAAATAGACGATATAATG
>ERZ1034917.2174-NODE-2174-length-9908-cov-4.442606_pt1 | contig 9908 bp, 9 predicted proteins | sample MGYA00520605_ERZ1034917 | MGnify/ENA primary metagenome ERZ1034917 (study PRJEB33766, sample SAMN09781784) | gut metagenome | biome: gut microbiome | host: Homo sapiens | place: Madagascar | study: EMG produced TPA metagenomics assembly of the PRJNA485056 data set... | reverse complement strand
ATGAAAAACAAATACTCCTCACTGCTTTTGCTATTTGCAATATGTTGTCATTGAACCTTGATTCAAGGCTTTTTATGAGAGAACTTTTGATTTTTCAGCCTGTTCCAAATAAAGTTTCTGGTATTTCATAGCTTCACCAACAGCTCCAATCAGCAGAACGCCGCAAAGTTTGTCATCGTGGAAAAACAGGCGTTTATACACATCATTACCGATTTCTTCAATGTCTGCGACATCGTTGTCTGTGACGTTGCCGAGGCTGAATAACTTAATGCCAAATGCGGAAAGCCGGGCAGGGTAGCAACCCGGTGTAAAAAGAACATTTCCTCCAGCCATATTGATTCCAGCGACCCGACCTTGATCGCGGGCTGCCATCCACAACCCGATTTGAAACCCATCTGGACGTGCAGCATCGCCAGCAGCAAAAATTGCCGGATCCTCGGTTTGCATCGAAGCATTTGTAATAATTCCACGGTTAAGAGGCAAATTGCATTGTTCCGCCAATGTGGTTTCCGAACATGCACCGGCGGAAAGAATCAGATAATCAGTTGGCAGCCTGGTTCCATCTGAAAGGAGGATCGCAGAGATCTCATTTCCCCCTTCCACGGATTGGATACTGCGCCCGAAAAGTATTTTTAGATTGGCAACTTCTGCAAGTTGCGTTTCCAAAAGCCGGCTTCCTTTGTGATTCAATTGGCGGGGCAGGAGGCGATCCGCACATTCAATGACAGTAACTTGCTTGCCGCTTGCCAACAGTGAGTCTGCAAGTTCAAGGCCCAAAAGGCCCCCGCCGAGGACAACGACATTTCGACAGTCCGGCTGATGAATTGCCTTGCGGATGGCATAGGCATCGGCGATAGTCCGGAGAACCGCAGTATTCGCCGGGGTAGAATTTTCCAGTGGTGGCCGGAACGGATTTGCGCCAGTCGCCAAAAGAAGTTTATCATAACAGAGAATTTCGCCGGATTTGAGGGCGACCGTTTGTGCGGTCCGGTCTATGGAGGTTACAGGGCAATCCAGTCGAAGAGTAATTCCAGCTTCTGAGTAAGCTTGGGTATCTTTCATGTAGAGTTCCGTGTCTGAAAGATCTGTTGCTACAAATCGGCTCAGGGCTGGGCGTCGATACGGTAAAACTGTTTCAGCCGACAGCAGAGTGATTTCACATTCTTCATTTTGGCTCCTTGCTGCAAATGCTGCCTCAACACCGGCACATCCCGCTCCCACAATTATAATTTTTGTCATGATGATTTGCTCCATAAATGCAGTTAATAATCTCCGAAACATCAATTTTTATTTTGAAAAATCCGGAGTATAGTATTCCTCTATGAAAACACTATACACCTTTCAAGAATATTTGGCACGGAAATACGGAAAAAATCTTTATCGAATTCCGATTGATCTGGCTTTGGGGTGCCCGAACCGAGAAAATCGTTTCGGCCCTGGTTGCGCTTATTGCTCCGAAAATGGCAGCCGGGCACGGCATCTGGCCCGCAACCTCGATTTGACCGGACAGGTGACAGCTGGGAGAGAGTATTTGCGGCGGAGATATCACTCAGAGGGTCCGTATATCGCTTATTTTCAGGCTTTCACTTCTACATATGCCCCGGTGGAGGTTTTGCGCAGGCTGTATGGAGAAGTTTTGCGGCAGGCAGATTTTCCGGTTGTGATTATCAGTACCCGTCCGGATGCTCTTGAGGAACCGGTCTGCAATTTTATTGCGGAGTTAGCGCAAGAGCGTGAAGTGTGGGTAGAGCTCGGCGTCCAAACCGCAAATGATGCAACGCTTCAACTCATTCGGCGAGGTCATGATTTTGCGGCTGTAGAGGCGGCAGTTGCACGATTGGCCGCACATAAGATTTCTTGTGCTGCACATGTAATTATCGGACTTCCGAATGAGGGGCCAGAGGATTTTTTTCAGACAGCAGCGAGATTGGCCTCTCTGCCGTTTCGAGCAGTGAAGTTACACCAGCTGATGGTTTTGAAGCACACAAAACTGGCTGAATGGTATAACCATCCAGAGTCCGGGATACAAATTCAATGTCTGAATGAATACGAATATGCGGGGTACGCCACAGAATTTTTGCGCCGATTGCCTGAAGGCTGGCTGATTATGCGCTTGACCGGCGACGCCGATGAAGAATCGCTGATTGCTCCCAAATGGTGGATGACCAAAGGGCAGTTTCTGGAATTTTTCCGGAAATCCTTTGCTGATAACTCATCCAGCGTGTTCCCGCGGATTGAAACTGGAGATGGCAGTTATACTCTATACCATCCGGTATACCGGCAGCATTTCCATTCACTGGCTGGGGCTGAAAGTGAAGCGGTATATAAATTTTTGAATCCCTCCGGTATTGTTGAGAAATTGAAGGGAAACAGGACGCTTCGCTTATTGGATATTGGGTTTGGATTGGGGATCAATGCCTTTGCGGCAATGGAGTGTGCAGAATCTCTTCAACGGGGAAGGCTCGAAGTCCATTCTCTTGAGTTGGATCATCGTGTGTTGTCTGTGGCGTCTGAACTTGCATCTGGAAATGATTGCCGGGAGAAATGGTTTGATGAGCTGAAAAAATCACGATTTTGTGCCGGGAAATATTCTACATTGACTTTATACTTTGGAGATGCTCGAAGTTTGGCGGTACAAATTGATAGGAAATTTGATTATATTTTTATGGACGGTTTTTCTCCTGATGTGAATCCGGAACTCTGGAGTTATGATTTTGTTCGAGTGCTGGCATCGAAGTTGGCTCCTGAAGGTGTGATTATTTCCTATTGTGCTGCGCAGCCTTTCCGGGGCGCTTTGCTTCGTGCAGGGCTGCATATCGGGGAAACGCCCCCCTATGGACGGAAAAAAGGGGGAACAATCGCGTCTTTTACGCCTTTTTTTGCAGAATTAGATGCCAGAAGTGTCGGGATTATTCTGCACTCGACGGCAGGGACGCCTTATCGCGATCGAACTTTGTCGGGTAGCGCAGAATCCATTCTTCGGAACCGCGAAAAACTGGTTCACCGCCTTCGCCGAATGGGGGTGCCTAAATGGTATAAAGATGGTGGAAAATAATGGCTTTTTGCAAAAAAAAATCTTTTGCGCTGTTTTTTTTAATTTCATTGTGCTATATTTTGTTTTAAGTGTACTGTAAATTCGTAAATGAAACGGATAAACAATAATAAGGGAGTCGAAACTGTGAGTTATACCATACTCGTGTTTGTCAAGCAGGTTCCGGATACCCAGAATATCACCGGAGAGGCGATGAAGCCGGATGGTACCGTGAATCGCGCCGCACTTCCGGCGATTTTTAACCCGGAGGATCTTAATGCACTTGAACTGGCCCTTCAATTGAAGGATCGTTACGGTGCCAAGGTGATTGTTGCTACGATGGGACCGCCGGCCGCAGCAGACGTTCTGCGTGGTGCCATGTTCCGTGGCGCTGATGAGGCAGTGCTGCTGACAGATCGTGCGTTTGCCGGCGCAGATACTCTTGCCACGAGTTATGCTTTGATGAGTTGCGCGAAAAAGATTGGGAATTTTGATTTGATTCTCTGTGGCCGTCAGGCAATTGACGGGGATACAGCTCAGGTCGGGCCGCAGCTTGCCGAGAAACTGAAAATTCCACAGATTTGCTATGTTGAAGAAGTGATCTCTCTTGAGAAGAAGAAAATTGTTGCCCGTCGCGCAATTGAAGGTGGGTATGAAGTGCTTTCTTCACCGCTTCCTGCTCTGCTGACTGTGATTGATTCGAATGAACCGCGTCCGATGAATGCCCGTCGTATTATGAAATACAAGCATGCCCGTACACGTTCCGAACTGGTTCGTGAACATGCGGATAACGATTATACTGACGCAGAAGGCATTGAAGCAGAGGCCAAAAAACTTGCGGAAAGTGGCCTGATGATTTATGAATGGTCTGCTACAGATGTTAATGCGGATCCTGCCCGTATCGGTTTAGCCGGTTCTCCGACCAAAGTCAAGAATATTCAGAGTGTTGTTCTGACTGCCGGGGAAGCGAAGAGTGTGGCACCGACCGCTGAAGGTATTGCTGAACTGATGCACGAATTAATTTCTGACCATACACTGGGGTGATCACCATGGCTGATAAAATTGGAAATGTCTGGATCTTTATTGAGCAGGAAGCTGGAAAAATTGCCGGCGTCAGTCTGGAATTGGTGTGCCGGGGGCGTGAGCTGGCAGCCAAGCTTGGTGTTAAGACAGAAGCGTTGCTGCTTGGAGACAAACTCAGTGAAGAGTGTGTGAATACCCTTTTTGCCTATGGGTGTGATACGGTTTACTTGATTGAAGATAAGCGTCTTGAGCCTTTTACGGTTCTCCCGTATGCCAAAGTCATCATGGATATGATTAAGGAATACCATCCGAATATCCTGCTTTTCGGTGCGACGCTGAAAGGCCGTGAACTGGCTCCACGCATTGCTTCGGAGAAATTGGCTGGTTTGACAGCAGACTGTACTGATCTGCAAATCGATGACTTTGATGACAAAGTCAATAAAAAGCAGTATTTCAACAAATTGATGCAGATTCGTCCTGCATTTGGTGGGAATATCATTGCAACGATTGTCAACACCTGGGATGATCCGCAGATGGTCACGGTGCGGGAAGGTGTAATGAAAATGGATGCTCCGGATTATTCCCGCAAAGGTAAACTGGTAAAAATTGCACCGAAAATTACTGATGTGGAAACGGTGGTGGAGGTTCTTGAGCGAGTCCGCAAAGATAAGGAAATTGATCTCAAAGGAGCTCAGATCATTGTTGCTGGTGGATATGGTGTTGGAAGTGCGAAAAACTTCCAGCTTATCCACGATCTTGCAGAAGCGTTAGGTGGAGAAGTAGGCGCGTCTCGTGCAGCAGTCGATGCCGGTTGGGCGGTTCATGACCGTCAGGTTGGCCAGACTGGAGTTACGGTTCGTCCGAAACTTTATATTGCCTGCGGGATTTCCGGTGCTGTTCAGCATCGAGCCGGGATGGCGGAAGCCAAGAAGATTATTGCGATCAATACTGATCCCAATGCGCCGATTTTCTCGGTTGCCCATTATTCGATTGTCGGTGATTTGAACACCGTAATTCCGCAAATGATTAAAGCTTTCAAGGCCAAAGCGTAAAGGCGAGGATGGAAAATGTCTAACTTTTTTACTGACAACAAAGACCTGATGTTCACTCTGGACAACCTCGACCTCAATGAAGCGGTTGCTCTTCGTGAAAACGGGTATGAATTCAGCAAGCAATTTGAAGGTGCGCCTGTCGATTATGCTGATGCACTTGACAACTACAAGCGCATTCTTACGGTAATTGGGGAAATCAGTGGAGAAAATATTGAATCCCGCGCTCGTACTGTTGACCGGGAAGGTCCGGATTTTACCGACGGGGTTGTGACCTATCACGAATTGACCCAGAAGAATTTGTATGATCTTAAGATGGCCGGTGTCATGGGCGTGATGCTTCCGCACCAGTATGGCGGTTTAAATTTTCCGGTTTCTGTCTACACTATGATGACGGAAATGGTTTCCCGCGCAGATGCCAGTTTGCAGAATCTTTTCGGGTTGCAAGATATTGCCGAAACAATCTGTGAATTTGGTTCCGAAGAACAGCGTCAGGAATTTTTACCGCGATTTGCCTCGGGTGAAGTTGATGGTTCAATGGACTTGACAGAACCGGACAGTGGTTCTGACCTGCAGAGCGTACGTTTACGTGCCTACCAGGATAAGGATGGAAACTGGTTCCTTAATGGAAATAAGCGGTTTATCACAAACGGGTGTTCTAAAGTACACCTGGTTCTGGCCCGTTCCGAAGAAGGTACTGTCGACGGCCGTGGACTTTCCATGTTTATTTGCGAAGCATGTCCCCAATTGGTTGTCCGCCGTATTGAGGATAAGATGGGAATCCACGGGGTTGCGACATGTGAATTGCAGTATAACGATGTTCCTGCCCAACTTTGCGGGCAGCGCAGACGTGGTTTGACCCGCTATGTGATGTCGCTGATGAATGGCGCACGCGTGGCTATCAGCGCGCAGGCACTCGGGATTGCGGAAGCCGCTTATCGTGAAGCCCGTCAGTATGCGTCTGAACGTGAACAATTCAAGCAGAGTATCGACAAGTTCCCGGCGATTTACGACATGCTTTCTTCTATGAAAGTTAAAATCCATGCTGCCCGCGCGTTGCTTTATGAAACCACGCGAGCTGTTGATCTTCGCAGCGGTTACAATGCATTGGTAGAGCGTAGTGAAGCAGCAACGCCGGAACAGCGAGCCAAACAGAAGTATTACACCAAACTTGCTGCGGTTTTAACTCCGATGTGCAAAGCATTGTGTACCGAAATCGCCAATGAAGTTGCCTATGACGCGATTCAGATTCATGGCGGTACCGGTTTTATGCGTGACTTCAATGCAGAACGTTATTATCGTGATGCACGTATTACCAATATCTATGAAGGAACGACACAACTTCAGGTTGTTGCTGCAATTGGTGGTGTAATGCAGCGCGATAATGATGAGCGCTTCAACGAGTTTATGGCTATTCCCATGGAAGGTGGCTTGGCGCGTTTGAAAGAAAAAGTTCAGGCAATGCATGAAAAGATGGCAGAGGCTGTCAAGTTTGTAGCCGATTTGCGGAATGCGGATTATCAGCATTTGATGAGCCGTGCGCTTGTCGAGATGGAAACAATCGTATTTGTTGGCGCATTGCTGTTGCGTGATGCTGCAATTTCTGCGGAACGCGAAGTGATTGCTGAACGGTATATTCTTGATGGTGTCGAAGAGTTTAATAAACGATTCGCCCATGTTACCAGCGGTGATTTGACCGTTATTGACAATCATCGCGCATTGATCGAATATTAATGGAGAGCTTCAGATGAACAACAGCTATTTAGAGCGCGCTAAGAAAGTGATTCCGGATCCGGAAATTCTTTCTGTTGTAGCGGCCCGTCGTGCCCGCCAATTATCCGGTGGTGCCCGGCCTATGCTGAAATGTGATTCGGACAATCAGCTCGACGTTGCCCTGCTGGAAATTGCCGAAGGCTTGATATCTTACGACTTTTCCGGTGGCGAAGACGGTCCGGTCGATTCAGTATCCGAAAAAAACTCTGCGGAATAATTTCGCAATTGTTTTTAGACAAACAGGAAGCCGTTTCTGCAGCAAGGGGACGGCTTCTTTTTTACAAAAAGGAATAGCGATTTATGAATAATGCAAAAGTTGCCATTGTAATGGGCAGTAAAAGTGATTTACCGATTCTTCAGAGTGCATTCAAGGTTTTGGATGATTTTGGGGTTGCATATACTGCGCGAGTAATTTCAGCGCATCGTACTCCGCATGAAGCTGCTGAATTTGCGCTGAATGCAGAAAAAAATGGGATAAAGGTAATTATCTGTGCTGCTGGAATGGCTGCTCACCTTGGCGGGGTCATCGCATCATTCACAACATTGCCTGTTGTTGGAGTCCCGGTAGCATCGGAACCATTTCAGGCAATGGATGCATTATTGTCAATGGTACAGATGCCGCCCGGAGTTCCCGTGGCAACGGTTACAGCGGGTAAGGCCGGTGGAAAAAATTCTGCGCTTTATGCAATTTCTATTCTTGCGCTTTCTGATGCGGAGCTTGCGGGAAAATTGAAAGCGTTTCGGGCTTCGCAACATGATGCAGTTGTGCAGGCCGATGTTGAATTGCAACAGGAATTGAGAAAATAAGCAATGGCTCGTTTTATTGCATTGGACATAGGTAATGTCTGTTTGAAAATAGATTCTGAACCATGCATTCGTTATTTCGGGTTGCAGGAATTTCCTATTACGTTGTTGCCGACGATTGTCCAGCTGGAATGCGGGAAAATCTCTGAAGCGGAAATGTTTCAACAGGTTCGTTCTCTGTTTAGTCTGGATTGGTCAGAAGAAGAGATATTAACAGGCTGGAATTCCATTCTGGGGCCGGAAATACCGAGGGTAGGGGAGAAGGTGCGCTCTTGGAAACAGGCAGGATATGAAGTCATATTTTTTTCAGACACCTCAGCACTTCATTTACAAGAAGTGCTGAAGCGATTAAGTTTTTCTGAGGAAATTTCCGGCGGCGTTTATAGTTTTGAAACTGGCGCCCAGAAGCCTTCCGATGTGATGTACGAGGCATTCGAGCAGCGGTACGGCGTTCCAGAATGGTACTTCGACGACCGCTTATGTAACGTTGAAGGTGCCCGTAAACGAGGATGGAACGCGCGACAAATTATGCAGGAAAGTGATCTACCATTTGCAGACAGCAACGGATTGGTTGTATAAGCGCTCTCAGGAGCGCTTTTTTGTTTGCATAAAGCAGTAAGTATGATACTGTACTTCCATGGGAGAGTGTTGAATCAGGAAAGAGGTCAGGAAATGATTTTTTGGACAGGAATCTATGTTATCCTTCATCTTGTGGTGATGATTCACATATTGCGGACGAAGTATATGACTCCGGATTGTGCTTTGATGTGGTTGCTTGCTGTGGTGTTACTGCCTTTTGCAGGAATTCTCTGCTACGCCTTTTTTGGAATTACCAATATTGACAAAGCTCATCGGAAACGTCTGGCGCATCAAAGCCAGATTGAACACCCGGAGGAGCATACAGATTTATCCGACCGTATTGCAGAAGCCAGAACGTTTTGGAATCAATTTCCTCCGGATGCACAGGTCGCAGAGGCTCCACGAACTCAAACTCTGGATCGGTTGTTTCCTGACCGGCCGGCAGTTGGCGGTAACCGTATTGAATTGCTGTTGAATGGCACAGAGGTTTATCCACGAATGTTAGAGGATATTGCTTCGGCTCAGCATTGTATCCGCTTAGAATGTTTCATCATTATGAATGACGAAGTCGGCAAAGAGATTTTAAATGCGTTGGAAAGCCGTGCTGCCTGTGGAGTTGAAGTGACGGTATTGTTTGACAGCGTTGGAAGTGCGAAAGCTGTTTTAGCGCACTATTGGCGACATCTCTTCCAACGCAACAGAAAATTCCATATTCGTGCCTTTTCTCCCTTGACTCTTTTCATGCCTTGGAAGTTTCAGCTGCGAAACCACCGCAAGCTATTGGTTATTGATGGCCGGATTGCCTATTCAGGAGGAATCAACATTGCTGAGGAAAATGAACGTTTGACAAAGGTTCCGAGTTCGCGTTATATTCACGATTTGCATTGCCGTATTACGGGGCCGGCAGTATCACAGTTTGCGTTGGTTTTTTTGCGGGATTGGGGCTATACGACGCGCCGAAAGCCAGCGACCTTTTTAACGCCTTATGATCTGGTAGAACCGGAACGTTGCGGTGAAGCGACGGTACGGGTAATTGAAAGTGGCCCCGGGGAAAACCTTCATGGGTCAATGGATTTATTTACCACTGCGGCGGCGATGGCTCAAAAAAGTTTAACGATACTTACCCCCTATTTTGTTCCAGGCCCGGAGTATATTAACAATCTTCGCATGGCTGCGGCGCGTGGAGTGGATATCCGGATTATTGTTCCGGATCATAACAATCATAAGTTTGTGGATTGGGCGGCGCAGAGTGCCGATGCCCGGCTGTTAGCTGCGGGGATTCGTATTTTTCGGAAACAAGGGCATTTTTCGCATGCAAAGGCATTTCTGGTGGATCAAGAGTGGGGTATGATGGGGTCAAGCAATTGTGACAGTCGGAGCTTCAAGTTGAATTATGAGCTTGACTTCTGCTTCAGCGAAGGAAAGTTTATTCGTGACTTGCAGGAGCAGATTTCCCGTGAGTTAGCTGAATCGATTGAAGTGACCATGGAGGATGTGAACCGGAAGGGGGTATTTCGTCAAATGTTGGAATCAACATGTGCTTTGATGGTTCCTATCCTGTAATTTTCTAACCCGTTTGCAGCTTTTATTGTTTTCTCAGTAAGTGATAAAATTGATTCAAAATCGATTGTGAGAAAATATTCAACTTG
>ERZ1034917.2168-NODE-2168-length-9938-cov-4.917636_pt1 | contig 9938 bp, 6 predicted proteins | sample MGYA00520605_ERZ1034917 | MGnify/ENA primary metagenome ERZ1034917 (study PRJEB33766, sample SAMN09781784) | gut metagenome | biome: gut microbiome | host: Homo sapiens | place: Madagascar | study: EMG produced TPA metagenomics assembly of the PRJNA485056 data set... | reverse complement strand
CACAAATAGTAACTTTAGTTTCTCTTATCCGTATGGCAAGGAATGATAAGAGATTGGGCGCACGGAAGTTGAACCCGATATGCCCCGTGATTAAAAAATCATAATCTTTTTGAATCGTTGTCCTTGCAAGGCGGCAGCCTTGCTTTGTCCGCCGAAACTAAAAATATTATAATTTTTTTGCTCACGGGGTCAAAAAGTTTAAACAGAACAAATTTTTGTAAAAGACAAGGCAAAAGCGCAAATAATACTTTGGTATTATTGAGCATTTTAACGCAGTATTTTCAGAAATTTGCCTGTTTAAACCATATTGTGTTCAACTCCCGTGTGCCTACGCTCATGTGCGTTTCTGAGCGAATGCGAAGAAAATTTCGCACGAGCAATTAAATCCGATTAGCGTGAAAGGAACTTTCACGTTAATTCGCTCCTTTTTAAATAATTATACAAGCCGATATGCAGAATGTCAACATTCACGGTCAATAGTGAAAAAGTAATATAAAATAGTATAAAGGATTTGCGGATATGCGCCGCGCAATACGCCGATTTCAGACCGTACCTTTGCTTTACTGTGCCATTTTCAATATATCCGCAACCACTTTGCCGCGCGTCGCTCCTCAAGCCGATGCGGCAATCGGCATCACGCGCCGCAGTTCTGCAAAAATTTACTCCAAAAAAGTAAATAGCAGACAATTTCTTGTCTGCCGAGGATTTGTACCGAACAGAAAACCCCGGTAGAGGTTTTTCTGTCCGATATCTCCGTAAAGATAAATCTTTACAGATGGAAATGAAAAAAGTTTGTTAGTTGTGGTATGCATATATAATACCACGTTATCCTAAATTTTGCAATAGGTAAATTTGTTGATAATACAAACAAATTTTAATTTTTTTTGTGCTTTTTCGACAAAAATGCAATTTTTTCCTATTTACTTACAATCCTCAGAAATACCTTTTTACCCTTTTTGATCACAATCTGACCGTCCTTGAATATATCGCTCGTTACAGTGCAGGCAATATCCGCGACCTTCTCGCCGTCGATTGCAACTCCGCCTTGCTGCACAAGTCTGCGCGCCTCGCCCTTTGACGGAGCAAGTCCCGCAAGAACCATAAGGTCTACTATATTCACGCCCGCGTCAATAACCGACTTTTCAACCTCGAATGAAGGCATATTCGCGTCGTTCGCACCGCCGCCGAAGGCTGAACGCGCCGCCTCCTGTGCTTTTTTCGCTTCTTCCTCGCCGTGTACCATTTTTGTTACCTCAAACGCAAGGATTTCCTTTGCGGTATTAAGCTGCTGACCCTCCCATTTCTCGTACTCCGCAATCTGCTCCATAGGAATGAACGTAACCAGCTTTAAAAGACGGATAACGTCCTTATCGTCAACATTTCTCCAATACTGATAGAACTCGTACGGCGTAACCTTTTCCGGGTCAAGCCACAGCGCGCCTTTCTCTGTCTTGCCCATTTTCTTGCCCTCGGACGTGGTAAGAAGTGTGAACGTCATTCCGTATACATCCTTGCCCGACTTACGCCTGATAAGCTCTATACCGCCGATGATGTTAGCCCACTGGTCATCGCCGCCGAACTCCATAACACAGCCATATTCCTTATTGAGCTTGTAAAAATCGTAGCTCTGCATCAGCATATAGTTAAATTCAAGGAAGGAAAGACCTCTTTCCATTCTGCTCTTAAAACATTCAAATGTGAGCATTCTGTTTACGGTAAAGTGTACGCCTACCTCGCGCAGGAACTCGATATAATTTTGATTAAGGAGCCAATCCGCATTGTTGACCATGATCGCCTTGCCATCGGAGAAGTCGATAAACTTTGACATCTGCTCCTTAAAACGGTCGGCATTGTGCTGTATCGTTTCCTGACTTATCATCGGGCGCATATCCGCCTTTCCCGTTGGGTCGCCGACCATTGTAGTGCCTCCGCCTAAGAGTATAATCGGTCTGTGTCCCGCGTTCTGCATATGCTTCATTACTATAAGCTGCATAAAATGACCGATGTGCAGGCTGTCAGCCGTCGGGTCAAAGCCTATATAAAATGTTATCTTCTCGTTGTCAAGCAGCTTTTTGATTTCCTCCTCATGAGTCATCTGCGCAATCAGTCCGCGCTCCTTCAGTGTTTCGTATACGTTCTTCATTTTTTCCTTCCGTTTCCCTTCTGTTTATTTTCTTATAATTGACTTTAGGTTAATGCTTTTGGCGCTATCTGCTAAGCGCACGCAGCTTTTCAACAGCCGCGTCAAGCGCTGCGCGGTCTACCGTAAACTCGGCGTTTTCGTTTCCGTTTTCAAACACCGCATAGCTGTTTTGACCCGCCGCCGCAAGGCTTGTCTTCTCGCGCTTTCCGTCCGCGCCCTTCACCTCAATCTGTATATCGGCGGTATTCTCAATATCCTTCGGAGCCTCGCCGCTTATGCTTATTTTCTCAATGTCCGCTATAATTTCTTCAAAGCTCGGCGCAGGAATCTCCGCACCGTTCAGCAGGTATTTTCCGCCCGAATATGAAAGCTCAAAGCTCTCGCCCCCGGTCTTTACCGTAACCGTTTCGATTTCCTCCGCGCCCATGCTGACAAAATCCGCCCGGACCAGATAAAACGGCTCCGTGCCGAGGAAATCCAGCTGTGCCGAATTTACCGTAAACACGTTATTTTCGCCCTTCTTCTGCGCGTACACAAGTCCGCCGCTGTTCTTTCCGATATAAAGAGTTGCTTCGGTCATGTCCGCCGCCCCTTTTGTAACTGCTCCGACCGTCAGAGTTGACCGCGAACTCTCGTCAAGACCGTAGCTTTTCATATTCTTTGAAGGGCTGTCAATAAACCTTGCGACTTTTATATTCGGAATATTTACAGCTATAAGCTGTCCGAATTTTTCCGCGTCAACCGCCCTTTTGTACGGCTTTATCATTGTATAGTGCAGCATGACGGATTTTTCGTCCGCCTTTTTCTCCGCATTCTCGCCGACCTTGACTTCCTCCTCCGTCTCGCACTTTATTTCAATATTCTCCTCGCCCGGCGAGGAATATTCAAAGCTGACAATTTTCCCTATGTCGCCGAACACCGCCACAACAGAAAGCTGTTCCTTTGTCGGCGTAAGAATATCGCGCAGCGAGGTATTCATTGTATAAATCCCGTCCGCAGCGTTAATTCTGAAAGCGCAGCTTTCCTTATGTGTTCCCAAAAACTCCGTCCTGTATTCCGCTCCGTTTTTCAGCTTTACCGAAAACGTCTTTTCTGCCGTTCCCGACTCAGTTTTGAATCTTTTCAGCTCCGATTCGGAAATCTTTTTCAGCGCGGTAATCCTTGACGCCGCATTTATAAGCGATTCCGCCTTTTCGTTGTCAACGACCGCGCCGCCGTCATCCGTGAACGCCCAGCCTTCGCCGTCTCTTTTTATCTCATAGCTGTCGTCCGAGCCGCCGCCCGACACAGTATAGCTTATTATGTCCGCGGGCATACAGGCAAAAACCTCAGCGCCGCGGCTGTTTTTTTCCTCATTTGATTTCTTATAGATATATACGCCACAACAACCACCCACAAGCAGAAGTATTACTATTGACCAAAGTAACACAAGCGTCTGCTTTTTCATTCCATCTCCTCCTTCCGCGAGGTACAGGACGCGGCTCAAACACGCCGCATGGCACGGCGGAGCCGCATCCGACCCGTCCGCAGTACATTTTTTATTCCTCTATGTCCAGTTTCAGCGAAAGCTCCTTCAGCTGAATATCGTCAACAACATCCGGAGAATTTGTCATAAGCTCCGCCGCGGTCTGCACCTTCGGGAACGCGATAACATCGCGGATTGAATCGCAGCCCGCCATTATCATAACCAATCTGTCAAGTCCGTACGCCATTCCGCCGTGCGGAGGCGTTCCGTACTTGAACGCTTCAAGCAGGTAACCGAATCTTTCCCAAGCCTGCTCCTTTGTAAAGCCGAGCTTTTCAAACATTTTCTGCTGCAGCGCCGTATTGTAAATTCTAAGGCTGCCGCCGCCGATTTCCGTACCGTTGAGTACTATATCGTAAGCCTTCGCGCGTACCGCCGCCTGGTCAGTATCAAGAAGGTCTATATCCTCGTCCATAGGCGCGGTGAACGGATGGTGCATTGCCATATACCGTCCCTCCTCCTCGGAATACTCAAAGAGCGGGAACTCAACAACCCAAAGGAAGTTGAATTTTGTCTTGTCAATCATGTCAAACCTGTTCGCAACCTCGATACGCAGTGCGCCAAGGGCATCATACACCACGCTGTTTTTGTCCGCAACAATCAGAATACCGTCGCCCGGCTGTGCGTCCGCCTTCTTTAAAATTTCGTTTACCGTATCTTCGTCAAGGAACTTTGTTATCTGCGAACGCAGTCCGCCCTCCTCGACAACAATCCACGCCATTCCCTTTGCACGGTAGGTCTTTACGAACTCGGTAAGACTGTCAAGAGTCTTTCTTGTCAGTGACGCGCCGAGTCCCTTCGCGTTTATACATCTTACGCTGCCGCCATTTTTAACAGCGTCCGTAAACACCTTAAAGCCGCAGTCCTTCACCTCGTCCGAGATGTCGACAAGCTCCATTCCAAATCGCGTGTCCGGCTTGTCTGAGCCGAAACGGTCCATTGCCTCCTTGTACGGAAGTCTTAAAAACGGAGTTTTTATGTCAATGCCCAGCACCTCGCCGAACACTTTTTTTATGAATCCTTCGTTAATCTCTATAATCGTGTCAATATCAACAAACGAAAGCTCCATATCCATCTGCGTAAACTCCGGCTGTCTGTCCGCTCTCAAATCCTCGTCACGGAAGCAGCGCGCAATCTGGAAATATCTGTCATATCCCGCAAGCATAAGCAGCTGCTTATACTGCTGCGGCGACTGCGGCAGTGCATAAAACTTTCCCGGGTGAACACGGCTCGGAACAAGATAATCGCGCGCCCCCTCAGGCGTACTCTTTGTAAGTATCGGAGTTTCAAGCTCCATAAATCCCTGCTCGTCAAAATAATCTCTTGCGATTTTTGCCACCCTGTGCCGCATAACCATGTTACGCTGCATATCCGGACGGCGTAGGTCAAGGTATCTGTATTTAAGGCGCAGCGCGTCGTTCGTATCAATTCCCTCCTCGATGTAAAAAGGCGGCGTTTCCGACTCGTTCAGTATGCGGATTTCCTCCGCCATAACCTCAATCTCGCCCGTTTTCATGTCCGGATTGATGTTCTCTTTTGTTCTTTTTGCTACCCTGCCGCGTACGGCAAGCACATATTCCGAGCGCACCCGCTCCGCCTTCTTAAAAACCTCTCTGTCCGTTTCATCGTTAAACGAAATCTGTACGATTCCCGTTCTGTCCCTAAGCGTGAGGAATATCAATCCGCCGAGAAGTCGGTTTTTAGCCGTCCAGCCGGTCAGAACGACTGTTTTGCCCTCGTCCGCGGCTGTCAGCTCTCCGCACATATGTGTTCTTTTCATGCCCTGCATTGTTTCCATCTTTATTTTATCTCCCTTTCTCATGTGCCGCACTTTTGCGGTATATTCATATGCGGTATTACGTTTTTTGACCTAATTTTGTTCTTTTCTCACTGCTGCAAGCACCGACTCCGCATCAAGTGAAATTTCGGTCTGCTCACCGTTTTTCATATTTTTCAGAACAGCCTTTTTCTCGCACATCTCGTTCTCGCCGATAACCGTGCTGAACGCCGCGCCGAGCTTGTCGGCATATTTCATCTGCGCTTTAAGGCTGCGCCCGCACAAATCCTGCTCCGCACGAACTCCGTTTTTGCGCAGCTCGTAAATCAGCTTTTGCACGCAGCCTTCTGCCTCGCTGCCCATTACGGCAACAAACAGCTCCGGCGAATCCTCGCCGCCCGCACGGTCAAGTCCCTGTGCGCGCATAACAAGCACAAGCCGCTCGATTCCCGCGGCAAAGCCTATGCCCTCCGCCGGCTTGCCGCCAAGCTGCTCCACCAGACCGCTGTAGCGTCCGCCGCCGCACACGGTCGACTGCGCACCCAGACAATCCGACGTGAACTCAAACACCGTCCTTGTATAGTAGTCAAGTCCGCGCACTATGTCGGGATTGATTTCATAGTCAATTCCCATATTTTCAAGTCCCGCGCGCGTTGCGTCAAAATGTCCGCGGCAGTCATTGCACAGATAATCTATAATCTTAGGCGCTTTTTCCGCAAGAGCGTGGCATACCTCCGACTTGCAGTCAATAATACGCATAGGATTTTTTTCAAGCCTTTCGCGGCAGGTTTCGCACAGCTCATCGCGGCAGCCCTCAAAGTATTCGCGCAGTTTTTTGTTGTATTCGCCTCTGCACGTTTTGCAGCCGATGCTGTTTATATTCAGCTTTACATCCCTGATTCCCAGGCGGTCAAGGAACATATGCGCAAGTGAAATAACCTCCGCGTCGGTTTCCGGCGATTCCACTCCGAAGCACTCTATTCCGAACTGGTGAAATTCGCGCAGACGTCCCGACTGAGGCTTTTCATACCTGAAACACGGTATAATATAACTCAGCTTTGTCGGCTGCGGATTCGCGTAAAGCGAATTTTCAATATAGCTCCTTACAAGCGTTGCCGTACCCTCCGGCTTGAGCGTTATGCTGCGTCCGCCCTTGTCCTCAAAGGTGTACATTTCCTTTTGTACCACGTCTGTGGTTTCGCCCACGCCGCGGTTGAAAAGCTCCGTATGCTCAAACACGGGCGTGCGAATCTCCTTGTAGCCAAAGCACCCGCAAACATTGCGCGCGGTGTTCTCTATGTACTGCCACAGCTTACTGTCCTTGGGCAGTACGTCCTCCGTTCCTCTCGGTTTAGTTATCATATTTTATCATGTCCTTTCGTTAGCAGCTGAAACCGCTGCGGCAAAGAGAGCCAAATCGCCCCTTTCGGCGCTCTTTATCGCGGTGCAGCCCCGCGCCGTTTTCCTCAAAGCTCGGTTTGTGCGTTTACCGCGCCTTTTTCCTTAAAGCTCGGTTTGCGCGTTTACCGCGCCGTCCTCCAGTATATAGTCGATAAGCTCAAGTACGTTTTCCCTTCCCTCGCGCGTTTCAGCCGAGAACGGAATAAGTACCGCGTCATCGCCCAGTTCAAGCTCGTTGTATATTTCGGTAAGATTCTTTTCCACCTGTGACTTTTTGAGCTTATCCAGCTTGGTCGCAACCAAAAGCGGCTCGTAGCCGTAATTGTTTATCCAGTCAAGCATCATTTTATCGTCCGCCGTCGGCTTGTGCCTTGCGTCAACCAACTGAATCACGCGCACAAGGTTTTCGCGCTTTGCAAGATAGCCTTCAATCATCCTGCCCCAGCTTTCGCGCTCCTCCTTTGACCGCTTTGCATAGCCGTAACCCGGAAGGTCTACAAGTCTGTACCTGTCGCCTATGCTGTAGAAATTTATAGTCGCCGTCTTGCCCGGAGTGCTGCTTGTTCTTGCAAGGTTTTTGCGGTTTGTCAGGCAGTTTATAAGCGAGGATTTGCCCACGTTTGAACGCCCAACCAATGCAATCTCCGGCATATCTGACGGCGGGTACTGGTCGTATCTTACGGCTGTTTTTAGCAGCTCAGCATTGATAAATTCCATTCTTTGCCACCTCCGCTTATTGCATTTTCAAGTACCGTTTTCATATTTTTTGCAAAGACGAACTTTACCTCGTCCTTCAGCTTTTCGGGAAGCTCCTCCCAGTCCTTCTTATTCTCGGCGGGAATTATTATTTTGCGTATTCCCATACGGTAAGCCGCAAGCGACTTTTCCTTCAGTCCGCCTATCGGCAGCACCCTGCCGCGGAGCGTAATCTCGCCCGTCATTGCCACGCCGCAAAGTACCCGCCTGCCCGTCAGAGCCGACACAAGCGCGGTCGCCATTGTTATGCCCGCCGATGGTCCGTCCTTAGGCACAGCGCCCTCCGGCACGTGAACATGAATGTCGGTATCCTTATAGAAGTCGGGGTTAATGCCGAACACGTCCGCATTTGCGCGGATAAAGCTAAGTGCGGTCTGCGCCGACTCCTTCATCACATCGCCCAAGTTTCCCGTCAGCTCAACCTTGCCCGTTCCCTTCATCGTATTAACCTCTATATAGAGCGTGTCGCCGCCGCTTTGAGTCCACGCAAGACCCGTTGCCGCGCCGAGCAGGTCGTCCTCCGACATATGCTCATAGGTAAACACCCTTCCGCCGAGGTACTTTTTCAGCTTTGCGCTATTTACCGTGATGCTTTTCGCGCCCGTTTCCACAATCTCCTTTGCCGCCTTGCGGCAGATTGCGCCTATCTTGCGTTCAAGTCCTCTCACTCCCGACTCACGGGTATATCCGTCAATAACCGTCCTCAAAACGCTGTCCGAAACCTTCAGCTGTGCCGCCGAAAGTCCGTTTCTCATTCTCTGCTTGGGCAGCAGATACTTCTTTGCGATACACAGCTTTTCGTCCTCGGTATAACCCGAAATTTCTATTATATCCATTCTGTCATAAAGCGGCAGCGGTATATCCTCAACCGAGTTTGCCGTTGTCACAAACAGCACGCGTGAAAGGTCAAACGGCAGCTCCAGAAAATGGTCGCGGAACGCCGCGTTCTGCTCCGGGTCAAGCACCTCCAGCATTGCCGCTGTAGGGTCGCCGCGGAAGTCGCTTGACATCTTGTCTATCTCGTCAAGAAGGATAAGCGGATTGTTGCTGCCTGCCGATTTCAGAGCCGCGGCAATTCTGCCCGGCATTGCGCCTATGTATGTTTTTCTGTGTCCGCGGATTTCAGCCTCGTTTTGTATTCCGCCCAGGCTGACGCGGACATATTTTCTGCCCAGTGCCTCCGCAAGCGATTTTGCAATCGAGGTTTTACCCGTTCCCGGAGGTCCCGCAAGACAGATTATCGAACCTTTTGACTCCGGCGAAAGCGTTTTCACCGCAAGATATTCGAGTATTCGTTCCTTCACCTTTTCCAGTCCGTAATGGTCGCGGTTGAGTATTTTCTCCGCCGCCTTGATGTCGCATCGCTCATCGGTCGACTTATCCCACGGCATTGCCAGCACCGTTTCGACATAGTTCTGAATCACGCCGTATTCCTGAGAATGTGTGGACATTGCCGACATCCTGTCAAGCTCCTCGTTCAGCTTTTCGCTGACCTCATCGGGGAGCGTCCTTTCGTTCATGCGGTTTCTGTACTTGTCCGCCTCCTGTGCGCCGGACTCAAAATCGCCCAGCTCCTCGCGGATTACCTTCAGCTGCTCGCGCAGAACGTAATCGCGCTGATTTTTGTCAAGGTTGTTGCGCAGCTTTGACATCACACCCTGTTCTATCTCCAGAACCTGATTCTCGTTATCCATCATCACAACGAGCTTTTCAAGCCGTGCGCCGACGTCAAGCTCCTCCAGTATAAGCTGCTTATCCGACGCCTTCAGCGGGAAGTTCGCCGCCGCAATATCCGCAAGCTGCGCCGCGTCGTCTATTGCGGCATATGAATCCGCCTCTTTTTCCCTGTGCGCAAACGCGCTCAGATACTGCCCCGCAAGGTGCTGCACCCTTCTCATCAACACCTGCTCGCGCAGCTTGTCTTCACATTCCTTTTCCTGCTTTTCCACCGCGCTGACCGTAATAAACGGCTCCTTTTCATAATACTTTGTTATGGACGCGCGGCACAGTCCCTCGACCAAAACGCGCATATTGTTGCCCGGAAGGCGAAGCACCTGCTTCACCTCGGCAACAACGCCTATTTTTGCTATATCGTTCTTTTCCGGCTCCTCCACAAGAGGGTCGTACTGATAACTCAGCATGACGGGAGCACCGTTCGCCATCGCGTCCTCCACAGCCGCCATGGACGTTTTCCGTCCCACGTCAAAATGCAGTACCATTCCCGGAAACACTACCAAACCCCTGAGCGGGATAAGCGGCAGTATATATCTTTTGTTTGCCATATCGGTTCACTTTTACACCTTTCAAATTTTATTACAATACTCCATATTAAGCAT
>ERZ1034917.2166-NODE-2166-length-9949-cov-13.182939_pt1 | contig 9949 bp, 4 predicted proteins | sample MGYA00520605_ERZ1034917 | MGnify/ENA primary metagenome ERZ1034917 (study PRJEB33766, sample SAMN09781784) | gut metagenome | biome: gut microbiome | host: Homo sapiens | place: Madagascar | study: EMG produced TPA metagenomics assembly of the PRJNA485056 data set... | reverse complement strand
TGTTCGTGGCGTTCATCGGCCTGAAGGGCGGCGGCATTCTGGCGGCCGATTCCTCCACGCTTATCACCATGGGCAGCTTGACGTCGCCCGAGGCCATCGTGGCCATCGTGTCCATTGCGCTTGCTATCATATTGACGGTGCGCGGCACGAAAGGCGGCCTGCTCATCTCCATCATCGTGGCCACCGTCGTGGGCATTCCGCTTGGCGTCACGGCGCTGCCCACCGAATTCGACTTCATTCCCGACTTCAGCGCGCTGTGCGCACCGTTCCAGCAGCTGCCCGACGGTGGCGGCATCGCCATCGCGCAGGTGTTCGTGCAGCCCGTGCTGCTCATGTTCGTGTTCAGCCTGCTCATGAGCGACTTCTTCGACACCATGGGCACCATGATGGCCGTTGGTCAGCAGGGCGACTTCGTCGATGAGGACGGCAACGTGAAGAACACGCGCGAGATTCTGCTGGTAGACTCCGTGGGCGCCATTGTCGGCGGCTTCGCAGGCGCAAGCTCCATCACGTCGTTCGCCGAGTCCACGTCGGGCGCGGCGGCGGGCGCGCGCACGGGCGTGTCGAACCTGGTGGTGGCGCTGGCGTTTTTCGTGTGCGCTTTCCTGGCTCCCGTCATCGGCATGGTGTCCAGCTCGGCCACGTGCGGCGCGCTGGTGATCGTGGGCTACCTTATGATGAGCGACATCGGCAAGATCGACTGGGGCAGCCTTGAGGCCGCCATCCCGGCGTTCGTCACCATCATGGGCATCCCGTTCACGTACTCCATCACCAACGGCATCGGCTTCGGCTTCATCACGTACGTGGTGGTGAAGGTCACGCAGGGCCATTGGCGCGACATCAAGCCGCTTATGTGGATCGTGTCGGCGGCATTCTTGGTCACGTTCGTGCTGTTCTCGTAGCGCGGCGCAGGCGGCGCTTGCGCTCGGGCGCGAAAAGCCCTGCAGGCCACTGCGTTTCAGACACTTGATGCGCCTGCGTGCGCCATGCGTGTTCGACCGCGGCGCGAACCGTTGGCTAACGCGTACGTTCGCTGTGAAAAAACAACCTCGTAACCACTGTTCAACAAGGTGGATGCGGGGTTGTTTGCTATAGTGACAAACGACTGATAACCGTCCAAAGAGGAAACGCATGTCGCTTATCGTATGCAAATTCGGGGGCACGTCCGTTGCAAGCCCCGAGCGCATCCAAATGGTTGCGAAGAAGCTGATCGCGAAGAAGCAGGCCGGCCATGACGTGGTCGCCGTGGTGTCCGCCATGGGCAAGACCACCGACGAGCTGGTGGGCCTGGCCGCCGCGCTCAACGACAACCCGCCGCTGCGCGAGATGGACCGTCTGCTCTCCACCGGCGAGCAGGTGTCCATGTCGCTTCTGGCCATGGCCATCGAAGCGCGCGGCTACAAGGCCATGAGCTTCACCGGCCGCCAGGCTGGCATTGAGACCGACAAGTTCCACAACAAGGCGAAGATCGTCATGGTGCACAGCGAGCGCGTGCGCGATGCGCTCGAGCGCGGCGCCATCGCCGTGGTCGCCGGCTTCCAGGGCGTGGATGCCGACGGCGACATCACCACGCTCGGTCGCGGCGGCTCCGACACCACGGCGGTGGCCGTGGCGCACGGCCTGAACGCCGACGTGTGCGAGATCTACTCCGATGTGGACGGCGTCTACACCGCCGACCCGCGCATCTGCCCGCGTGCGAAGAAGCTCGACGTCATCAACTACGACGACATGCTGGAGCTTTCCGGCTCCGGCGCCGGCGTCCTGCAGATGCGCGCCGTCGAGTTCGCCCGCAAGTACAACGTGGTCATCCATTCCCGCTCGGCGTTCTCCGACGCCGAGGGCACCTATGTCAAGGAGGAAACCGACATGATGGAGGAAGCCGTCATCACCGGCATCGCACACGACACCTCGGAAGTGAAGGTGACCATCCGCGGCGTGCCCGACATGTCCGGCGTGGCAGCGAAGCTGTTCAGCGCGCTGGCGGGCAACCAGGTGAGCGTGGACATGATCATCCAGAACGTGTCCGAAGACGGCATCACCGACATCAGCTTCACGTGCCCCGGCGCCGACAAGAAGCGCGCCTGCGAAACGGTGGAGCGCATCCTGCCCGACATCAACGCGCGCGAGTGCGTGGTGGACGAGGACATCGCGAAGGTCAGCCTGGTTGGCACCGGCATGAAGTCGAGCCCGGGCATCGCCGCGAAGGCGTTCCAAACGCTCGGTGAGAACAACATCAACATCCTGGCTATATCCACGTCGCCCATTCGCCTGTCCGTAGTGGTGGACGGCGCGCAAACCGCGCAGGCCGTGCGTTGCCTACACACGGCGTTTGGCTTGGACTCCGACAGCGTGTTCGAGGAAACCCAGCTGTCCGCGGAAGAAATCGCCGCCAAAATGAATAAGGGACGATAGGAGAACTTATGGCTTGGACGAAGGTAATGCCGGCTCATCCGGTGGTTGCGGTTTGCGGCGCTACGGGCGCTGTGGGCAACGAGTTTCTGAAGGTGCTTCACGACCTGGATTTCCCTGCGTCGAAGGTTATTGCGCTGGCTTCCGCTCGTTCTGCCGGTAAGAAGCTTCCGTTCGAGGGCTGCGGCCAGGTGCCTGCGGGCGAGCTGACCGTGCAGGAAATGACGCCTGATTCGTTCGAGGGCGTTGACATCGCGCTGTTCTCCGCTGGCGCTTCCGTGTCGAAGGCCATGCGCGAGGCCGTGGTGGCCCACGGCGCCGTCATGATCGACAACTCCAGCGCGTTCCGCATGGAAGAGGACGTGCCGCTGGTGGTGCCCGAGGTGAACCCCGGCGACGTGAGCTGGCACAACGGCGTCATCGCCAACCCGAACTGCTCCACCATCCAGATGGTGGTCGCGCTCAAGCCGCTCTACGACCTGGCGCGCATCACCCGCGTGGTCGTCTCCACGTACCAGGCTGCATCCGGCGCCGGCGCCCCGGCCATGGCCGAGCTGTACGACCAGACGCGCGAGTTCCTGGACGGCAAGCCCGAGGACGAGCTGACCATCAACGCGTTTGCGCATCGCATCGCGTTCAACACCATCCCGCACATCGACGTGTTCCTGGACGACGATTCCACGAAGGAAGAGTGGAAGATGGTCGCGGAAACGAAGAAGATCATGGGCGACGAGGGCGTGCAGGTGGCCGCCACCTGCGTGCGCGTGCCCGTGCTGCGCTGCCACGGCGAGTCCATCAACGTCGAGTTCGTCGGCGACGTGCCGCCCGCGGATGCTCGCGAGGCGCTGGCCGCCGCGCCGGGCGTCACCGTTATGGACGACCCTGCGAACAACGTGTACCCCATGCCGGGCCTGCTTGCCGGTACGAACGACACGTACGTCGGCCGCATCCGCCGCGATCCCACGGTCAAGCACGGCCTGGCCATGTGGGTAGTTGCCGACCAAATCCGCAAGGGCGCCGCACTGAACGCCGTGCAGATTGCCCAGCTGCTGCTCCCGCAGGAATAGCGCGCAAATAGGGAATGCCAAACGAAGGCGCCGCCGGTTTTGAGCCGGCGGCGCCTTTTTGCCTTTTGGGAATATCGATGCGGCTGTGTGCGCAGGGTGGCCAAGGTCATTTGACTGGTCGTCGAACTGGGCCGAGCATCTTTCCGTTGGACGTCTTGTGCTAATGCTGAGCTGCTGGGCGTACGTTCGGGCGTCCGTTTGGGTCGGCTCTGGCTGGTGGCTTTCGCTATAATGGGCGGCATGGTTAAAAAAGCGAAAAAGATTCGGTTGGACGAGTTGCTGGTGGAGCAGGGCACGTTCCCTGACGCCGGCACCGTTTTGCGCGCTGTTTTGGCGCACGAGGTGAAGGTTGACGACGTGTACGTCACTAGCGCTGCCATCAAGGTGGTGCCGGATGCCGACATCGTGGTGAAGGGCCGAAAACAGTTCGTGTCGCGCGGCGGACATAAGCTGCAGGGTGCGCTTGATGCGTTTGCCCAGGATGTTTCGGGCATGCGCTGCATGGATATCGGCAGCTCAACGGGCGGGTTTTCCGATTGCTTGCTGCAGGCGGGCGCGGCAAGCGTGGCGTGCGTGGACGTGAACTACGGGCAGCTGGCGTGGAAGCTGCGTCAGGATTCGCGCGTGACGGTGTTCGAGCGCACGAACATCAAGCTGGCCGACCCGGCCGAGCTGGGCGCGCCGTTTGATGTGCTGGTGGCGGACTTGAGCTTCATCGGCTTGGCGGCATTGGCGCCGGTGTTTGCGCGTTTCGCCGCTGCGGGCACTATCTTCATAGGCCTGGTGAAGCCCCAGTTCGAAAGCCAGCACGACGAAACGGACCACGGTATCGTGCGCGACGAGTCCGTGCGCCTGCGCACGGTCGACGAGGTGCGCGCGGCCCTGGAAGCCGCTGGCTTCGAATGCACGGGCGTCACCGAAAGCCCCATCACCGGCACGCAGGGCAACGTGGAGTACCTGGTCCGGGCAGTGTTCCAAGGGTAAATGCAAGCGGCGCGCGCCCGGGCTCGGACGCGCGCCGCGTTCGTTGTGCTTGCGTTTTGCGCAGGGCTCCGTGTGCGAAGTTGGCGGGGGAGTGAGTTGGCGCCGTCCGTGTTCGCGTCGCCGGCTTTCATGCCAGCACCGTCCGCAACCGCGTCGCCCATAGCGGTGCGCAAGCTTCCATGCCAACGTCGCCTGCGTTCGCGTCGTCGGCTTTCGCGCCAGTACCGTCCGCGCCCGCGTCGCTTACGCCCCGGCGCGCGCGAGCCGTCTATACACGGTACACGGCGATGGCCGTGAAGTTGAATATGCGCTTGCCGTTGTCGTATCGCGCTACATATGCACGGCCGGTCGTCCCGTCGTTGTTCACGATGGGCGCATAGTATTTATGGCGATAGAGATGCGACGGATGCTTCATCTGGCGTTCATCGATAAGCGGCAGCTGATAGGCAACGAAGGGCACCCCCGTGTTGCGCGGCGCGGCAAGGTTGCCCTCGCCTTCGCCGAACAGGATGTCCGTGAGCGTCTTCTTCTTGCCGTAGTCAAGGTACATGTTGACCAGCTGGTCTTGCGTGAGAACGCAATGACCTGCGGAATCTTTCATGAGCTGCTTTTGCGTCATGCCGCCGTCCTTGGTCGTGTGCACGTTCGCGGCGTTGGCGGCGATCTGCACCTGATGCCCCGGCACCTGGTAGTAGCGGATGTTGTCGGCCCGCTTCACCAGCTTTTGCGCGGTGGCCATCGCCGCAACTTCGTTGGAGACGCCCGTCGCGGCGCCGTCGGCATCGTCGTCTTCGGCAAGCAAGGTCAGCGCCGACTGGGGCAGGGTGGCGGTTCCGAACAGACCCTTCCAAAAGCCCAGCCACTCGGCAAGCTCGGTCTTTTTCTCGGGGTCGTCTTTGATGACAAGATAGTGCTCGTTGAGGCAGAACGTCGAATAGTTGACGAGCGCCATGAAATTCGACAGAACCGAGCTTTGGAAGTTCGCGCGCATCTCGTATCCGTGGTGCTCCCACTTGTAGCTCAGCACCATGAGCTCGTCGAACGCGCCGAACAGGTTCTTGTTCGTGCCGGTGTAGCACTGCATGATCTCGTTGCCCAAGACGCCGGCCATGTCGTAAACGTATCTGCCGCACACCTGGTAGCGGGGGTTCGAGTACAGGTTCTCGGCGAACTCCTTGCGGCGGGCTTCCTTCTCTTCCCCGTCGGGCAGCGCGTCGATGGATTCCGTCATGCTGCTGAGCTTCGAGAGGTCCCATCGCATCTCGGCGGAGAACTTGCTGAGGTAGTTGTTCACCTGCAGGTAACAGGCCTGCTTGTCGAATTGGGCTATGACCTGCGCGATCTCGCGCTCGATGTCGTCGAGCTGCCCTTGGATCTCGGTAAGCTTCGAGATGATCTGCGCCGATTGGTCGTCGCCGCCGAACACCAGCTCGAGCAGCGACGAGCTCCCGTACTCGAAGGCGCGCCCCGCCGTCTGCTCGCCGATGAATTTCAGGCCGGCGATCAGCAGGTCGATGGCCTCGATCGCGACGTCGGCCTCGGGGGCGGGGTCTTCCGCGCCCAGCGCGGCCACATCTTGTTGGAAGTCCTCGGCCGGTTGATCGTCGGATGACATGTCGGGCTCGCTGTCGGTTTCCAGGGGTTCCCCGGGCGTGAAGGACAGCAGGTTCTCGTCGTTGTCGTCGTCGGCCGTATCCTCCGTGTCGATGACGACGTCGCTTGCAGGCTCGTCCGCGTAGGCGGTTTGGGGGGCGAAGGGGTTGGCGGCGGTGGCGCTGGCGGCGGTGGTTGCGGAAGCGGTGCCGCTGCCGGCGGGCGCCTTCGCCTGCTGGACGGTTGCGGTGCCGGTCAGAGCGGCGATGGCGTCCTCCCAGGCCGCATCGTCGTTCGCGGCTTCGAGCAGCGTGCCGTGGCGCTGCTCGGCGGCGCCTTCGTCGCCGGTGATGGTCACGCGCGCGCCGCCGGCGCCTTCGCCGGACACCTGGGCCTCGAAGGGCGCGTCGACATCGCCCACGGAGCTGTTCGCGTTGATGACTAGGTCGGCGCACGAATCACCCAGCGTTGCCTGCCCGATGCGCGCGCCGTCATGCGCGACGGCGTCGCTTTTGCCGACGACGATGAGATGGTCGACCGACCCCTCGATATCGGCGGTCTTGATCGAGCCGAGGCTCAAAACGTCGATCGCCGCATCAGGTTGGATGGAAACGACGCCGTCGGAGTTCACGCCGTCGACGTTGAGCATGCGCAGCGTTCCCGTCACGATGACCGGGGACCCAAGCGATGCCAGCGTCGTACAGCAGGGGTCGGGGTTTTCGTCGTCGCGATAGCAGAGCGCTATGGTGCCGTCGGCAAGGTTCGGGACCAAGGAAAGCGCCGCGCCCGAGAACGCGGTTCCCGCAGCGTCGCCGTTGATGAAGAAACGCTGATCCTCGACGTGAAGGGTGACCTGGTCGGACTCGTTCGAGGAAGCGCCGCCTCCGTTGTTGCCCGCGCTGCATCCGAGCGAGGCGACGCCCGTGAAACCGAGCGCGCACGAGCCGATGAGCACGGCGGACGTTTTGATCATGGTGCGGCGGGTGAGGCCGTTGCTGGCGGGTCGAGTGTCGAAGCTTGTCATAGGGGCTCCTCCCCGAAGGTGAAAACGTTGCGCACATGATATGACACGTGCGCACGCTTTCGGAAGAGGGGTGCTCGCCTTTTTCGGCGGCGGGCGGCGGCCCGGACCAGGCGCGAATATGGGCGGCGGTGCCGGCTGGGCGCGAAGATGGGAGGCGTTGCCCTTGCCCGTTCGTTCGCGTCCTCCGCCGGCGGACGGTGGCGGCGAGCGGCGGTCCGGGCAAGACGCGAAGATGGGCGGCGCCCCGGGTGGGCGCGAAGGCGGCGGTGCCTTCGCCCGCTTGTTTACGTTCCCCGGTGTCGGGCAGCGGGCAGTGGCGGGCATCCGACGCCGGGCGCCCCCTCATGTTTCCGGTTTCGAACGATGCTGTTTCCAGCTGGTTAACCGTACCGGCGGAAACGCTTGCGTAACACGCGGTCTGCATACTGAATGCGGGCCGCTTACGTTCTCCGGCGGCCTTTTCATCCAGACGAAGGACCGCATATGAACGCTGAACTTACCGAACAAGCCGAGGCAGCCCGCGAAACGGGGGCGGCCGCTGGTTTCACCGGCGCGCAATGCGCGAACGAAACGGCCGGTTGCACGCATGCCGCTCCCGCGGCAACCGCAGCGCGCAAGCCCGGCCTGTACCGATCCGGTTACGAGCACGATGCGTGCGGCATCGGCGCGCTGGCGCACCTCAAGGGCGTGCGCAGTCATGCCATGCTCGATGACGCGCTGTCGGTGCTGGTGAACCTTGAGCACCGCGGCGGCACGGGCCTGGAGCGCAACACCGGCGACGGCGCCGGCGTGCTGTTTCAGATTCCGCACCGCTTCTTCCGAAAGGAGGCGCAGAAGGAGGGCCAGCTGTTGCCCGACGAGGGCGACTACGGCGTGGCCATGCTGTTCTTCCCGCACGACGACGCCACGGGCGTGCGCGATGCGAAGCGCGTGTTCGAGGAAGGATGCGCGAAGTGCGGCATCCCGCTGATGTTCTGGCGCGAGGTGCCGGTGGATCCGCATGACCTGGGGCAAACCGCGCAGGCGTGCATGCCCACCATCATGCAGGCGTTCCTGCGCCGCCCGGCCGACGTTGACGCAGGTCAGGACTTCGAGCGCAAGCTGTACGTGTGCCGCCGCACCATCGAGCGCGCCGCGGACGCCAACCCGGCGCTTGCGGGCAAGATCTTCTACGTGTGCTCCATGTCATCGCGCACCATCGTGTACAAGGGCATGCTCGTGGCAACGCAGATGCGCCGCTTCTTCACCGACCTCAACGACGCGGCGGTGGAGACCAGCCTGGCGCTCGTGCATTCGCGCTATTCCACGAACACCACGCCCAGCTGGGAGCGCGCGCATCCGAACCGCTACATCATCCACAACGGCGAGATCAACACGCTGCGCGGCAACATCAGCTGGACGCGTGCCCGCGAGCCGAAGCTGTACAGCCCTGTGCTCGGCGACGACCTGCGCCAGGTGCTGCCCATCATCAACCGCGAGGGTTCGGACTCGGCCATCCTGGACAATGTGCTGGAGTTCCTGACCATGAACGGCCGGCCGCTCGACCGCGCCGTCACCATGATGATCCCCGAGCCGTGGGACCACAACGACCGCATCTCCGACAAGCGCCGCGCCTACGATGCGTACCAGTCCATGCTCATGGAGCCGTGGGACGGCCCGGCGGCTATCGCATTCACCGACGGGCGCATGCTCGGCGCCGCGCTTGACCGCAACGGCCTGCGCCCGGCGCGCTACTACGTCACGCGCGACGACTGGTTGATTCTGTCGTCGGAGGTGGGCACCATCGACGTGGACCCGGCCAACGTGCTGCAGGCGGGATGCCTCGGTCCTGGCGAAATGCTGGAAGTTGACCCTGAGCAGGGCCGCGTCATCTGGAACGACGAGATTCGCAACCGCTATGCCAACGAGAAGCCGTACCGCGATTGGCTGGACGAGGAAACGCTGGCCGTAGACGACCTGGACGAGCCGGCGGCCGACGTGCTGCCCGCCGAGCGCGACGCCGACGTGGCATTCACGCGCCGCATGGCGAAGCTGGGCTACCATTACGACGACGTGCAGGAGTTGGTGCGCCCCATGGCCGAGCAGGGCAAGGTGCCGCTGGCTTCCATGGGCGTCGATGCGCCACTGGCGTGCTTAAGCGCGAAGCAGCGCAGCTTCTTCGATTACTTCAACCAGCTGTTTGCCCAGGTCACGAACCCGCCGATTGACGCTTTGCGCGAAAGTTTCGTCACCAGCAGCGTGCTGTACATCGGCAACCACGGCAACATGCTGGAGGATTGCCGCGACACGTGCCGCCTTATCCGCCTGGAAAGCCCCATGCTCACGCACGCGGAGTTCGACCGTCTGTGCGCCATCGACCGCGTGGGCTTCAAGACGTGCCGCTTCAGCTGCACCTACGAGCGCAGCGCGGCGGAAGGCGCGCTTGAACAGGCGCTTTCCCAGCTGTGCGAAGACGTGGAGCAGGCCGTGCGCGAGGGCGCGAACTTGATCGTGCTGTCCGACCGCGCCGGCGAGGGCGAGGTGCCTATCCCCAGCTTGTTGTCGCTGGGCGCTGTGCACAACCACCTGATTGCTGTGGGTCTGCGCACGGACGCCGACTTGCTGGTGGAAACCGGCGATGCCATGCGCGCGCACGATTTTGCCTGTTTGGTGGGCTATTCCGCGTCCGGCATCTACCCGTACGCGGCGCACGAGTGCATCCGCGACCTGTGCGAGCGCGGTCAGATCGCGCTGTCCGGCGACGAGGCCGTGGCCAACTACGACCGCGCCGTGACGGCTGGCATCACGTCCATCATGTCGAAGATGGGCATCTCCACAATGCAGGGCTACCACAGCGCGCAGATCTTCGAGATTCTGGGCCTGGACGAAAGTC
>ERZ1034917.2162-NODE-2162-length-9960-cov-6.318324_pt1 | contig 9960 bp, 9 predicted proteins | sample MGYA00520605_ERZ1034917 | MGnify/ENA primary metagenome ERZ1034917 (study PRJEB33766, sample SAMN09781784) | gut metagenome | biome: gut microbiome | host: Homo sapiens | place: Madagascar | study: EMG produced TPA metagenomics assembly of the PRJNA485056 data set... | reverse complement strand
TTGCCCTCGCCCATCGTGAGAAGCTTCGATAAGAAACCCATGTATGCCGTCTTTCTTAGAACCCTGCAATTATTCGCGAAACGCCGCGCAAGCGCGACGCGTGAAACCTTTCACACTCTAGCATAAGGCCCGCACTGCCCCGAGGAATTCACCACACAAGCAGATGGGATGATACTGATATCGAAATAATGCTGTCATGGGAAAACGCCTTACGGTTGGGGAAGCGGGCGGGCGGCACGAGAAGGCAGGAGCGGCGAGCGGGCAAAGAGAAGAAGCGAGGGGGCAGCGCATTGGCAGGCCGCGCGGGCGGGGCGGGCGCCTGGGCGGCGAGGCGTCCGGCAAACCCGCCCGATTGGAGCGCGATCGCTCGCGCGAACTTGCGGTCGCTCAGCCTACGCGAGCGCTTCTTCCGCCTCCAGCGCGCTGCGGTACAAGGCGACGATCGACGGCGACGGGTCGATGCCGAGCTCCTCGACGAGGTACTTTCGACAGGTCGTGTACGTGTCGATCGCAGCGGTGCGCTGCCCGGTGCCAAGCTGCGCCTCCATCAGCGCCGCGCATGCGTCTTCCCGCGAGCGATCGTGCAGGGACGCCTCGCGGGCGAACCACAGCGCCGCTCGCGGCTCGCCCGCATCGAGAAGGCGGCCCGATGCGCACACGAGCGAGTCGACGAGGTTGACGCGAATGCGACGCCGAGCTGCGACGATATCCTCGTTCCCACGTTCGCTCGGCAAAAGCTCGCCCGAATACGACGCGTCGATTGCCTCGAGGTAGCCCCGCCACCGCGCAAGGTCGATCTCGCCGAAGCTCAGCTCGCGGCAGATCGAGTCGAGCTCGGCGACGTCGCTTCGCAGAAGGCGCCCCTCAAGGCGCACGGCGCCCTGGTCGCGCTTCAGATACGGGCAGGACCCTTCGTATTCGAGCCCCTGCTTGAGCTGACTCCACAGCGAGTAGAAGTTCTTGATCGCGCAGCCAGACGGGCTTTCGGGCCAAAGCGTTTCCATGAGGTGGTCGCGCGAGAGCTCGCGGCCGCGCGCGAGCACGAGCAGAGCGAGGAGCGTTTTCGTCTTCTGCCTGTTGAACGCCCGCATGTCGACCTGCCTCTCGCCGATGCGGACGCCGAGCCCGCCGAGGAGCTTCACATAGAGGGTCGGCGCCTCGGACGCGGGCGCTTCGACGAGCCCCGCATGCGTGTATCTCGGCGCGTAGCGCTCGCGCATCGAGCGCTCCCTTTCGGCGCGCGAGCGCTCCTCGCGAAGAGCATCGCGTCTGTGAGCTGCGCATTCGGCGAAACGGGAGATTTCCATCGAGCGCGCCTCGGCAAGCGCTCCGGCGTCCGGCGAAAAGCGCCCGGAGAGAAAGCCCTGCTCGACGGCGCGGGCAAGAGCCAAGGTCGCTACGGCATCGTGCCAGCTCAGCGTTGCCTCATCGCCGCGCGCTGCGACCCCGCGCACCCAGACGGCCACCCGCTCGACAGCGCGCGCGTCCTCGGCGGAGTCGAATCCCCCGGTCTCTCGCTGCGCGAGCGCGCGAAGCGCACAGGCGGCGGAGATGGCGAGCACCTCTCTCGGGGCGCCGCGCCGCTCGAGGTCGCGCCACCTCCCCGCGATTTCCACGACATCCTTCCCAGCGCATGCGGCGACGAGGGAGAGCGCAGATGCGGGCGCGATCTTCCCGCGCACCTGCGCTCCTGCAGCAACATCTGCGACGACCGTGCCGACGCGCCTTCTATCCTCGTCGTTGCCTGAATAGCCCACGACGAGGAGAAAACGCGCCCGCGAGTCCGCATCGACGGCGCGCGAGAAGGCATACTTGCGCGCGAGGAACAGCGCGCAGGGGCCGTCGTCGAGCGCAACCAGGCGCACAGCTTCGTCCGCAGCAAGCCGAATCTTGTTCTGGCCTGCGCTTTTGCAAGCGAAGAGATAGAGTTCATGGGCGGGCTTGAAGCACGCCGCGGAAAGCAGGTCATCGCCGTGCGCGGCAAGCCAGCTCGCGCAGGCGGGCTTCGTCGCGAGATGGCGCATGAAGGCGCAGGCCCGAGCGCCCGCCCCGCGCGCAAGGAGCATCGCCGCGATGCGCACCGCGAGCTCGTTTGCATCCCCGCAGCGCGCACAACTGACGATCTGCCCCGCCGTGCGCGAGAACCCCTGCACGATAACGGGCACTTCCATCGCGACGGCGTCGAAAGCGTCCTCCCTTGCGCATGCCCCAAGGAATGGATAGTCCTCTTCGATGAGCGAAAACGCCTCGTCAGAGCATCGGTGTCCCACAAGAGGGGCAAGCTCGGAAAGACTGCCCTGCCCGAGCGCCAGCATGAGAAACGCCGCGAGCATGACGCTTGCGGGCGGCTCCTCGGAAGCGATGCCCGAGACGAGTGCGCGCCCGTCGTCGCCTCCCCAGAAGGTGCACGCCACGCGCCCCTTCGCGCCGGATGAGCCGCGCGTCTCGCCTAATTCCTCATCGGTGAGCAGAAGCATGCCCGCCGAAATTTTCACCCGATCGCGATGCGAATCGGAATACGCGTCGCAGGAGGGCGTGCAAGTCACGATCACTTCGTTGCCCGCCGCGAGCAGCTCGTCGACGACCTCGGAGAACTTGTCTACCCGCAAAGCATCCATGTTCGGCAAATCGTCGAACACCACAAGCGAGGGCGCGCCGTCGATCTCGTCCACACGGCGCGCGATGACGCCGGCGTCGAGGTCGCGCAGAAAGCACGGGCTTTTCCCGCTGACCCAAAACGTATGTCGAAACGAGAACACGACCTGCGCGTACTCAGCAGCTACCATCGACTTGCCGAAGCCCTGGGGCGCCACGATGAAGCGCGCGACGTCGCGCGATCGCAGAAGCTTTGCCACCAGATGCGGGCGCGGCACCGCCGATGAGCCCGCAATCTGCTTCGGGCGACGGCCCTTGCACGAACAGGACGTAATGAAGTCTGACATGTCTTGCCCCTCACCAAAAAAACGAAAGCCGCGTGGCGCACAGTGTAGCGGCGGGTACGGCGAAAAGCGATGACCGACCTGCGGATACAGTGCGGTCTCCCGCGCAGGCGCCCGCGATGCGTCCCGAAGGCGGGACATGCGATGCGGCGCTGTAAAACGCAAAACGCCTGCAGCCCACCTGAACAAGGCGCGCTGCAGGCGCGAAAGATTGAAATGCGGGGAAACCGTTCGAATTTGCGCAGACAAAGCGAACCCGCACAGATTCCGCAGGAACCGCACGCGAGACCGCGCCGATTTCCTGCCAGGTTTTCGCCTACTTTTTCGGCAGAAGCTTCGAGATGCGGTCGGAATACTCGACGTCGGTGAGCCCCGCTTCCTTCGCCAGATCGAGCACGGGCGCATCGTTCCACAGCTCCTCGAGGCGGTAGTATTCGCGCGTCTCGGGCTGAAAGACATGCACGACGATCTGGCCGTAGTCGAGCAGCGACCACGAGCCGTCCTGAGTGCCCTCGGCGTGGAACGGCTTCACGCCGCCCTTGTCGCGCAAATCCTCCTTGATGGCGTCGACGATCGAGTTCACCTGACGGCTGTTCGACGCCGTGGCGATCACGAAGTAGTCGGTCTCGCCGATGAGGGCGGCCACGTCTTGGACGATGATGTCGGTCGCCTTCTTCTCGTCGGCCGCCTGGGCGGCGATGACCGCGAGCTCGCGCGAAGACTTCTGTTCGATGGTGCTCACTAGCTTTCCTTTCGCTTTGCGTGTAGGTATGGTTTCTCGTTTTTCACCGCGTAGGCGTTCCAGATTTCCACCGTGCGCGGATGCAGCGTCTTTCCCTGTTCGATGATGAGAATCGTCCAGTAGCCGAGCACTGCGACGTAGAGCTCCTCGAGCGTCGAGGAGCCGATCATGGCGCGCAGCTCGTCGATACGCCCGAAGCGGCGGTTCGGCTCGAGCGCGTCGGCACAGTAGAGTACCATATCAAGCGGCGTCATATCGACCTCGCCTGTGGTGTGGCGGTCGATTGCCTGAAGCACGCTTTCGGGGATGCCGGGGAACTTACGCCCGAGCGCCGCGGCGGCCGTCGGGCCGTGCAGAAGGCGCGGCTGGTGGGCGAAAATCCATGGGTCGACCTGAAGACCCAGCTCACGGGCGCGTTCGCGAATCTCCTCGTCATCGTAGGCCTTGTCCCAGTCGTGCAGAAGCCCCGCAAGTCGGGCCTCGCGCACGTCGATCCCGTAGGCCTGCGCAAGGGTTTCGGCCTCATCGACCACGCCCATCACGTGCGTGAACCGCTTCTTGCTGACGCGCTGTTCGAGCTCCGCCTTGCGCGCTTCGAAGAACTCCTTGCCGAGCACGTCCGACGCCTCGCCCACGCGAGCGTCATCTGCGCCTTTCTTCCCCACTTCTCAACGCTCCTTTCGGTACAGGCCGTGCGCGCGCACGTAGTCGCGCACGCGGGCCATGGTGAGATACCTGATTGATTTGCCCTCGCCGACGCGCCGCCGCAAATCGCTCGAGGAGACGGACAGCCCCGTGATCTCCAGGAAATCGACCGTGAACGGGCTCGTCGCGAGCGAGGCGCGCATCTCGTCGCCCAGCTCGTAGCCCGGACGGGTCACGGCGATGAAGCGCGCGAGCCCCGCCACTGCCTGGCTCTCACGCCAGCGGAAAATCTTCGCGATAGCGTCCGCGCCCGTGATGAACACGAGCTCGACGTTGTCGGGATAGTGTTCCCGCAGCTCGCGCAACGTGTCGACGGTGTAGGTGTCGCCGCCACGCTCGATCTCGATCGCGCTCACGTCGAAGGCGGGGTTGCCCCCGATCGCGAGCCGGCACATGGCAAGCCGCTCGGGCGCCGGCGTGACGTCCCGATCGCGCTTGAAGACGGGATTGCCGGCGGGGATGAACACGACCGCATCGAGCCCGTAGGCTTCACGCACCTGCTCGGCGCAGGCCAAGTGCCCGATGTGGATGGGGTCGAACGTGCCGCCCATGATGCCCAATCGCCGCGGCGTGCCGTCCGCGCCCAAGTCGTCGAAGCGCTCGCACACGACAGGCGCGTGGACGCTCGAGGCGGCGGCGCGCGGGGCCTGCGGGCGGGAAAGCGTGCGAGGCGATTCGCCTGTCAGCGCGTTATCTTCCATAACCTAGGCTCTCACCTGGCCGTTTCCGCGCAGCACGTACTTGTACGAGGTGAGCCCGTCGGTTGCGAACGGGCCGCGCACGTGCAGCTTCTGCGTTGAGATGCCGATTTCAGCACCGAGACCGAACATGCCGCCGTCCGTGAAGGCCGTCGAGGCGTTCGCGTACACGGCCGCCGCGTCGACCTCGTTTAGGAAGCGCTCGATTGCCGAAGCGCCTGCGGGGTCGGCGGGATTCGCCACAATGGCCTCCGAGTGCATCGTGCCGTAGCGATTCACATGCGCGATAGCCTCATCGATGCCCGCGACGCATTTCACGGCGATCTCGGGTCCTAAGTACTCGGTTTCCCAATCCTGCTCACTTGCACGGTCGACGCGAAGCGCGCTTTGCGCCTGGCCGCGACGGGCGCCCGCGGCAAGCGCCGCTTCGCACGCCAGCTCATCGGCATGGATCGCCACCCCGCAATCGGCGAGCTCGGAGAGCGCTTCGGGAAGGAACTCGGCGGCAATGGACGCATCGACGAGCAGCGTCTCGCAGGCGTTGCAGACCCCGAAGCGACGGCACTTCGCGTTCACGAGAATCTTGCGCGCCATGTCGAAGTCGGCAGATTCGTGCACGTAGACGTGGCAGTTTCCCGTTCCCGTCTCGATGACGGGGACCTTGGCCGTCTCCACGCAATGGCGGATGAGCCCCGCCCCGCCGCGGGGAACGAGCACGTCGATCAGGCCGTGGAGCCCCATGAGGACATCGGTCGCCGCGCGATCGGTCGAGGCGACGATGCCAATCGAGCCCTCGGGCATGCCCGCTTCCTCTGCCGCACGCGCGAGCACGCGCGCGATCGCCGCGCACGAGCGGGCCGCCATTGAACCGCCGCGTAAAACGCAGGCGTTTCCCGACTTCAAACAGATGCCGGCAGCGTCGGCGGTCACGTTCGGGCGCGCCTCATACACGACGGCGACGACGCCTAAGGGGACGCTCACGCGCTCAAGGCGGATTCCCGATTCGAGCGTGCGCCGCTCAAGGGTGCGCCCGAGCGGATCGGGAAGCTCGGCAAGGCTTTCCAGTGCAGACGCCATGTCCCCAATACGGGCATCGTCGAGCGCAAGCCTATCGATGAGGCTTTCCTTCGTGCTCTTCTCGCGGGCGGCGGCAACATCGGCCGCGTTCGCCTCAAGAACCTCAGGCGCGCTCGCACGCAACGCCTGCGCCATGGCACGCAGGGCACCATTGCGCTCGGCATCACTCGTCTGGGCCAGGCGCGCGCTCGCCCTCTTCGCACCCGCGGCGAGAGCCTCTATCTCTTCGTACATCCCGAAACCTTCCTCTCGCACACCCTTCTCGCCTGCGGAAACATCTATCTCAAGAAAACACGCGCCCCGCCAGCCGGCTTTCGGCGCAAAGCTATTCGAAGGCGATCAGCTCGTCGCGGTGGATGACCGGCTTGTCGGCGAACGCCGCGAGCAGGCGGTTGCGCTCGAGCTCCTCGCGCGTGCGCCCGCGGGCAAGTTCCACCTCGTCGCTCGAGAACGCCGTGCGACCGCGGGCGATCACATGCCCCGTCGCGTCCTTCACGTCCACGATGTCATCCACCCCGAAGCGCCCCTCGACACGCGAGATGCCCACCGACAGAAGCGAGCTTCCGCAGTGGAGCAGCGCGCGCTTCGCGCCGTCGTCGACGATGAGTGCGCCGCGCGCGGAGTCGCCAAGCGCGATCCACAGCTTGCGCGGCGTGATCTCGTGCGGGCGTTCGCTCGCCGCGAAGCGCGTGCCGATGCGCTCCCCCGCCACCGCACGCACGATGGCATCGGGTGCATGGCCAAAGCAGATGGTCATGGGAATGCCCGCAGCCATGAGCACGCGCGCGGCCTTGATCTTAGTGACCATGCCGCCGGAGCCGACCGCGCTTCCCGCGTCGCCCGCAACGCCCATGATGCTCTCGTCGATGCGCTCGACACGCTCGATAAGACGCGCGCCTTCGACCTTCGTCGGGTTCGCGTCGTAGAGCCCGTCGATGTCGGAGAGGATCACCATGAGCTTCGCCTCGACGAGGCAGGCGACGAGCGCGGCGAGCGTGTCGTTGTCGCCGAAGCGGATCTGTTCGACCGACACCGTGTCGTTCTCGTTCACGATGGGCACGACCTCCATCTCGAGCAGGCGGGAAAGCGTGTCGCGCGCATGGAGATACGCCGTGCGGTCGGCGGTATCCCTCCTGGTCAGAAGCACGAGCGACGTGGTAATCCCATGCTGGGCGAACGCGCGGGCGTACCCTGCCGAAAGCGCGCTCTGCCCCACCGAGGCCGCTGCCTGGAGGCTCGGCATGTCAGTGGGCCTCCGCTCGATGCCGAGCGCCTCGAGCCCGCAGGCAATGGCCGCACTCGTCACGATGATGGGCGAGAAGCCCGCCTCGCGCACACGTGCCACCTGGCGGGCGACGTCGTCGAGAAACGCATAGTCGATCTTGCTCTCCGACGTAGTGAGCGTCGAGGAGCCGATCTTGACCACAAGCGGGCGCAGGTGGGCGGCAAGCTGCCCCTCGCGGCCCTCATGCGACTCGCGCCTCTCGCCCGCGGCGGGATTGTCGATTTTAGCCTCGTCCATTAGATGTCAAGCTCCTCGAACGCGTCGTCCGCCGTCGCAGACTCGAACTCGAAGGCGCGCCCCACGATGCGGATCTCGTCGCCGTTGCGGGCGCCCGCCTTCGCGAGCGCATCTTCCACGCCGATGCGCTTGAAGCGGTGCTGCAAGAAGGCGATGGCGTCCTCGTTTTCCCAGTCGGTCTGGATGACCATGCGCTCGACCTGGCCACCCTCCACGCGGAAGACGCCGTCGGAGAGCTTGCGCACGGTGAAGCGGCGGTCGCGCTGCTCGCGCTTGTGTTCCCACACGTGGTCAAACTCCGGCTGTTCGGCAGCCTTCGCACGCGCTTCCTCGCGCAGCTCGTGCACCTTCGTCGCGATGGCGGCTTTAAGCGAGTCGACGCCCTTACCCGTGAGCGCGCTGATGCAGTAGAGCTTGGGATCGATGGGACTTTTCGCGAACTCGTCGCCACCGGCTGCGGCGATGGAGTCCTCGCGCACGCGGCGGGCGAGCTTCTCGCACACCTCCTCGGTGCCAGGGACGTCGATCTTGTTGGCCACGACGATGCGCGGACGAGAAGCGAGGTCGCTCGCATACAACTCGAGCTCGCGGTTGATCACCTCGTAGTCGTTCAAGGGGTCGCGCCCCTCGTAGTCGCCCGTGAGGTCGACGATGTGCACGATGAGCGCCGTGCGTTCGATGTGGCGGAGGAACTCATGCCCGAGCCCACGCCCCTCGTGCGCGCCCTCGATGAGGCCGGGAACGTCAGCGCAAACGAAGCTCAAGTCACCGCTCGTCGCAACGCCCAAATTCGGGACAAGCGTCGTGAACGGGTAATCGCCGATCTTCGGGCGCGCGGCCGAGATCTTCGAGATGAGCGAGGACTTCCCCGCCGACGGCATGCCCACAAGCGCCGCATCGGCCATGAGTTTCATCTCGAGCTCGACCCATTGCTCCTGCGCGGGCTCGCCCAACTCGGCAAAGGCGGGCGCGCGGCGCGTTGACGTGACGAAGTGCACGTTTCCGCGGCCGCCGACGCCGCCGAGCGCCACGGTGATTCGCTCGCCGTCGTGCGTGAGGTCGGCAATGAGCTCGCCGGCCTCCTTGGTCTCGTCGGAATACTCGTGCACCACCGTGCCCACGGGCACCTTCAAGATCATGTCCTCGCCGTCGGCGCCGTGCATGCGCGAGCCCTTGCCGTGCGTGCCGCGCTCAGCCTTGAAGTGGTGCTTGAAGCGGTAGTCGATCAGCGACGAAACGCCCAGGTCGGCTTGGATGACGACATTGCCGCCGTGCCCGCCGTCGCCGCCGTCGGGGCCGCCCTTGGGAACATGCGCCTCGCGGCGGAACGACATGCAGCCCGCGCCGCCGTCGCCGCCTTTGACGTATATGCGTACCTTGTCTACGAACATGGAGAATCCTTCGCGAACGGTGCCGGCGCGAAATGCGCCCGCGTTGTCTGGATTGTAAACGAAAGGCGCCCTCTGATATGCAGGGGGCGCCTCGAAAACCGACTATCTATGCTGATTGCGCGGTAGCGTGCTATTCCTGTGCCTCGGCATCGGGGCGGACGTGCACGCGACGCTTCACGCCGCGAGTGAACTCGAGAGTGCCGTCGCACAGTGCGAACAGGGTGTCATCCTTGCCGCGGCCGACGTTCTCGCCGGGATGGAACTTGGTGCCGCGCTGACGAACGATGACGTTGCCGGTGCGGACATGCTGACCGCCGAACATCTTCACGCCGAGTCGTTGTGCGTGAGAGTCGCGACCGTTACGGCTGGAGCCTAAGCCTTTCTTATGAGCCATGGTGTATGCCTCCCTTTACCTATTCGGCGACAGCGGTGCCGACGGACTTGATTTCCACGCGAGTAAGCTGCTGACGATGGCCGCGCAGCTTCTTGTAGTTCTTGCGCTTCTTGAACTTGAAGACGAGAACCTTCTCGCCCTTGAACTGCTCGATAACAGTTGCGACCACCTTGGTGGCAGCGGCCTTGGCAGGATCTGCCTCGACCTTGTCGCCGTCGACGACGCAGATGGCCGGAAGCTCGACCTCAGCGCCCACCTCGGCATCGAGCTTCTCGATGTTGATGCGGTCTCCAGGGGCAACCTTGTACTGCTTGCCGCCCGTTTTCACGATTGCGTACATTCACTTCTCCTTATGCGAAATAACTGCATGCGATAACTTTGAAGCGTGGCCGTAGCAAGACTCCGAGGAGCGCATATGCACCGCCTCCGCGTATCATCGCACTTATTCCCGATTGCGCCGTCCTTAGCGCAACCTGTTGAATGATACCAGAA
>ERZ1034917.2159-NODE-2159-length-9967-cov-3.894673_pt1 | contig 9967 bp, 8 predicted proteins | sample MGYA00520605_ERZ1034917 | MGnify/ENA primary metagenome ERZ1034917 (study PRJEB33766, sample SAMN09781784) | gut metagenome | biome: gut microbiome | host: Homo sapiens | place: Madagascar | study: EMG produced TPA metagenomics assembly of the PRJNA485056 data set... | reverse complement strand
GTTCTTCGTCGCTCCCGGCTGTGTACCGGCTCTGAGCAATGCAGCTCCAGGAATTGCCATTGCAGCAGGAGTAATCTTTGCAATCTTTCTTGGGAATCCATTTCTGGAAAAAACCTCAAAATTGACCCACACCATGCTGGCGCTGGCAATTGTCGGGATTGGTTTTGGCGGCAACCTGATCGAAGTTCTTCAAGCAGGGATGAACGGAATTGTTTATACTGTACTCGGCATTGCCGCCGGCCTGGGACTGGGGCTTCTGATCGGGAAAAAATTGAAGATGTCCTTCGATGGAGCATGGTTGATCAGTGCAGGTACTTCAATCTGCGGCGGAAGCGCAATTGCTGCCGTTGCTCCTGTACTGAAAGCAAAAGCTCCGGAAGTGGCAATGGCTACCGCCACAGTTTTCATGCTTAATGCAGTTGCTTTGTGGGTATTTCCCATTGTCGGCCACGCGCTGGATTTCAATCAAACTCAATTCGGGTATTTTGCGGCTCTGGCTATCCATGACACCAGCTCGGTAGTCGGCGCTTCCATGCAATACGGCCAGACGGCACTGGAAGTCGGCACAACAGTAAAACTTGCGCGTGCCTTGTGGATCATTCCCTTAACACTTGGATTATCGCTCTACCTGCAACGTCGCAACCATAATGCTGAAGAAGGAGGTAACCGCCGTAAAATCTCGGTTCCGTGGTTTATTCCCGGATTTCTGATTGCAGCCGCCATTGTTACCTGGGTTCCCTCGTTCCAGCCGGTCGGCACAGTTCTCAAAAATCTGGCCGAATACCTGCTGGTAACCACTCTCTTTGTCATCGGGTCCAACCTCAGCCTGGACAAGATCAAAAAGTTGGGATGGCGGCCAATCGCCCACGGTATCATTCTCTGGATTATCTTATCGGTAGGCTGGGGCTCGGCAATTTACCTGGGACTGGTAAACTGTGCGGAATAACCCTTCCCTCTCCCTTGCATTTTCCTTACCAGAACAATATAGTACAGGATCGAAAAAAGGGAGCAGGAGCTGATGGCAGTAATTTTGAAAAAAATCATCGCCGGCAGGGAAATTCCACTGCCGGATTTGCTGAAATTATGGGAACGCTCCGTGCGAGCGTCCCATTTCTTTTTGGCAGAACAGGATATCTTACGCCTCCGCCCAATTGTTCAAGAAGCGTTGACAGGCATCCCGGAACTTCTGGGAATCTTCGTTGATGCGTCTCTAATCGGGTTTGCCGGCATTCAAGAGGATAAACTGGAAATGCTGTTTCTGGCTCCGGAAGCTTGCGGTAATGGTTTTGGGAAAGAGGCAGTAGCAGTGCTTGTATCGCAATACGGAGTCAAATATGTTGATGTCAATGAACAAAATCCAGCCGCCCTCCATTTTTACCGCCGCTGCGGATTTATCGTTTACGACCGGTCGGAAACTGATCCGTCAGGAAATCCCTTTCCCATCCTGCATATGACGCGGAAAATACTGGAAACGGAACGCCTGTACTTGCGGGAAATGACTCCGGCAGATTCTTCTTCCCTTGCCGTAATGCTGCAGGATATACAGGTCATGTATGCCTGGGAACGGACCTTTTCCGATGACGAAGTCCGGGAGTGGATTACCCGCAACCGACAGCGCTACCAGCAATACGGGTACGGATATTGGCTGGCATGTGAAAAAACGGCCGATCATGTCCTCGGCCAGATCGGCCTGCTGCCGGAAACAATAGAAGGAGTGGAAATGCTCGGGATCGGCTGGATCCTTGCCCGAAACTACTGGTTCTGCGGGTATGCAACGGAAGGCGCGGCAGAGTGCCTGCACTACGCCTTCCAAACCCTGCAAGCACCAGAAGTCATCGCCGATATCCGCCCGGAAAACAAAGCTTCCATTCGCGTTGCAGAACGTATTGGCATGACCCCAACGGGGCAGTACGACAAAATCGTCTATGGAAAAATTATGCCGCACCTGCTTTATCGCATCCGGCAATAACGTCTGTTCTGTAGCAAGATTAATCCACCAGGTGAACCACTTCGCCGCTACGGCAGGATTCGTCTGCAGCGAAAACAATCCGCATACTGTCACGTACCTGGCGCCAATGTGTTGACATGTCCTGATCTTCAGCAATCACCCGGTAGAACCGTTCCTGCTCTCGTTCGCAAAGCTCCTGATGCCATGCGTCAGAAACATCAACTATATCATCATCAAAAATAAAATCGCCGCTATTGTCCAATTCGCTATGATGAATCCTCAGACAGCTTGTCCCGGTATGAGAGTCAACGTCATCGGAGTGAGCAGCCGTACGGTTTTCGATGGTAACCGCTCCTCCAGGGCCGACAACATCTTTGACGAAATAGGCACATTCGCTCATCATTGGCCCCCACCCCGCCTCGTACCAGCCGACAGAACCATCTGAAAAGGTAACTTGGAGTTGCCCGTAATTGTACGCTTCCGGTACAATATCGGGCGTTAAACGTGCCGAAACGGCATGTACCCGCACAGGAGATGCGTCGGTCATCTGACACATAACGTCAACATAATGTACGCCGCAATCAATGATGGGAGAAAGCGTTGACGCCAGCAATGCCTGATGGGTTTTCCAATGCGATCCAAAGCTTTGCTGATTCAAATTCATCCGCATTACCAGCGGAGTTCCTAAACTTCGAGCCGCCTGAATAAATTTCTGCCATACAGGATGTTCCCGCAAAATATAACCTACCAGTAATTTTCTGCCGGTTTTTCTTGCACAGGCAAAAACCCGATCCACTTCCTCCATCGTCACGCCAACCGGTTTTTCCAGAAAAACATGGCAATTTGCCTCCATTGCCTGAATTGCCATCGAAACATGCGTATCCGGGTAAGTAGCAATGCAGACAGCATCGGGCTTTGTCACTGTAAGTGCCCGATCAAAATCATCGTAGAGAGAATTGATTCCCAATTCTGCACCCAATTTTTTCTTGCTGTCGCCACGACTGACCAACCCGACGATTTCAAAATTCGCATGTTTCTGGTACGCACGGGCGTGCGAGGCACCCATATTGCCGCAACCAACAACCAAAACTCTCAGCTTGGCATCCATATCCGCTTTCTCATGTCCTTTTTGTTTCTATTAGGGCGGGATGTGTATTCTGGTAGTCCATTATTTAATAAATAAAGTATTGATCTCTGCCAGTTTATCCGGAATGGCAATTTTCTGCGGACATTTATGTACGCATGCACCGCAACGAATGCAGGCAGAAGCTCTGCCGTTTTCCGGAATTGTGTTATACATGGATTCAAAACTCCAGAAAACTTCCGAAATTTTATATTGATTGTAAAAACCGAAAATCCGCGGGATCTGAACTCCTGCCGGACAAGGCATACAATATCTACACCCTGTACAAGGGATCGCCCCAGTCTGCCGGTAAATCACAAGTGCACGATCTAAAGTTTCCCGTTCAGAATCCGATAACGGTTCAAATGGCGACATGGTTTTCAAGTTATCGGCAACTTGCTCCGGCTGAGACATTCCAGAGAGAATGCAAAGCACATTGGGCAATGACCCAACAAACCGGAATCCCCAGGACGCAACACTTCTTTCGGGGGCAGCTTCTTTCAGGACCTCAATGGCAGCTGGCGAAAGGGTTGCCAGGTTTCCACCGCGTAACGGTTCCATAACAATCACCGGGATATTATGTCGGGTTAAAATTTCATATTGCTCACGGGACCGGTAGAGTTCCCAATCCAGATAATTCAGTTGAATTTGTGCCACATCCCATGGATACGTACCGGCAATTTCTTCAAGCACTTCCGGCGTATCGTGAAAAGAGAAACCAATATGGCGGATTTTTCCCTCTTTTTTGCGTTCAAGCAAGTAATCATAAACGTTGAATTCCTTGACCACGTTCCAGGTTTCAGCGTTCAGGGAATGCAGCAAATAAAAATCAAAGTAATCGTTTTGACAGCGTGCGAACTGCTCTTCAAAAAAGCGTGGAACATCTTCTTTGGTTTTAACCAGCATCATGGGCAGTTTGTCGGTCAGATAATATGAATCCCGAGGATACCGCTTCAGCGTTTCCCCGACAAAAACTTCACTTTCTCCGCCATGATACATATATGCGGTGTCAAAGTAATTAACCCCGGCACGCATTGCTGTGTCGACCATTTGTGCTGCCGTTTCCCGGTCAATTTTGTCATCCTTCATCGGCAATCGCATCATACCGAACCCGAGTAAAGGCAATGTCATATCGGTATTTCGCCAGCTTCGGCGTGTAACAAATTCAGTCATTTTGAAAACTCCTTTCCATTCATCGCAAGACCAATATCCATGCTTCCAGATCGGAAGCCTTCCAAATCCAGTGTTATATACTGAAATCCCAATGCTTTCAACCCTTCCGTTACAGTCGATGCCGCAGCGGCAAGTGCCGGTACCCATTCCCTATCCACTTCAATCCGGGCAATAGATTCCTGCACCCGCAATCTCAGGTTACTGACCTCAGGAAACATTTTCCGTAGCAATCCTTCTCCCTGGACTACGCGCTCAATGGCCTCTTCTGTTAATTCCGCTCCATATGGGAAACGTGTTGCCATACACGGGGCAGCCGGTTTTAAAGCACATTTCAGTTTCAATTCAGCGGCAAGTGCCCGAATGTCATTTTTTGTAATTCCCAAGCTTGCCAATGGAGAAATCACCCCGAGCTCATGCAACGCTTTTCTCCCCGGCCGGTAGACGTGCAGGTCATCGTAATTGGTTCCATCCATCACCCAATCGAGTTGTTTTTCTTCGGCAAAAGAAAAGATTTTCCGGAAAAAATGCCGTTTGCACCAATAGCAACGGTCTACAGGATTATTTTTTATTTCCGGGCAGTGTAAAGGGTCATAGCAGATCATCTGCCAATTGACTTCGAAACCAGCCACGTTCGAGCGTGCGTCTTCCCATTCGTTTTCCGTTTGAAAAACCGAACGTACCGTCACAGCCCAGAACGGAAATGGCTTTTCTTTCTGCATGCCAGCAAGTACCGCCAATAACAATGTACTGTCCACTCCCCCGGAATAAGCCAATGCAACTCCGTCAGGAACAAATTGCCACAACCGATCCTTCAGCGCCTCAAAAATGTCAGGCATTGAGCTCATGTTTTCCTTTCATCCGCAACATGCGGCAAGCCAAAATCCCTGCTCCGAACCCATTATCAATATTCACCACTGCCATTCCTTCTGCGCAGGAATTGAGCATTGCCAGTAATGGAGCAACGCCCCCGAATGACGCACCATATCCTACAGAAGTAGGAACCGCGACGACGGGAGCTTCCACCAGGCCGGCAATGACACTTCCCAGAGCCCCTTCCATCCCGGCAACCGCGATGACTACATCAGCCGTCCGGATTTCCTCCAAATGCGATAACAATCGGTGAAGGCCGGCAACTCCGACATCATAAAAGCGCAATACCTCTGCTCCGAAAAAAGCTGCCGTTTTCGCTGCTTCCTCCGCAACAGGGATATCGGCAGTTCCTCCTGTGCAAACGGCAACGCGGCCTGTCTGTTCGGGGATAAAACCGTTACTGGCAGTCAGAACGCGAGAGACGGGATCATACTCTGCAAGTACCCCAGCAGTGGTAATATATTCATATTGTTCCGGGGAACATTTCGTTCCCAACACAGCAACGGATTCTTCTCGAAATGCTTTTAAAATTCCGGCAAGTTGTTCTTTCGTTTTCCCAGGACAATACACCGTTTCTCCCATGCCGGTACGTTGCCGACGACTGATATCCAATTTGGCAAATCCCAGATCCTTGAAAATTTCTTCAGCCATAATCAATCATAACCTTCCACAGTTCCAACCCGCATTAACGGGAAAATCAAATTCCAGCGATCACTTTCACAGCAAAACGGTCGTCACGGGCAGTCAAATCCAAAGCCTCGCTGCTGCTCAAACTGGATACGGCAACATAGTATAAACTGGATTGCGCCAGTTGCTTTGCCTGATTCATTTCCTCTTCCGTCGGACGCTTCCAGTTCTGCCCTGGCACAGGAATATACCCCATAATATGCAACGGTATGCCTCGATCCAGATGGGATAAAAAACCGACCAATCCTTCTATTTCCTTAAATCCCACCAACTCCGGGATAAAAACGATATTGGCAGAAAGGGCCATTCCTCGATCAAATGCCGCGGCAAAATTGTCATAAATCAAGTTTTTCTCTTTGCCAGTAATTTGTAGATGTAAAGAATCACTCCAAGCTTTAAACCCGACATTGGCGGCATCCAAATACGGAATATCCAGACGACTGCCATTGGTATGCCCCAATTTCGTAACAGCGCCAAGTTCTATTTTTGCAAAACGAATCATTTCCTCAATCTCCGGCGCAATTGTCGGTTCCCCGCCCATGCAATAGACCTTCCCCGGATGAACACGGCGCAAAACCTCTTTCTGTTCATTAACCGATAAGAACTGTGCCGGCTTCGGATATGCCAATCCTGGCACACCATTGGCTCCGCTTCGCAATTTGTAACTGCAAAAAGGGCAGTGAAAGGTACACCCCCAATTGTGAAGCGTAGCAAAGTCATATTTTTCATTCCAGGTGATTCGATAAAACGCCATGGCTACCTCATTCTCTTCCTTAAATATTCGATTGCTTCAAAGGGAGCAATTCCTTCTGTTACCAACCGCCGTGGGACAGGGTAAATCCTGCAACTCCTGCCGGCAGGAGTTGCAGCTATCCCAGCTCGTGTTGCCAGGTTGTCCCTGCAAAACTCTTCAATATAAAAGATGACTTCCGGCATAGCTGTAACAATTACTTCACTACCGGTCGGACCTGTCTCTGGCAAAATACTTCTACCACCAGCCAGGCTCAATAAATCTCCAATATAAGAAGCCTCACCGGCACCTTTGTTGGCAGAATACAATTCAAAATAAACTGGCACCGGCGGATATTCTTCCTCCATCTGTATGGATTCTAAGGTAGAACGGAATTCGGCAGCCAAGTGTTCCGCTCTCTCCTCCTTGCCACTCCATGTTCCTATGGTTTGAATCATTTCTGCAATATCACCCAGCCGTGGTGGCGAGATCTGAAGCACACGAATACCGTGACCACGAAGTGTCTCCGCAAGCTCTTCCTGATAACTCCAGACAACAGCACCGTCTATTTCCAAAGCCATAATCTGTTCCAGAGAAATTGCCGCCCCCCTTCCGACAATATTCAATCGACCTCCTGTATCAACAATACTGCTGTATTCGTCTACGGCAACAATTGGTGCATCACACTGCAGCAAAATTGAAGTTGCTGCTGCAACTGTTGAAAAAATCCGCGTGGGCACCTCCTCCTCCCAATTCTGCTCTTGGAGTTCACAACTGCACAACAACAAACCCCAAAAAACAATTCTCCACCATTTCATTGACAATATCTACTCCCATCATTCTCCCAATCCCAATACCGCTCAGGAATAGAAGCAAATGGTAGTGCAGCAACATGGCCATCGCCAAATACCATATTGCAACGCTTTTTCTTTCCGTGCCGAAAAGCCACATATTTACAATACCCATCGATCACGGCATTCTCTCCATTCAGAATCCCCAGTGCAGGCGGAGCGATTGTTGCCCCGATATAGTAAGCGCCAGCATCAGCAACAATAATAAACTCTGCCGGATTCCGGATCATCGATGGCTTCACGCCATACCATAACTTATTTGCCCGGCTATTTCCCTGTCCGGGGAAATAGCATTGATTGATCCCGTAACTGAGACTCGAATTATCTTTGCCGCCAAAAACAACTTTAACGGCGTCGCTCCGGCCATCGCCAGGACACACCCAAATGTTCTTGGAAGCATCTTCCTGCGCAGCAGCAAGAAAAGGCTCGAGCAAGTCCACCCAGCGAGAGCCGCTTGCGTAAACTGGCGGCGTACTATCCCACTCCGTACTGTACAGAAGGTGTGCGATACCAATTTGACGGAGATTCCCGGAACAAACAATCTCATCGGCTCGTTGCCGAGCAAGTCTTATCCCCGGTAGCAGAATACTTACGAGAATGGCTACAACAGCAATCACCACCAGTAGCTCAATCATCGTAAACACTCTCTTACTCATTTTCCGGTTCGGTTCCTTCCTGTTTCTCCCCCTGCCTGCTGCAAATACAGTACCACTCTTCTCGAGAAGAATACAAATTTCTACCTCAAAAAAACAGAAAAAAAGCGTTTTCGGACTGTTGCTGAACCGAAAACGCCTTTTTCTCACACAATATCTCTGCTTTATTCGGCAAGAATAAAGTCGAAACGACCGATTTCCGGCACTTCAATCGTACCGTCATCTCGAACAGTCAGAGGTTCTCCATTGACCAGAGAAACTACTTTTGAAAATTTCCGTTTGGGATGGATTTCTAAATTACGCAACGGCACGACCTCATCAATCGGGCGGCTGCCGGAAGTGTAATTTATCAAAGAAAAGAGTACTTTTTTCTCATTTCCTGCGCCGCCGGCAGACCGAACGGAATAAAGCAATCTTGTCCCCGTATCTCCAGAAAGGCAATAATCCAAATCAAGGTGTTTTGCTAAAATTCTGGCAATCAATTGGCGATGGAGGACATTGCTGAATCCGTTGTAGTTTTCAAAAAAGTTCCCGCCAAAATAATAACATGTTCCCATGCCAAACACATTGCGTGCCAGGAAAGGATGGATCCCATCCCCCGGCTTAGCCGCATAGCATCCGGCAAGCGGTTCATTGCTTTTGGCCAGCACAGTACACCCTGCGGGGTCAAAACAAATTTGAGTCTGCACCATGGGAATACGCGGAATATTCTCCGTAGTAAAAGCAAAGTCACCATCCAGATAGAAATAGTTATAGTTGCCATATTGACGGGTCGTACCGGAAAATTTAACCCCGAAAAGTTCTGTCAGCGCACAATTGCCTCGTTCCAGTGGACGTTGTTTATTGTAACAGGCACATTCGCCGTCCGCAATCAGTAATCCGCCGGCAGCGACAAAAGAACGAACCGCTGCACAGGATGCGTCATCCAGGAAAGCAGCATTTGGCAAAATACAGACTTTGTATTTCTGAAGGTTTTGCGCATCTAACTCCGTCACGACATCAAAAGGAATATGCAACTGCGAGACCAGATCCACTGCCCCCATAAAACTTTCAGAATAATTTCCGACAAACGGGGTATCATCTCCAGCCGCGCTGCCGGTACTGTAAAAGTCAGTAGCATCCTGAGAACTCTTATAATGCTTGGCCGTATCAAAAGAGTAGAAAATCGCTACTTCCGCAAGGCTCTTCGTTCCCTGAAATACGGCATCATGATCCCGATCGAAGTGGATGATTTCTTTTGCAGCCTCTCCGGAAACACTGTCAAGATTGCTTGGCGGACAATGGATGCCATACCAGACACTGGAACCGTTTGCCAACGCACTGGCGTAGCAAAGCTGTGTTTCCGCAGGAGTATGCAAAGTCCATCCCCAGGGCTTGTGGTCACCAGCCATAAAGATGACGGTCGGTTTTTCCCCGTTGGAGAAAGATTCCGTCATTTTTGCATTGATTGCACACCGGAAATAAGGGCTTTTTTTCGGTTCATCATAGAAGAAAAAACCGCCTTCAGTGCCGATAATATCGTTGTGTTTGTATATTCGGCGGAATTCATCCGCATCGGCAAGGCCGTACAACAGCCCTTCATTATAATAGCAGCTCCACTCTGGATTAACTTCTTTGACCTTGGTATAAAACTGTTCTTTACGAGTCAGGATCAAGTTGAAAAAATAATCTTTGACGTCTTTTTCTGAAGCAGTCAACAAATCTTTTCCAGTTGCCTCACGGAACTTTGCCTGACAGGTTGGACAGTAACATTTGAGATAGATAGGCCCATCAAAGAAAACCCCTGCAAGCTCGTAATCACGCAGGGAATCCAACGCGCCCAGGAAATACTCAATCCAACTGGAATTCATGCAGCAAGACGCATAAGTCTCGTACAAACGAACCGTATTGCCTTTGTTCTCGCGGAGGTGCCATTCAGGATGTGCAGCCTCC
>ERZ1034917.2158-NODE-2158-length-9973-cov-3.126134_pt1 | contig 9973 bp, 11 predicted proteins | sample MGYA00520605_ERZ1034917 | MGnify/ENA primary metagenome ERZ1034917 (study PRJEB33766, sample SAMN09781784) | gut metagenome | biome: gut microbiome | host: Homo sapiens | place: Madagascar | study: EMG produced TPA metagenomics assembly of the PRJNA485056 data set... | reverse complement strand
CCCCTATCTATGCCTCGACAAAACCGCCCGCTTGCATGTTGTATTCGCGGTCGCAGACGCCCTCCATAAACTCAAGGTCGTGGAAGATGCCGAGCATCGTGGTTCCGCCAGCCTTGAGCTGTTCAATAAGGTCACGCACCTTAATCTTGCTCGCATTGTCCAAGCTCGCCGTGGGTTCGTCGAGCAGCAGCAAGCGCGGGCGGCGCACCATAGCACGCGCGATGTTAAGACGCAGCTTCTCGCCGCCCGAGAACGTGTTGGGATACAGGTCCCACAGGGGCTTGGGAAAGTCGAAGTGCTCGAGCATGCGCGTCGTCTCTTCCTCAATCGCATCTTCATCGGCAAACGCCTCGGCAGCGCTCGCGCGCACGATTTCACGGGCCGTGGTACGCGGCACGACATCGAGGAACTGGGAGACGTAGCCAATCTCGTAGTTGCGCAGATAGATCACGCGACGCTCGTCGAGCGTGGCAAGGTCAACCGGGCCAAAGGCCTCGGAATCGTACATGATGTGGCCGCTTTCCGGCAGATTCGTGCGATAGATGCACTTGAGAATCGTGGATTTGCCCGAGCCCGAACGGCCGGTAACGCCCACGAACTCACCCGGCAACACGCTCAGCGAGATATGCTCGCAGCCGCGTACGCGACGGTCGGCGGCATGCAGGGTAAAACCCTTGGAAAGATCCTCGATCGCAAGGAGCGGACGTACATCGGGCTGAAAGAATTCGATTGGATCGCCCATTACTTGTCCTCCGATCCATCCGCATCCATCACTGCCGCCGGCACGTGATCGGCAGTCTCGGCGATCGTCGCGGCGTCGGTGGCAAAGCGGGCGGACATGCTCGGCAGTGCCGGGTACCACATACGCGAGACCACGCGGCCGTCCACAAGCGTCGCCGTAATCACGGGATAGGTCCGCTGACCTTCTTCGACCTCGCGAATGACCAAGATATCGGCCTTCTTGCCCTCTTCCAGGCTGCCAATCTGGTCGTCGGCATGCACAGCGCGCGCCGGATTGATAGTGAGCATGGCAAACGCTTCTTCAAGCGGCAGCTTGAAATCATGGTGCAGGGCAAAGGCACTCTGCAGCATTGCCGTGGGGTAGTAGTCGGAGCACAGCACGCTCGCCACGCCATTGGATACCGCCTCGCGCGCCGAGAGGTTGCCCGAGTGGCTCTTCCCCAGCAAGATGTTGGGCGTTCCCATGACAGTCGACATACCGCGCTCGCGGGCAGCGCGCGCCACTTCCAAACTCACCGGAAACTCAGAGATCGTACAGCCAAGCTCACGCATGAGGTCCAGACGCTCGACCGAATCGTCATCATGGCTCGCCAGCGCGATGCCATTTTCCCGGGCTACTTCGGCAAGGTATTTGAGCTGCTCAAAGGAGAGCTTGGGTGCCGCCTGCTGAGCGGCAACGATCTGCGCTGCCTCCTCATCGCTCAGCTCGTGATCGCTACGCACGCTCTTACGCCAGATCTCGATATCGCGATATTGGCCCTGACCGGGGGTGTGATCCATGAATGAAAGCTCGTCCACCTCACCCGAACGCAAATGTCCCTCGACCTGTTCGACCAAATTGACGTTATCGACCTCGAGACGCAGGTGCAGACGATGGCGAATCAGGTGCGCGTTACGCCCCTCGGTGCGCTTGCAGCCCGCGATGAGCGCCATGATCTTCTCGGTGTTCTCCCAGCGCCGGACCGGCTTGGTATCCATGATGTCTTGCGCATATGCCGAAAGCGAGTGATACATGGTGGTGATTCCATGAGCGATGAGCTCACGCTCGGCCTCGAACAATGCCGTCGAGAAGTCCATGAGTACCGTCGGGCGCGGCGAGATAACGGTCTCGATATAGTCGGAATGGATATCCACAAGACCAGGCGCGACATAACCACCGTGCGCATCGATAACACCGGCGCCCGCGGCGGCCGCATCGAATTTTCCCTGGCGCTGAATCGCGGCAATCCTGTCGTCTTCGACCACAAGCTCGTAGCCAAAGAGCAGACGGTCGGGCTGAACAATGATTCCGTTGCGGATAACGTACATCGGCGAGCCTCCTAAAGAAGCGAATAGACGAGTTCTTGGGTGTAGGCGTGTTGGGGGTCCTGCATGATCTGATCGGTCAAACCATGCTCGATAACCTGCCCGTCGAGCATGACGATGGTGCGGTCGGCAAGCAGGCGAATCACACCCAAATCATGGCTCACCACAACCATCGACACTCCCAGGTCACGTCGCAGCGACAAGATCAGGTCAAGGACGCGCGCCTGAACCGAAAGGTCCAGGCCGGTAGTGACCTCGTCCAAGAACAGCAGCGGAGGACGGTTGGAGAGCGCCTTGGCAATCTGCACGCGCTGCTGCATGCCACCCGAGAACGCGCGTGGCGGGTCCTGCTCACGGCGCAAAGGAATGTTCACACGGTCAAGCAACTCGCGACCGCGATCGACCATGGAGGAGACGTCGCGGATACCGGCGGCGATCTGCTTCTCGGCGATATTGGACAGGCTCGAAAAGTTCATGCGCAGGCCCAGGTAAGGGTTTTGGTAAACCATGCCAAAGATCTCGTCCCGAACAAGGCGCTTTTGCTGGCGAGAGAGGTCGAAGCAGTTGCCTTTGCCCCCATCGTAAGCAGTGACGCGCATGTCGCCCGCCGTGGGATCCTGATCGAAATACAGGCACTGCATGAGCGTCGACTTGCCCGAACCGGACTCGCCCACAATGCCCAAAATCTCGCCACGATGCACTTCGAGCGAGATGTCACGCACCGCGTGCACCGTACCGCATACAGGGCAGATATTGCGCTCGAGCTTGGCATGCGGGTCGCGGCAGTAGTCACAGCCAGCACCAAAACGCTTGGCCAAATGACGGACGGACAAAACCGGGGCCTCATCCTTAAATTCATGATGGACCGCAGCAGGAAGCATCGTCGTGCCCTTACTCATCGCTTCCGCCCTCCTCGAGACGCCCTGCACAATAATCAGTATCGGAACACTGCCATGCCTTCTTGCCCGTAACGGGATCGATGGCTTGAGTCATATAGACGCCCGTCGCCCCACAGATGCAGCAGCGTTTGTCCTCAAAATCCTCGCGCACAAAGGGATAGTCTTCGAAGGCAAGCGATTCGATCTTGGTATGCGGCGGTACGGCGTAGATTTTCTTCTCGCGCCCCGCTCCAAACAAAAATAGGTTCTCGGCATCGTTGAGCTTGGGGTTATCGAAACGCGGAATGGGACTCGGCGCCATGACATAGCGGTCTTGCACCATCACGGGGTGGTCGGCGCCGGTAGTCGTGGAGCCGTACCGCACAATCTGCTCAAAGAGTTCCAGGTAGGCACCGGTGTACTCAGCCTCGGCATGCAGGCGGCGTGTCACGCTTTCGCGCGCCTCGTAGGCGCGTAGGGGCTCTGGCGTAGGGACCTGCAGCACCATGAGCTGATCGCGACGCAGCGGGAGCTCGGGGATGCGATGGCGACTCTGGATAAGGGTCGCGTCCGCCGTGGCCGTGGTGGTCTCGACGCCCGTGGTCTCGTGCACGAGGCTCCGAATGGACACGGCGTTGACACTCGCGTCCGAACCCTGGTCAATCACCTTGAGCACGTCGTTAGGACCAATGCACGACAAGGTGACCTGCAAGCCGCCCGTACCCCAACCGCGACCGATAGGCATCTCACGGCTCGCAAACGGCACCTGGTAGCCGGGAATGGCAACGGCTTTCAAAATCGCGCGGCGAATCTCGCGCTTAGAACCCTCGTCCAAAAAAGCGAAGTTATAGTTGCGCTGCACAGGAACCGCCCTCCTCCTGCTCCTTGGCATGATTCATAGAACGCAGAGCCGCGTCGAGCTTGCTTTGGAACGTCACGTAGTGTGGCAGCTTAAGATGGCTGATAAAGCCCGTAGCCTCCACGCCGTCAATGTGATAGAGCACAAACTCCTGGTCCTGCGTGGGATAGTGCACGTCGTCGACGCGCAGCGAATGATCAAGGACGCTCATGGCGATAGCCTTGCTCTCGTCGCTGCCGGTAACGAGGCCGTAGCCCACATCGAGCGCGTTCACGTGCTCGCCTGTCTCGGTAACCTCGTCGTCAGCAATCAGGCTTTCGACCTCACAGACCGGAAGCGCGCCCAGATAGTATGCGTCGTCGGCAGAAGCCTGGGCAGGGTCGGCACCGGGAGCATCGATCGTCACCGGCACGCTGCCGCGACGCAGCTCGCCCACCGTGGGATGGGAAATGCCAAAGCCGCGGATAGCCGCATATCCGATGGCGACAACCGCCTGGGTAAGTCCGCGCGAAAGGGCCTGCAGGATAACGCTGCGGGGCGCCGGCGTGGAAAGCGGGGTCTTAGTGATGTCGATGGGCTCGATATCGTCAACGGCACAGGGGCGAATCATGCCGATCTGGCGCAGGTAATCACACACCTTGGGAACGCGATCGAGAGGAGCAGCCTCGGCAACAGCGCGAAAAGCCCTGGACACTTCATCCAAACGTTCGTTAATGGCGACGCGCGCAGCGCGAACGTCGGCATTTTCCTCCTCGCTCAGATCGAAGTTGATAAGGCGATGGCTGTAATCACGGGTCGCACCCAAAATCTGCCCGCCCTCGATATCCTTGAAGGCAGCGGAAATACGACGCGAAACGCGCATTTCGCCCGTATCGATCACGCGCGATATGTAGAGGCGCTCGAGCGTGGAGCGGTAGGCACGCACCAGGAAGACGGCTTCCTCGATAGAACCCGATGCCTGCTTGAGCGCGACTGCAGCAACCTCGGGAGCCCAAACGGAACCCTCAGACTGCACCTGCTCGACGCCGGAAACGGCTACATATCCCATGATTCAACCTCCCTGTAGGCGCTGGAACGGGGAATGGCGGCGATGTGACCGAATCCATCCACAAATATCAGGTCGATACCGCAGGGAAACTCGTCCATGCGTGCAGCGCGTGCGCGCAATACGTCACCGCGATCGCAGGAGAAGTGCGCGGTGTCATCAATGCCAGGACCCATGAGTTCCCAAGCGCTCTTGGCGCACGCATGAGAAGCGGAGCCCACGCGCATGCCCTGCGCATCCAGGCCTAAAAGCACGGAGCATTCGACGATAACTGTCGCACCGCGATGCGGCTGCTCAAGGGTTCCCGCCGTAAGCTCGGCAACCGCACTCGCCGCGCCCTCATCCCTAAAAGCCTCTGGAACGATCGCGCATGCAGCCACATCCAGCGCCGCAGGCGTCACATGCGTCCGGCTCGTAATTTGCCGAGCGGCGTGCTCAAAGCCCATCGTCGCCATGCAAAAGGTCGTGCCGCTATCAAGCAGCATATCGGCCAACATCAGCGTCGCGGGGAATAGACCGCAACGCTTCGCCTCGACCTCATAGGCATCCGTGATGGACAGGCGACAAACCTCGCCGGGGCGCGCCATGCAGTCGAGGACCGCGCGAAATGTCCCTTGCAGCTCAAAGGCGCGCTCATCGAGAGCAGCGTCGCGATTGAAGACCTCATCTTGCTCGCTCATTTGACCACCGCCTGAACACTCATGTCTTGGCCGGACATCTCATCAAACTCGACGCGCGATACATAGGTTCGAGCGTCTTGTGCAACCATGCGCTCGGACACCGCGACCCGCGCCTCCTCGATACGACGCTCAAGCTCCTCCATACAGGCAGGCGCAGGTTCCATCGCATAGGCAGCATCGATCACTGCGAGGGCGCGAGCATGCGCAGCATCGGTTCCCATAAGCACACCCAGACCATCGGCCTCGCCAATGCGCACGCGGCTCTCGGTAACAAGCACCTCGCTCAGATAAAAGCGGCTGTTGCGAGCCGTCTCGCGCACCTGACACATCACAAGGCCCTGATGCGCTGGCACGATGTCCCGAGCAGGTGTATCGGCTTCGACCAGGCTCGCCAGCTCGAGCGCAAGCGCAGAGCCGCTCTCAACCAGAACCTCGGTCCTCTCTCTTCTTGTTAGCATGCAAATCTTTCCTTAGTTATCCGAGTCGATGATGTAACGACGGCGCAGACAAACCGAAACAAACTCGAGCGCAAACGACACGGCCAGACACACATAGACGATCACGCCCACCTCATGCAGGTTGTAGTAGTAGTTGCCTGCCTGATACAGCTGAAAGCCGATACCGCCCGCACCCGCAAAGGCGCCTACGGCCACCGCGTTGGCAAAATTGATCTCGAAGCGAATGAACGTCCACGAGAGCAGCTTGGTGATGGTGGCAGGGCAAATGGCCTGAAACACGATTTGCCAAAAGCTGGCACCGCTCGCAGAAAGCGCCTCGATTACACCGGCATCGATCTCTTCGATTGATTCCGAGTAGCTCTTGGTGAGGTAAGCAATGGAGTGGAAGGAAATTCCCAGCACCGCCGCCTCGGATCCAAGGCCGATAGCCACTGTGAAGACGAGCACCCACAGAATCGTTGGAATCGCTCGAATGATGGCGACAAACCCTTTGACCACATTGGAAACGAGCGGATTCGAGAGGTTCTCGGATGCCGCCAGCGCCAGAAAAAACGAGATGATAGCCGAGATGATGGTGCACAGCACGGTGACCGCAATGGTGACTAGCGCGCTCTCGGCAACCTTCGCCCAGCTAAAATGCGCAGCTCCCAACGGCGGATCAAGCGCCGGTTGGAGCATCATGGCGCAAAAATCAGACCAGGTTTGAGCAAGCGCACGGCCAAGGTCCACCGTGCCAAAGTCCATGCGCACAAACGCAACGAACGTCAAGGTGCACAGGACACCCAGGGTGAGCACGACAGAGTAGTTGCGCCCCCGACGGGAAGCAAGGCGAATCCGCCCGGCATGTGTGCGCTCGATTGCAGCAGCTGCGGCAGGAGTCAATTCGATTGCCTCCACTAGATCATCGACCTCCTTGCAGCATTGGAAATCGCTTCGACCACAAGCACTAAGGCGATGGTCACAAGGATCACCAGGCCAGCACAGTCGTAGCGGAAGGAGGCGTAGTACAGGTTGAAAACAAAGCCAATACCCGTGCCGGTAAGCAGGCCCACCAATGTCGCCTCGCGAATATTGGTCTCGACCATATAGAGCGTCCAGCTCATGAGCTCCGCCACAGCAAGCGGCAGGCCCGCCTGAAAGACAATCTGCCAAAAGCTGGCGCCGCAGCTGTGCAGCGCTTCGATGGGACCGCAAGGAATCTCGTCGAGCGTGTCGAGGAAAAAGCGCGTGATCTGGCCAAACGTCGCCAAAAAGAGCGCCAAGAAGCCCGTGAACTCATTTTGCTTGAATGAAAGGAGCAGGAGCAGCGCCCAGGCGATCATAGGAACGTTACGGAAGATATTCGCGAACACGCGAATGACGCCGCGTATGGCATCGTTCTCGACGCCAACGCTCGAACAGCCCAGCACTGCAAGGACAATGCCCAAAAGTGCCGCGAGCATCGTGGCGGCAATGGAATCGAACACCGTCGACACCACCTGCATGGCAATCATGCCCAGCTGGCCAATCGACGATGCCGTAGGGCAGAAGTTTTGCAGCATCCACACGATAGCCGCCGGCACTGAGCCCAAGGCATACCCAAAGCTAAAGTCACTGACGAGTGACGCGCCTTCGGCAACAAGAACGATGGCAACGAACGCTGCGAGTGTGCGCAGCTGACGCTTCTTGAACCAGCTCAGATCGGGAACCTTTCCCGAACCCACATTGCTAAAGGAGCCGGCAGGCATGGCACTGCACTCCTCCGCGCTCATCGCAGAGCCCCAGAAGGAACAGCGGAGGCCATGCCAACGGATACAGGCGTCGCGGCAGTTTGGGACTCGGACACCAGAACGGAAATGCGGCCCTCTTCGTCATCGCCGTAAATGGCCGCAATCGTCTGAGGCGTGAGCTCGGCAGGCGTGCCCTCGAAGACCTTCTCGCCCGCACGCAGGCCCACGATGCGATCGGAAAACTCAAGTGCCATATCCACCTGATGCAGATTGACAATGCAGGTAATGCCATGCTGGCGCGTCACACGACGCAGGTGCTCCATAACGGCACGGCTGCTCTTAGGATCAAGGCTTGCAATCGGCTCGTCGCATAGAATGATCTGGGGGGCTTGGATAAGCGCACGAGCAATACCCACGCGCTGCTTTTGTCCGCCCGAGAGCTGATCGGCACGACGATAGGCAAACTCGCCCAGGCCCACTTCGTCCAGCAACTCGAACGCACGGAGTTTCTCGGCTTCGGTGTAGAGACCCAGCGACCCCGCCACAGCGCCTTTGTAGCCCAGACGACCATGCAGCACGTTTTGGATTGCCGTGAGACGATACACCAGGTTGTAGTTCTGGAAGATCATGGCAATCTGCGTGCGCACGCCGCGCAGCTTGTTGCAGCGCAGGTGCGTGATGTCCTGCCCGTTAAAGACAACCGACCCCTCCGTGGGCTCGATAAGGCGATTGATGCAGCGCAGGAACGTCGACTTGCCGGCGCCCGATGGGCCAATCACCGTGACAAGTTCCCCCTCACCGCAAGTAACATCCACACCGGAAAGCGCGTGATGCTGCTCCTGCGCGCCCCGTTTGCCCTCATAGCTTTTGGCCAAACCGCTCACCTGCAAAAGAGGCTGTGCGTTCTGTGGCATTTCCATGCCCTCCCCTCAACGTCGAGGCCGGACGCGGATATTCGCGTCCGGCCCATTTTGGCAGCGGCGAATCGTCTACGCGATGCCGCTCATCTGCACGTATGCGTGCAGGGACACGCATTAGTCAAGCGCGCGAATGGGGTCGTACCAGGAGTCATCGACCGCAATGAAGCCAGCAGTGTCGCCCAAGCTCCAAACGGCACCGGTGTCCTCTTTATCCTCAGGGGCAAAGAGCAGCTCGTCCTCAGAGGTCTCTTTGGAGGTCAAACCCTTGACGAGCTTGTCGATGATCTCCTGCGGAACCTTCTCGGTGTTGACGGCAATGGGTCCGTTGAGAACCGGGGTGGACTGGATGATGCCGAATTTCTTGCCCTGGACGCGATCGAAGGGCTGGGGAGCGTCGGCCTTGACGGAGTAAACGGAGCCGGCAGCGTTCACGGCGTCGCGCTCGCCCTCGGGGATGTCAAGGTAGGTATCGACGTCAACGTCGTCGAAGGCGGCTACATCGGCATCGCCCTGCAGCAGGTTGACAGCAGAGCCGGGGTGGGAGTTACCAAAGAGCACCTGGGAGAAAAAGCCCGGAGTGCTGAGCTCGTCAGAGGACTTCACGTCGTCCGGGAATGCCTTCATGATGGCGTTGCACGGAACCTTGAAACCGGATGTGGAGGTAGCGGAGACAAAGCTCATGCGCTTAACTTTGATGTTCTTGATCGAATAGCCGGTCTCCTCAGCGCTATCCGCGTAAGTGCTCATCTCGGCCTCGGGCACGCAGATGCGGCTGTAGTACTTTGCACCGTCAAGCTTGCCATCGGTGTCAGAGGTGGTCACAAGCGGAAGGACCTTGCTGTTCTTCTTCTGAGCCTGAATGAAGCCCTCGGCACCCATATTGGCAAGCTGGGCCTTGCCGGAAGCGATGGCCTCAATAGCGACGTTGTAGTCGGTGGTGGTCATGAGTTCGACTTTGACGCCAGCGTACTTCTCGAGGACCTTGCCAAACTCCTCGCGACCCGCATCGAACTCGGAGCTGGACTCGTTGGGCAGCCAAACCATGGTGAGCTTATCGATAGAAGCGGCGGCAGAAGATCTTGCAGTTGCCGCGCCACCTTTCTCGCCAGTAGCACCGCAGCCCACAAGACCCAAGCCAAGGGTCACAGCGCTTGCGCCAAAAAGACCCAGGAAAGAACGGCGGGAAATCTGCTTGTTCACGATATCTGCCACGATTATCTCCTCACATAAGGATTGGGACCGAAAGGGGACTGAATGGTCAACATGCCCCGTCCGGTGATGACGTGGTAGATATTAGGAAGGTTCGAGGGCCGTTTGCGGCACAATAGCCATCGCTTGCCGCATGCTTACGCGCTGATACCCACCCGTTACGAAGGCG
>ERZ1034917.2154-NODE-2154-length-9991-cov-7.204408_pt1 | contig 9991 bp, 11 predicted proteins | sample MGYA00520605_ERZ1034917 | MGnify/ENA primary metagenome ERZ1034917 (study PRJEB33766, sample SAMN09781784) | gut metagenome | biome: gut microbiome | host: Homo sapiens | place: Madagascar | study: EMG produced TPA metagenomics assembly of the PRJNA485056 data set... | reverse complement strand
ACTTACAAGACCAAAAGGAGGATAAATTTTGAATTTAAGGGAAAAAATATCAAATAATTTATTAAAGAAGTGGAAAATGGTAATATCGTTGACAATCGCAGCTTCAATACTCTCTACAACTATTGTGTCAGTTTCTGCTTCAATGAAAAATTACACAATAACAGATGGTGAAGCAGTAACTAAGCTTACAGCTATAAAAAGTGAAGCAAATGATATTTTGGAAAAAGCCGGAATAAAATTAAATGGTTTTGACAAGTTTACCGTTGACGAATGCGGACCTAAAGATATTGCAATAAACATAAAAAGAGCATTCAAAGTAGAAGTTACAGTTGACGGCGAAACAAAGCAATTAGACACTGCTGAGTGCACTGTAAGGGACTTTTTGTCTGAGCAAGGCATAGCTTTGGGTGAAAACGATGAAATAAATGTCAACCTTGATGAGCTTACTTATCAAGACATGAAAATAGCCATTAGCAGGGTAGAAATTAATGAAGTTAAAGATCAGCAAGTTATACCTTATTCATGCGTCATTAAAACAACGAGTGATTTAAAAAAAGGTGAAACTAAGGTTGAAACAGCTGGTGCAAACGGAATAAAAGAAACTATTATTAAACAAAAATTTATAGATGGGCAATTATTTGAAAGCCAAGTCGTAAGTGAGAACGTCATACAGCCTGCCGTTGATCTAGTAAAATTAGTTGGCACTAAAGAAATCATTAAGGCTAAGAAGAAATCACCTTTAACTATGATAGTTGATTCATCTAGCGGTACATTGACAGATTCAAATGGTCAAAATGTTAATTACTTAAAAACTATACGTGGCGTATGTACGGCTTACTGCGGTGGAGGAAGAACTTCAACAGGTCGCGCTGCACAAGTTGGTGTAGTTGCTGTAAACCCTAAAATTATTCCTTATGGTACTAGACTTTACATACCGGGGTATGGTTATGCCGTTGCCGGAGATACAGGTGGAGCCATGAGGAGCGGTGGAGTTTTGATAGACGTTTACTATAACACTGAAGCTGAATGCTATCGTTTTGGACGTAAAACTTTGACAGTTTATATATTATAAAGAAAAAGCTCCTTGTAGATACTACGAGAAGCTTTTTTCTTATAAAGATTCTGCACTTCTTTTTGATTAACCAATTGGCTAAACACTGAAAATTCTGATATATTTTCGACCACGGAATAATAATCCGTACAAAGTTCAATTTCAAAAATTAATCCCTTTATTTTTAACTTGGAAAGATCTGCATCTATCACCTGTAACTCACAGTCTTTTATCATCCCCCACAATCGACATCTGTGAAGTAACTGCCAAATTTACAGTTCCATCTTTTTCATCAACAATTTCACAAGTATTGAAAATTAAGTTACCGTCCGGCTTTTTAGCATAGAAAAAACTGTTTTTTCTTCCAAGTTAAGCGGTTGATTTTTATCTATAAACTGTACTCTTAAAAACCTCGAATTAACTTTGCTTTGATTGACGTTTACTCTAACTGGGCTCGTATTCCAAATGTTAATTGTTATAAATTATCAAGTATATAATACAATATTTAATCGGCTCGAGTTGGAGTGCATAGAAACAAATTTCAATAACAGGCCATGTACAGTCAACAGATAAAAAAGGAGGGGTAGGAACAACGACGGTATCAGCGATGATTTCAAACTTAAATGGTGTGGAAATGACAATCTCAGAGGTCACTTATTACTTTAGTCTGAGCGGTTCGGACAACAACAGTGGTGAAAATGCGTCTTCGCCGTTTAAAACACTTGCATATACACTAAGTAAGTTGACTAAATTTTTAAAACATGATGTCACGACAAATGTCGCACAAGGAACGTATACCGAAAAACTTGAGGCAACTTGTAGAATAAAAAACTGCCGAACGATTTTTATTAAAATAGAGTGCATAAAATGGCCCAAAAGGCTCTTTTATATATGTGGAGGAATAATTTTTCATTCAGCTATCTTATACTTTGCTACGAAAATAAAAAGTAGCAAGCGCATCTTGACAAATAGATTTTCAACGTCTCATAAAAGTGAATTGTAGGAAAAAAGCCAAATAAAATCTGCATTTTAAAGGCTTACACAAAAAGTTAGGAGAAACGACTTGATATCCTAAACTAGTAAACTTGCTAATAAAACAGTTAACCTTTTTTACACTTTAATTTCAAGTTTTCGTAGATAGAATCATTATAATGACAGCAAGCATTTTTCTAGCAAGAGCATAATTGCACGTTTAGGAACTTTTTGCTTTCTAAACGCCAGTACCAGTTAGCAAGATATGTATTTCGTTTTCTCGCAACGACCCAAGCAATTTAGCAAAGCACACTTTTAAATAAAGGTTTCCCTTGGCTATATGACAGTTATTTTGTTTTTCTACATTTTCGTTGTTTCAGGGGCTTTACCCTGCCAATGAACAAATATGCCTTGAATTAGAAAAATTTCATACTTGCACTAATTTCTGTAACTATTACAGAAGTTGCTGTAACGTCAATCCCAGGGATAGAACGTAATAAAGACAGCGCTTGTGAATGATTTACAATTTCATCAACAATAGAAGCGTCGGTAACTTTTTGTGAGATTCAATTTGTTCGAAGACGTTCGAATGCAAGTTTTAAAAAATTTTCTGATATTTTAAATAAACTGCTATTTTCGTGATACTTTCATGAGTAAATAAGTGTCTATAATATGTTTTCCGGATCTTCCAAAAACGTCAGAAGTAAACGCTACCAGACAAAATCTTGCTCCAAGCATGTCCGCTATCCATTGCGAATCCCTCATATTTGGTGCCAATAAATTTCTTTACTCTTCATTGCTACATTTTTACATTCTTGTTCCAATCTCCACTTTTTTAAATCCTCCATATATCATGTCTTAGTGTGCTAAAATTTCTAATTGGACTTCTGGCTTTTGGATTATGTTCTCCTTTTAACAAACAGGCTACATTACATCCCTATACGCAACTAATCCCCATAATATCTTCAATCCTATATCTCCAAATCGAAATATTACAGATTTTAGAATTAACCAGGTTGGTTACCGAACTTCGCTATTCGTGTTTTCTATTATAACGGGATATTCTTTTTCACCAAGGTCCATTCGGACTTTCTTTCTTACTTCAGTATGCTAAGACTTTTTTACTTATTCACTTTTTTGTTTTCATTTCCAGTTATGGTCCACTTTCATGAGGCGTTGAACCCCCCAATATCCCAGTAACATTTAAAGATACTCCTGCCCAGCCATAGCTCGAGCGTGAAAAAACCGTCGCATGCAATGGGGGGGTAGCCTCGCGATAACTTCGAGGACGCGAAATTCGCGTGCCACCATTTTGGTGGGCTGAAATATTTCAATTTTAGTATAGTACAAGTTTTAGCATTCATACACTTATTAAAAACTATATTGGAGCATGATAAAATGAAAAATAATAATGAAATAAAGACATTACCATCAAAAGTAATTTTATCTAACGGAAGTATAGTAACATTAGATGAACTGAAGGAAAAAGAACGTGCAGAAATACAATCATGTATGTGCAAAAATATCAGTAATCAGATTTCAAATTATTATTCCACTAAGCTAGAAGAATGGAAAAATTTCGTACTGGTAATGACCTGATTTTCATTACTATATCTTTTTGGAGTCCAGACCACCATATTGGCTAATAATGATTTTCGCAAGCTTCGGATTTGAATTTTTTATATTTATCGGATACTCAAGTTTCTTCTCATAAACCCACATTTATTTGCCCTCCATACATGTATTGTCCCATGGCCAAGGATTCGCTATCCATTCCCAAGAACTACCGTTTTTGTCTTTCATGCTTAATGGCCCGTATTTAGATATAAATTCTCTCGTCAACTCTTCTGACTCCATACGATATTCACTTAATTTGCTAGATGCTCCCCTATCATTTGGGTGCGTATCTAGAAACAGATGTAACTCTATCATCGCAAAGTCAAGCATAGAAATTTTTTTTAATAAACTCTCTCTATTATTCATTATCTTTTATAACCTCCACATAAAAATGGCTTATCAAGACAAGGAAATAACGTTCCTTTGCTCAGACCTTGCTCCGCTGTATAAATCATCACAGGGTTTTGATACGGAATATACGCCATTGCTATTACTGTATTTTCCGGCAACGATGGGGTTTCTCTGTTAAATAATTGCCTTTCTCTACAGTTGTCTTTATCCATAAAAACACTTCCTACCAAATAGTAAATCTTTTTTAGATTCCTATACTCATTCTATTCTTACATGCATAGCTTGTTCCGTATTTTTCACTGCCTGTATAAAAATTTCAATTATCATATTTACTTTCTTCCTAAAAATATGATATAATAATTTTAAAAGTTAGCCTAAGCTAACTTTGTGGAAGGTAGGTGTGTTTACAAACGTGACTTTAAATGAACTGAAACCCGGCCAAATGGGCAAGGTCGTTAAACTAAACGGAACCGGAAAAATAAAGTACCGCATTGTTGATATGGGAATAATTCCTGGAACTGCTATATTAATAAAAAGATTTGCTCCTTTCGGAGACCCCATTCAAATAAATTTAAGAGGATATGAGCTCAGCATCAGAAAAAGCGAAGCCAAAAGTATTGAAATAGTTAAAATTAAATAAGGAGGTTATCATGACAACTTTAAGTTCAGATCGCACCAAAGTTATGAAAAAGCACCTGAACGTAGCGCTTATAGGCAACCCAAATAGCGGAAAAACTACCCTCTTTAACCAGCTAACCGGCAGCAGACAATATGTTGGCAATTGGCCTGGAGTTACAGTTGAAAAAAAAGAAGGTAAATTATCGTACAAAAACGAAGAAATTAAAATTATCGACCTTCCCGGAATATATTCACTCTCGCCATATTCTTCTGAGGAAATCGTAACAAGAAACTGCCTTTTATACGACGATGTAGATTTAATCATAAACATAATAGACTCAACAAATATAGAAAGAAACCTATACCTCACCACGCAAGTAATGGAGCTCGGCAAACCCATCGTTGTCGTACTGAATATGATAGATATTTTAGAGAAAAAAGGCGATAAAATAGATTATCATTTGTTAAGTAAACTACTTAGTGTTGCTGTCATTCCTATGTCAGCAAATAAGCACGATAAAATAGAAAACTTAATGGATAGTTGCCTTAATATTATCAACCAAAAGATCTCTTCTAAAATACAAGATGTCCAAAATATTTATGCTCCTGAAATTGATAGCATTTTAAACAACATAGAGGAAATTTTAAAAAACAGCAATAATAAATTTAACGTCAACCCCAGGTGGTTAGCCGTAAAACTGTTTAGTGAAGATCACGATATTCTAAAGAATGTGCATCTTACTGAAGACGAACTAAGCAAGATTAATTTCTACAAAAACAGCGTCAGTCCAAGCAAAAATACAGACAGACAAATGATAATATCTGAATGTCGGTACGATTACATTTGTTCCGTCTGCAAGAAGTGCGTACATAAAAATTTAAAAAATGATAAATTGAGTATCACTGATAAAATCGATAAAATCGTTACAAATAAAATCTTAGCTCTTCCCATATTCTTAGCCATAATGATGCTGATATTTTATATTACATTTGGTCCTGTAGGCAATTATTTTAAAAGTTGGGCTGAGTTTTTGATAAACGACATAATAGGCAACTCCATAGAAAAACTTTTAGTCTCACTAAATGCATCGTCTTGGGCCAAAAGTTTGATTCTAGATGGCGTTGTAAAAGGTGTAGGTTCCGTCATTTCTTTCTTCCCTCAAATCATGATATTATTTACCTTGTTATCAGTTCTAGAAGACAGCGGGTATATGGCAAGAGCTGCTTTTATCACCGATAAAATGCTGAGAAAAATAGGCTTGTCCGGTAAAGCTTTTGTTCCGCTACTTATGGGGTTTGGATGCTCTGTACCAGCTGTTTTGGGCACACGAATATTAGAACACGATAAAGACAAAAAGTTGACTATTTTAATGATACCGTTTATGTCTTGCAGCGCTAAGATGCCTGTTTATTCTATGTTCATTTCAGCATTTTTCCCGTCACATCAGCCAATCATTATATTTTCAATATACTTGCTTGGAATTTTAGTCGCTATATTTACAGCATTTTTGTTTAAAAATACGATCTTAAAAGGAAAAGAAGCCCCATTTATAATGGAACTGCCCGAATACAAATTACCAACCTTGAAAAACCTCAGCTTGCACGTTTGGGAAAGATTAAAGGACTTTTTAGTAAAGGCCGGCACTGTGCTAGTTGGTGCAACTATCGTCATTTGGTTTCTTCAATCGTTCAATTTTTCACTTCACACTGTGCAAGATAGCAGCGACAGCATTTTAGCTTACCTAGGCGCAAAAATCGCACCCATTTTTACCTTATGCGGATTTAACGATTGGAAGGCCTCGGTCGCACTCATTTCTGGAATAATAGCAAAAGAATCCGTTGTTAGCACATCTGCAATACTGTACAACACCGAAGCTTCTATGGGTCTTCATCATGCACTTTCTCAACATTTTTCTATGCTATCTGCTTATTCATTTATGGTATTTGTGCTGTTGTACACACCTTGCGTTGCCGCTCTTTCAGCCATAAGAAAAGAAATGAAAAGTGTAAAATGGACCACTATTTCAATATTATATCAACTGCTAACAGCCTGGTTTGTAAGTGCGCTTGTGTTCCAAATCGGCACACTTATAAAAAATTGTTTAGGAGGTTTATAAATGATTACGGATTTTATAATAGCATTTTTTGCTATTTTTTATGTATTGTTTTTGTGTTTCAGAAAAATAAAAGGAAATAAAAACATCTGCAATCAAAAATGCCAAAGTTGCCCTTACACGGGATGTACTTTTAAAAAATTAAAATAAAATTATGGAGAAAAAATGGAACGCCAAAGATTAACAGATTCCCTCGAGGACTACCTCGAAGCGATATACATAATAAAAAAAGAAACAGGAGAAGCGCGTATCACGGACATTGCGCTACGGTTGAAATGCTCAAAACCCAGTGTAAATAAAGCTGTGTCTCTTCTTAAGGAAAAGGAACTTTTAAGCCAAGAAAAATACGGACAGATTTTACTCACCAAAAGCGGAGAAAAGGCCGCCAAAGATATTTATTTTCGCCACAAGACCTTAATAGACTTCTTGTGCAATACCTTAAAAGTCGATTACGAAATTGCTAAAATTGATGCATGCAAGATGGAGCATGTAATAAGCCGTCAAACCCTAGAAAAACTCCTTAAATATATGAAAAACAACACAAAATAGAAAACTAGAAAGGAGCAAGCCATGTCAGTTACTTGGAACCCTTGGCACGGGTGCAAAAAAATAAGTGCCGGATGCCAAAATTGCTACGTGTATAGACAAGATTTTAAATTTGAAAAAGATAGTTCCATTGTAACTAAAAACGCTTCTTTCAATTTGCCTACAAAGAAAAATCGCAACGGAAGTTACAAAATACCTCCAGGAGAGATGGTTTTCTCTTGCTTTACATCTGACTTTTTCTTAAAGGAAGCCGATGCTTGGAGAGAAGTTGTGTGGAAAATGATAAAAGAGCGAACTGACCTAAACTTCTTTATAATAACCAAAAGACCAGATAGATTCTTCATCTCGTTGCCGGATGATTGGCGCGGCGGCTATGAAAATGTCTACATATCTTGCACAGTGGAAAATCAAAAAATGGCAGATTTCAGGTTACCAATATTTCTTAAGTTGCCCATAAAACATAAGTTTATAGCTGTCTCCCCTTTACTTGAAAAGATCAACCTACTCCCTTATTTAAACAACGAAATAGAGGAAGTTGTCGTTGGTGGAGAATCAGGCAAGTTCGCTAGAATTTGCGATTATCGTTGGGTTTTAAACTTACGAAACCAGTGCATAAGTAAAGATGTCCCATTTTGGTTTCATCAGACCGGTTCTAAATTATACAAAGATGGCAAATTGTACAACATTCCAAGAAAATATCACCACTCTCAAGCCGAAAAAGCAAATATAAATTACAAAACAGAAAAATTTAAAGAGGAAAAATAAAATGAAACTACACAACGATATTTACAGTTTAGACGCATTGTCTCTTGCTCCTTTGCTTCTTGGAAAACTTATATGCAGAAATATAAACGGCGAAATTATAAAAGCGAGGATAACCGAAACTGAGAGCTATTTTGGCACTGAAGATACCGCCTGCCACGCCCACAAAGGCAAAACCAACAGAACTAAGGTTCTATATGAAGCAGGTGGAATCGCTTACGTATACTTATGTTATGGCATGCATAACCTTTTAAATGTTGTAAGCGGTACATATGGTCACCCCGAAGCTGTTTTGATAAGAGGCGCTGTAATTGAAGGTAGCGGCAAAGACTTTTATGAAGTATATAAAGCTAAAAATTCTTTAAATTTAGATGGACCGGGGAAGGTCACCAAAAGGTTACAAATAGACAGAACTTTCAATGAAGAAAATCTTTTAAAGTCAGATAGGTTATGGCTTGAAGACGATGGCTTTAAATGCGATTTTTCTAGACTTAAACGAGTCGGGATAAACTATGCCACCGAAGAATACATAAACAAACTTTGGAGGTTCAAAGTTAAATAAATCCTAGATTTTGTTGATCAATACTTTCAATATTCTCCGATCTTTTACCTTTTCTATTGAAAAATTGTAGCCTGCAAAATCTACACTGTTTTTTTCGCTTGAAGAGGGTATTTTGCCCAATTTATCAACCATGAAACCTGCTAACGTGTCGTAATCAGATTCCGGCATATTTATATTCAAAAGCTCTTCTATTTCGTCTAGTGGGATTGTGCCATCCACAGAAAAGCTCCCCTCTCCCACTCTTTTGATATCTTCCTCCTCATTATCGTACTCATCTTGAATATCCCCCACTATCGACTCTACCAGGTCCTCCATGGTAACTAAACCTTCAGTTCCCCCGTACTCATCTACAATAATAGCTATTTGGGTTTTGCTGGAAATCATCTCGCTGAAAAGTTCACTGCAAAGTTTCGACTCCGGAATATAAAACGCTTTCCTCATGACCTTTGTGACATTAACATCTAATGAATTTTCTTTTGTAAACCTTAGCAAGTCTTTTGCATAAACAACCCCGATTATGTCATCTATGTCTTCGTGAAAAACAGGTATTCTAGAACACCCTTGCTCTAGCGACACCGTTATCGCGTCATTAATAGTGTTATTGTCTTCCACAGCAAATATATCAGTCCTGTGGGTCATTATTTCGCTCACCTTTTTGTCATCAAACTCAAATATATTTTTTATCATGTCCTTGGTGTTACCCTCAAACACGCCTTTTTCTTCACCTTCATCTACCATCATCAAAATTTCTTCTTCTGTTACCGTTTCGTCCATGTCACTAGAATCTAATCCCAGCAGCTTTAAAACAAAGTTGGTTGAAAACGATAAAAATTTGATAAATGGGCTAAATAAAATTTCAACAACCTTTAAAATCCCAACAGCTTTAAATGAAATCTTTTCAGAATAACGCATTGCTATTTTTTTGGGAACCAGTTCGCCCAAAACCAATGAAAAATACGACAGGATGATCGTAACTATAACCATAGATATCCCGCTTAATACGTCTTGTGAAAACGGTAAAAATGAAAGTAGGCTTGCTAATTTCTCAGAAAAAACTGCAGATGCAGATGCCGAAGTCAAAAAACCAGACAGCGTAACTCCAACCTGTATTATTGCTAAAAAGTTGCTTGAGTTTTCTAAAAGTCCCGCAATCTTTTTTGCTTGTTTGTGCCCTTCATTTGCCATTTTTTTAATTTTATTGTCATTTAAGGTTATTATAGCGATCTCAGACATAGCAAAAAATGCATTGACTAAAATCAGCAAAAAAATTATAGCCACTTGTATGAAAACGTTCGAGTTTGATATTTTTGGTTCTATATCACAAAATCTACACGCTCTTCCAAGTAAAAAGTTTTGAGGCATAATAATCACTACCTTTTATTAAATATGCATATACGT
>ERZ1034917.2153-NODE-2153-length-9993-cov-8.520930_pt1 | contig 9993 bp, 9 predicted proteins | sample MGYA00520605_ERZ1034917 | MGnify/ENA primary metagenome ERZ1034917 (study PRJEB33766, sample SAMN09781784) | gut metagenome | biome: gut microbiome | host: Homo sapiens | place: Madagascar | study: EMG produced TPA metagenomics assembly of the PRJNA485056 data set... | reverse complement strand
CAGAGTGCTATTACAAGTGCATTGAATGGGAAAGCAGCTAGTAACCATAGTCATAATCAAACTGATGTTAGTGGATTAAATGATGTGTTATTAAAAGTTGATAGTACTAATACTCAGTACTTAGGAAATAGCGAAATTGACACATATTCATCAAATTATGCTGGAAGTTTCAATCAAATATTTGGGCATTCTAATTATTTTAACAATAAAAACTATGGATTTTGGACATGTATATCAAATATGTGGATGCCATCTGGATCAGCATCCGGACAATTAGCTATCAACAATAATGGAGCAATCGCATCCAGATTTTATATAGGCGATTCCTGGGGTGATTGGAAAACTCCATTGGATTCATTATGTACGATAGGCGATGGATCTAATATGGACGATTATATATATTCTGGTGTATATCAATTAGGAGGGGATTCATATAAAAATTGTCCATGTCATTGGGGATTGATGGTTGTCTTTAATGCATCTAATGCATATATAATGCAACTTATCATAGATGCAGAAGGTAACTTAAGTACCAGAGCACATGCTCATGACAAAGGGTGGAGCCCCTGGCATGTTCATAATACTTATAAATCTAAAGCACACGAATAACTGATGTGATCACCTATATGGAAGTTATATCCATATAGGTGATCAATTTTATCGATGATATCAAGCAGTACCTTGCGTTGGGAGAATTATTAGATTTAGATAATACGTGCCATTTGCAAGAACTTTTCCGCTGGTCCATTCACATAAATGAACGTAGCGACCAAAAGTATTACTGCCGGTATTGGTGAACACATAGTCTATTTTAAGATTACTTTGTGCTGGAAACGCTGCGACGGTACTCCAATCAACATTTGCATTTCCTGCCGCATCTGTTGTGACAGCAACATTTCGTTTGTATAATACGAACCTATCGTCCATTAACGTTGTTAAAGCATCTTGTGTGATTGTACCATCTGTATTATGCCCACGACTTGTATACAGTTTCGTCAGTCCGCTCACCGAACTAGTTCCAGTGCTATAGGTTGTGTTATTATCACTACCCCAAACGGCAGTACCATCAGAAGACCAACGTAAGATCTGTCCTGCACTACCACCACTTGGAATATGCTTATTACCACTAGATGTTGGGTGAGTGTATACTGTGTTATAGTGAGAGAAGAAAGATAAAAAAGAACCAAGTATATTAGTATACTTGGTTCTTTCTATTCTATAACCCTTTTGCCCCATGCTTTGCAAATTCTTCTAAGAAAGATTTGACGTAGGCTGGATTATAATACGTTTGATCATATAATAGCTTCCGACGTTCTTCCTGATACTGCCTTACATAAGTCGGATCAATGATACGATCATATTCTTTTAATCGCGTCATTGGAACTTCGACATTGAATAATGGATCCAAGTACGAAGAAGCACTTCGTTTGGTATACATATCATCCGAAATCATCTGACGTTTCACGTCTTGGTAACTAAGCCCAATATGTGGAGCCAAATTCTTTTCCAATGCTTGGCGAGCTGTAATGATCTGATATTTTGGTAACATTTTCTTGCGAAAATCGGGTCTTTGATAAATATCAGATGCATCTCGTATCATACGGTTGATGATCATTTCCGATGAGGTAGCGGTTGCATCAATACCCGCATCAATCAAAAGATCCAATAATTTCTGAGCAATGGTATCAATGGTTTCTGAATCAATCTGCTTTCTCTTATTGATCAAATTCATCATATCATACAAAGGTTTTGTAAGTTCATTATTTTGAATCGCGATCTCAAAAAGTTTCGTGCTGTCATCGAGTTCCGAAAATGGGATGACGTTTTTATGTTTTTTCATAATGTCAGAAGCTTCTTTGCTGACAAAGATTTCTGTATCGATTGGTTCTCCATCTTTTCCTAAGGTACAAATCAACCGATCCGGTTCTTTTCCTCGTAAATCTCGAATATACAGTCGTCCTGTATCAATCTGCGTATTGTATAAACTATCCTCGTCAAGTTCCGATACTTTGGTCAAATCTTTTTTGCTGATGTAAATTCCATAGTTCCCAATCTCATCCCCATAAATGGGATTGTTATTGACGATTGGATAAATTTCGGAACTTTGTAAGGTAAAGAAATCGGAGAATCCTTCACTAAAGATAATTTCTTCAGAATTGGTAGTCAACAGATGTTTTATAGACAATACCTTCTGATTGATAACTTTTGTGATCTCTTCTGTCTGGAACGCTGCGATACCATCTCCAATATCTTCATTGATATTTGCGGTCGTTCCGATACAACGAGGGCAGACTTCATTTTCCAAGCAGCAGGTAATGATGGAGCGAAAATATGCCGTGGTACCGATTAAGTGAGTATCTCGTTTTGCATCCAATACTTTATAATCGGAGTCCTCTAAATTTTCTTTGTAAAATTTACCATCCAATTTCTTTAAGTGTTGTTTGGTCTTAATCTCATAAGGAATTAGATGGGTAGATCCACAGTCCGCAACACTTTCACTTATAGATAGGGTACGAACTAATAAGGTTAAGGACTTTGCAAAATATCCCGCATTTCCCATAACTCGTTTATTTGTAACAACGGATTTACGAGCACCCGTGCCATCAATGTACAGATAGGAAGGACGATCAAGACCCCCTCGGATCGTACTATTTTCAATCGCGATTGGAATCGTATTACCCTCCAAGGACGGTTTCAAACCTTCCGCTAACATAAATTCAGATAGCTGTTTATGTTTAATACCGGTACCAGATCGTAAAATAATTCCGATTCCGTTATCTGGAATGGATTTCAATTCTGAAATCAGGGCGTCTCGGTTACTGTTTAATCGTTTCTCAATATCGTGTGGCTGAGCCAGATCACTGAACCCGCAATCCATCAGGGATCGGATTTTCGGATTGTTTTTATACATTTCCAAGAAATCATAGGTTCCAAAACTAATCCCCATAATATCTGAAAAATTCAGACTGATACTTCGAAACAGATGTCCTACCTCTGAAGTTGCATAGTTTACAGACGTCGATTTTACATGGTGCTCTCGAAGTGGTAAAATGATTTTGTTGTTTGTAAAATCATCTAATGCAGGAATGTCTGTCTCTGGTTTTAAAATAAAATCTTCATCTAAGACATGAATGCCGTTTAACTCTACAAACGGTCTCCACGCCATCAAACATAAAACGAACACGCGAAGCTGCACGGTATGGGTTTCTTCGTCCGTTCGATAAAATTTAAAACGTACCGGATATTCTCTACATACCTGAATCGTAAAACATCCTTTGATGATATTATAAATGCGATGAAAGAACGCATCGTACACTTCATAACTACTTTGATAATCTTCAATGATGTAAAGGGGTGCTAATAATTCTGCCAACTCATACCGATTGTGAATAAATGGAACATCCCGTCCGTCATCGATTTCGTAATCGGAGTTGTAAGAATCTTCAAAACTCCAATTTCCCCTTCTTCGATCTTCAATATAACTTTGAATCCTGTGACGTTCCACAGGTTCTTCTGTTTTTCCCATAGTAAATATCCCCTTTCAAAAATCTAACTTAAGTGAGTGTGATGGAAAAAATAGAACCCGATAACTGATTTATCGGGTTCTATTTCAAGATATTTACTTACGGGCTCTCCAGAAAATGACGTAATCATCACTATCTGGAATGCAGTACTGTAACCGTTCGATGTTCTGTAATCGAATGGAATTTCGTTCCTCTTCTTTCCAAGCATCCACTGCGGTATAGATATCATCTTTTAAAATTGGATGTGCCAACGGGTCGATGAGGATATTCTTAGCACCAATCTTGATGATGGTATCCAGAATATTTTTCACCAGATCTTTGGTAAGTTTTTCCGGTTTCTGGTTGTAATCTTCTTCGTCGTAAATATAACGTTTCTTACGAGTCGCATAAACCAGGAGGTTAAACTTGGTGTTCATATTTAAAAGCCCTTTCCCGGATCCACCAAAATAAATCAATGCTGGAATATGAAGCACACAGTCCATTCCCTCATTGTCTTCCAGCAAGTTTCTCCAATTTTTCGCAATCGCTCTCATAACAAGCGGTAAATTTGAATTCCGCATCAAATCTGGTAAAATACCAGAACCACTCGTGGTAAAGCTCTCCAACGCTTTCTTATGTGGTAACGTGACTACGATGGTTGGAAGATGATCTGGATCATAGCCGATCTGACTCATCAAATGATAATGATGCATCAGGGTGTCATTTACTGCGTTGACCTGCATAATCGGTTCTTTTTCTAAAGATACATCAGAATGATCCTCCAGACAATCAATGCGGCTTCCAATGGTTCCTTCAATGGAAGGTTTGGTGATGTCGTTCATATCAATGACGACCTTTCGGTTCATACGGATTTCTCCTGTACGAAGAAGCTGCTCGCCAATATTTAAAATATCTGCGAGGCTAGATGCTAAGTTGTTCTTTTTCTTACCCATAATATGATTCTCCTTTGCAATATTTTTTTGGTACTACCATGAAGATAGTATATTAATAAAGCTTCAATTTCTTAGACGGTTTGTGTTTCTCTTGCTTTCCTTCTTTTCTTTTTGGCGTATCCTGCGGGTTTACCAAAAGAATTGTGGAAATACGAATCTTTTCAAAAAACCGTCCAGAGAGTTCCATGAAGCGATATCCCAGGCATTCGGTTAAGGCTGCGAGTTCTTTCATTAAAGCTCGAGGTTCACCGGTATTTACGTAAGGAACGTCTCGAATGACAAATTCCAAAACCACATCTTCTGGATATTCAACATGCTCTGCTTCTGCCTTTGTTAAAAGTTGGATAACATCTAAAATACGCTCAGAGATCGCAGTGAAAATTGGACCACCTGTGCTTAAATAAACATTTGAAACGCCAGATTTCACATGCGATTCTCCATCATAAAGCATACTGGTGATTGGAGTCGTATTAAACGTGCAGTGAACACCAACAGCTTTAATATTTTCAATTGGATAACTTCCGGTACAATCATCCTCATCATATTCCATGGGATCTAATTCAAAATGAATCTCCTCTTCGGAATGATTTATAAATTCATTGTCCCAAAAAGTCAATCCAGATTCGAATACATCCCCGTACATGGACGTGACATTTGCTGTGATTCGTGGAAGTAGTTCGACTATAATGTATTTGGTGTTATCTGTACACTCATACTCTTCTCCAAGTGGAGAGTCCAGGAGCATCTTATAATAATCCTGGACAGTAAAATTCTCCGGCTCTGTAATCAATACTTGAGTTTTTGTCTGGAATCGTAGCTCAGACAAGTTCCGAATCATATCCGTCTTTTTTGCATATTTTGCCATAATTGTCTCCTCACTTTCGTTTTTTCTTTTCATCCAATTGTTTTTGAGAAAATCCTTACTCATAAGAATTTATTCATAGCGCATCTGATCGATTCCACCCCATACTTTCGGAGGCACTAGTGTGCGTCGAAAGAGGGAGCAGAAAAGATGAAAAATATCAAAATCAGCAGCTCCAGTATATTCATTTATCCCATAATCCAATAGTACCTGTAAATCTTGGTATGCTTCTTCTGTGATAAAGTTTTCTTTATGAAGGACTCCCAAAGATGAATACAAATCATCGATGTCATATTGCATGAGTTCACAGTGTTCTGCAATGGTACGATCTTCGGCATACGTTCCTACAACCATGGTTTTATCATCTTCCGTTGCAGGAATAGGAAACTTGATTAATTGGCAATCCCGATTTTCAGACATAAATTTTGGATAATCTGGGAACTCTTTCTTTTTCTTTACTACTTTTACGAACGCTGGCATATATCTGGATGCTTCAAATTGTTTTGCAAAGTCTTTGCTCTCTGTATAAGCATAGAGAGCAGGCTCTGACAAAAAAGGATATCCAGCATCATCCAAGACATCATATAGCGTATAATACAAATATACTTTTCCCATACAAAATCTCCTATTACTTAAATGGAAGAGGCTCATTCATCGCATTGGTATATTCCATAAAACTTTCCGGATCTAATATCCACGGTACGCCTTTTGCAAAATCTTCTGTTCCTTGGAATAAGATATTTCGAACCATTAATAGAATATGTGCCGGTGTTTGTTCTAAAATTAAAAAGTTGACAATATCCGTTACATAAGCTTGTAACGAGTTTGCGAATTTCTTTACTTCTTCTTTTCCACCTAGACTTTCGTAAATCTCTTCTACCACATCCTCATCTATTGGGAAGAGTTTCTTTCTTCGTTTTCGTTCTTTTTTACGCTGCTCTTTACTTGCAGTTAAATAATCTTCGTAGTATGGAAACCGTCCGGCTGGTGTTTCTGCTAATAATTCCAGTCGTTCAATTCCATCACTATATGCCGTTTCTTTAAAGACTTCATCTTCAGAGTAATCATCCTCATCAAGTTCCATAGATCGATTCCAGATTCCCATTTCCGAATCATCTAAAGAGATATGAGGGGTTTTTCGATTTTTTCCCATGATACTCTAACCTCCTTTGTGATACTTTTTTTCGATTACCAAGAAAATAATATATGGTTACAGATGAAAAGTAAAAGAAGAGGATAAAAATCCTCTTCTTATTCGAGTTTATCAAGAATGCGGTTTCACATAGATCAAATGTACACGGAAGTTTTCTCCTTCTGGCATTTTCAGTTTCTTTAAAAGTTCCTCAATCTCGGTAAATCCTAATGGTTCTTTAAATAGGCGTCCATCTAAAAATACATATTGCTCATTCGGAACCTTTTTCTCTATATCGGAAAGTGAATTTTTGGATCCTATGAGATACCGCCAATCCAAAACATCTGTTGGATCATCTTTCCTTTCAAGAGAATTCGTATCTGGAAGATGGAACAAATTTAGTTTCTCAAACATCGATAGGATGGTTTCTGAGGTTTCGCCATGTATAATTAAGGTTTCGGTGTGGTGTCCTAAAAAGGCTCTATCCTTAGCTCGTTCTTCATTCGTACCTTCAAAAGGAATATAAATGACTTTAAAATTACTTTTTGCATAGGAAATATCGTGTCGGAAGAGCATTTCTTGTAAATAATAATAAAGTGTCTGGGAGTTGCCATAGAACGAATACTCATCCCCTCCATATTCCGTATCGATACACTCACAATATCTTTTTTCATCTAATCCTCCGATCATAGTTTTATGATGAATCGGATTTAAATTAAGCGTCGTATCGTTATACAATGTCGATTCTGGAATGTGAACATAAGGAAGATGCCAAGATGGAGTTGGATTTGCAAAATATACCTGATACGGATAATCTGGTTTCATAATGGATTTTGTACATTCTACGACTTGAATTCCTCGAGCTATGTATTCGATGAGCCCCAGATCCAACTTTACAGTATCTTCAAACTCGGAATTCTTATGTTCGATATTAAAGTCAAACCCAAACCTGCTGATGTCTGGAGTTATGATCATACACGGTCTTGATGCACAACTATAAATATCTGTAAAAATGGAAGCCTGAATACCAGTCACTGTGGATGTGTTTGAATAAAAAATAAAATGGATGGTATCCATATCCATTAATGTATGAAAATATTCGATCTGGTCATCCAAAGCTTCTCGTACCCCTGGAATATTCGATAGGGAAGTTTGTAATCCTGTAACCTTATTTAGTTCTAAAAATTGAGAAACCTTTTCGGATTCGGAATCACATTCATTTTTTTCTTCCTCATATGGAACTAAGATCAAAAAGAGCATATCATCATGTAACATTTTATATTCTCGTATCAATTTGATATATGAGAGTATACGCGGTTCTACTTCAGGAGTTTGGTATTCCAAAAAATCCCATCGTCGTACAACCGATTGAATATCTGGTAAAAATTGTGTATGATATCCTCCACATAAAATTCGAGGTCGAAATCCATTACCGGTAGAAGAGTTTATTAATGTAAAGCTGGACCTACCATAATACCGGTTGTGTTCGTCTAAAGGTTCATACTGATCACTATAATAATCTAATTTCGAGTCATATTGGTAACAGTCAAAACGGTATCGACGTCCACTTTTCTTAGTTACTTCTCTTTTGATTCGCTCGAACTCGTTTTCTTTTATTTTCATAATACATACCTCCTTAGTGTTGATATTTTGTCGTACTAGAAATACAAACCAAAAAAAAGAAAGGAAAGAGGATATCCTCTTTCCTTTCTTTGTACTTACAGGAGTTGTGAATCAATGGTAATGCTATCCGACGCATACGCGGTAATCCATATTGCAAGTGCCAGATCCTCCTGTTCTATTTTATGAAATCCGGCGAGAGGAATCTTCTTTCCCTCATCAATCCATTTTAAAACGTCCGTTCTTTTATTTTGTTGCTCCTTTGTAGGAGCAACATTGTGAAACTTATCAATGACTGCAAGCTGCCAACGAGCAGCAAGAAATTGAATTTTCATATCGAATCACCTCCTTATGAAATGAAGCTTACGATCTGATATTCTGCATCTGGGTAATCCATAAATTCCAGAACAGAATTGCAAAAATGCTGAAGATTCGTACGGTAATCCTCTTCGGAACTTACAAAATCGAGCTGTCCTCCATCCATTTCCTCTAAACCAGGGTCGTTTACATCGATAACGGAGATATAGAGGTAATCGTCGGCATCACTATTAACTTCGATATCCAGATTACATCCAGAACCAAACGTGACGCGTACTAAAACGTTTTCTTCTGGAAGCATCATCAAAACACCTTTTTCCAACTCCTCATTTTTCTCCCATTGTTTTTGGAACTTGTTAAAGGTTTCTCCTCGTTTAAATGTTGCCATATTAGTTGTCGCCTTTCTTTAATGGACTACGACGGATTACAATAACTTCCACACGATTTACCATCGTTGGAAGATTTCGTACGAGCACTTTTTCAATCTGAGATTTTGTCAGGTGCGTTTCTACGAAAATATAATTCGCTTCAAAATCTTTATTAAACTCGGTTTTATGTCCTAAGATGCCCAATCTTTCCAATGCTTCCTCGAAGCATTTCATCGTATTTGCTTCGCATGTGGTAAAACTTACCTGATCAGAAAATCCGGAATTGTCAAGAGTTTCGACTTCATCACCATCCGGAATACCGATGTAATACAATACACACGTTTGAAGAGATTCTAAGTCTGGATACTCTTCGATCTCCCATTCTTGAACTTGACAGAGTAACGTCTCTGCTAACTCCTTACTTGGATAATAAGAGTTGTGGCCTTTATCATAAGTCTTGGTATCCGTATAGAATACATTGCAATATCGAAGAGATTTCCGATTCTCGTCAGAACTATCCTGCACTTCAAAATCTCGAAGAGTACGGATCTTCTCCGTTCTTAACTCTGGAATTTCTCTCGTATAATACGGGTGAAATTCTATCTCCGAATTATAGGTGTACAGATCTTCCTTTAAAAATGATACCGTATAATGATAACCATCTTTCATTTTTGTACATGGATCTACTATGACAATCCGAAATCCATTTAGAATCAGATCCGTCTTTATATCTCTAAAACCGCTAGGAAGTGGAAATGTAAGTATTACGGTGAACTGATTGTGTTCAATATCACAATCGAGCTGTCCATGAGTGCCAATCTCGTAAGCTAAATGATAGATAACTGCTAGAAAATTATCTGTCATATGATATTGGAAAAATCGAATGTATCCGTCTTCGATATAGGAATCGATGCCATCATTCGCATCTGCAGAAGCTCTTTCAGTTTCTAAAAACTGATTTGCTAAATCACTTAGTTCCATGTTTTCTTCTGATGCAGATACTGGAATTCCAATTAGCACATATTCTAATTCAGGAGTTCGTGAATTTTCTAAGACTGCATTAATGATTGGATAATACGAGTCAAGTAATGGTTGATCGGTAGGAATACTCGCAATACAATAATCCCATCTGCGTGTAATAGAACGTATCATTGAGGTAGTCTCGGTGTGAAAATCCTTTGGTGCCAGTGTTTCTAATTTCTCTTCATCTGGAATAATTAACATGATCTTTATCCTC
>ERZ1034917.2152-NODE-2152-length-9995-cov-6.307948_pt1 | contig 9995 bp, 9 predicted proteins | sample MGYA00520605_ERZ1034917 | MGnify/ENA primary metagenome ERZ1034917 (study PRJEB33766, sample SAMN09781784) | gut metagenome | biome: gut microbiome | host: Homo sapiens | place: Madagascar | study: EMG produced TPA metagenomics assembly of the PRJNA485056 data set... | reverse complement strand
TATATAGGTTATGAACATTAGGGTTGTGTTAAAAATGTTTAATAAAAATAAAAAATTACAATATGTAATCAAAACTGTTCCAAGCGAAAGCACATTACCATTGCAAAATTTGTTGAATGAAATGTCTGCTGACGGTTGGGAATTATACAGCATGAATGAGGTTGAAAGCGATGAAGGTTTTCAATTTAATTGCATATTCGTAAAAGATGCGGATGATGGCAATGCTTTTGACGATGTTGTAAACATTTCAGCGTTCAAAAGTCAAATGGAAAAAATGCTTTCTGCAAAATTAACTCCTTATGAAACTTGTCGTGATATTCAGGCAAAAATTAGAGAACAAAAGAAAAAGATTGCAAAAATTAAAGCTCAATTAGAACTTGAAGATGCAGGTTCTTCTCAAAGAAAAAATTTGAATGACAAAATGTCTGCAGGTTTAAAAGAGTTAGAAAACTTGCAACAAAACCTTATAAGAGCTATATCTCCTGATGCAATGTTTTCTTCTCTATCTTTAGAAAAGTTCTCTATTCACTTGAATGAAGAAATTTTGGAATTTGTATCACCTGACAATGAAGCAGATTTGTTGAGTGAAACAGTAAAAGTTCGTCAAAAACTTGCTGACGATTTGGGTTATATTATTCCAAAAATTGTATTCCAAGATGATGAAATGCTTGCACCTTTTGAGTTTTCAATTAACGTAAGAGGTTTGAGTGTTTTGAATTCTTTCGTATATCCAAAACATTTGATGTTCTTCCAAGATGATGTGAATATCAAATCTAAGAAAAAAGAATATTTTTACGATTCGGATGTGATTACAGGCAAGAAAATTGTTTGGATTCCGGAAGAAAAAACAAAAGACTTCTGGGAAAAAGGTTTGACACCGTCTGAATATATTGCAAGATCGGTTGAATTTATTGCTATTAAATATATTGAGGAATTGTTTGACTATGAAGATGTAAATAAATACATTGACATTGTTCAAGAAAAAAATCCATATTTAGTGGAAAATATTATTCCTGATTTTGTTTCTATAGCAGAATTAAGATATATTTTAGTAAGCTTAATCAGAGAGAAAGTTTCTATCAAAGACATTGTTTATATCTTTGAAAAAATCAATGATTTTTCAGATGAAGCAAGCAAAGAAGCTTTGTTAGACAAAATCAGATTTTCTTTAGCAAGATATATTGGTGCAAGATATGCAAATTTTGAAGGTACAATTCAAGGTCTTGAAATGACAGAAAAGACTTTAGCATCTGTATTTGATAGTGCTGAAGATACTGACAATATTGTTAGAGTTGACGGAAGCAAAATTGAAAAAATTGCTCTAAAACTTTTGAAATTTGCAAAAGAAAATAATTTAGACAATATTGTTTTAGCTGTACCAATCGAAATTCGTCATATGGTATTTATTGTGTTATCACAGTATATCAACACATTAACTGTATTGGCTCAAGAAGAAGTAACAAATTGTTACAATTTTGAAGTGATTGGTGAAGTGTAGTAGCAATTTTTATTTTTAGGGACATTAAAACAAGTATGAAAGTTACTGCAATTAAAAATCCTATTGTGCCAAAACGTGCTAATAGTGTGTCATTTGAACGAAAACTAAGAGAAGAAGAAAAGCCTGAATATACACATGCCATTCAAGATGCGTTGAATTATTTGGGTGTAAAAAATATGAGCATGATTATTCATGGTTCAAGTTTTCCGTCTGATAAACGTGATACATCAATTGGTTCACCATATTCAAAAGGTGCCGATAAGTTCGTTGATTTTATCAAGATGAATGGTTTTAACTCTGTTCAATTAGGCCCCGGAGGTTCTATCGGTAAAAAAGATCCATCTCCATATATTTCAAAAGTTTTTGCTAAAAATGAAATGTTTATCGACTTAGAACCATTGAAAACAGCCAAATATGGCAAAATTCTAAGTGATGAAACATACAATCAATTAACAACAAAAAATAAAGAAACAAAAGATAAAAACTATAACAACACTGATTTCAACAAAGCCTTCGGCAATTATGATGTTGCAATGAAAGAGGCTTATTCAACATTTAAAACAAAATTGGCAAGCAATGATAAATCAGCAGTAAAATTAAACAAAGAATTCAACAAGTTTAAAGAAGATAATAAAAACTGGGTTGAAAATGACGGTTTATTCAAAGTTTTGACAAAGGTTAACGGTTCTGATGATTTTGAAAAATGGAACGAAACAGACAAGAATTTGCCTCAAAACTTAAAAGCAGGTGATAAAACAGCACAAGCTCGCTATAAAGAAATTATGGCAAAACACGGTGAAGAAGTAGAAAGAAATACCTTCACTCAATTTGTTGCAGATAAACAATTAAAAGATAATACAAAACACAGAAAAGAAATCGGTTTCAACTATATTGGTGATTTGCTTGTAGGCTTTAACCAAAGTGATGTATGGTCTAACCAAAATGCATTCCTAAAAGGCTGGAAATTAGGTTGCCCATACGGTGGTGTTGATAATTCACCTCAAACTTGGGGTATTCCTGTTTTGGATCCTAAAAAACTTTTAAATAGTGATGGTTCTTTAGGTGAAAGCGGAAAACTTTTAAAAGAAAAAATTTCTTATTCTTTGAAAAACTACGATAATGTTAGAATTGACCATGCATTAGGTTTGGTTGATCCATATATTTACAAAGAAGATACCGTTCATAAATCTTCAAACGGAGCTGTTCAACGTGATAGATTATGGGCAAATAACGTTTCATATATGCACGATATAGATCCAAACGGAAACTTTAAACAAGTTTTGAACAAGATTGTTTTACCGACATTCAAAGAATTTGGTGTAGATAAAAACGAAGCTGTTTGGGAAGATCTGGGTTCTTCAACTCCAACATTCGATTGGGTATATCACCAACAAGAAAACTTACCGGGTATAACTCAAACTCTTTGGAGCAGAGCCGAAAATGCGCCAAGACAAGAAAACTGGAGTTTAGTTGTATCTCATGACTTTGAACCTGCAAGTGAAATGGTTCAAAAAGATTGGGTAAGAAATTCAGATGCTTGGAATGTTGATTACCTTTCAGGTTATTTGAATCCTGATCCTGCAACTTCAAACGAAAGACAAAAATATAAAGAAGAAATTTCAAATAGTAAACAAAGTCGTGTAACTTCTAAATTTACAGAATTGTTTAGAGGTACAAAGAACTTACAAATAATGTTCTCAGACTTCTTAGGTATTAATAAAACTTACAATGTAGGTGGACAAGATAGCAAAGATAACTGGAAATTACGTGTAGATAACGATTTTGAAGACGATTATTATAGAGCATTGCAAGACAAAAACAGTTATGCGTTGAATATGCCTGAAATTTTAGGTCAAGCTGTTAGAGCTAAAAAAGGTATGGCTGTTGCAAAAGCAAGTGGTGATCCATATAAAGCGAACCAAATGCGTAATGAATTGGATGAACAATTAAACCCATTGTTAAGCAAACTTGACAGTTTTAGTGAAATCTTAAAAGAAAAAGAAGAAATAAATGCAGTTTCACCTAAAAAATTAGAGTCTGCAAAGGTTGAAATGAAAGAAAAAGCTCCGAAACCGATTAAGGCTGATTCAGAAGAAAAAAGTCCTGAAGGTAAAAAAGGAGTAAGTGCGGAAGGTACATTAGCGATTGCTGTAGGTGTTGGTGTTATCGCAACAGGTGTTAAAAAATTGTACGATAAATTTAAACACAGACACGACAAAGAACAAGTTGCATAAAATGAATTGAAAATTAACAAAGGCGCAGGTTTTGAACTAAAACCTGCGCCTTTAAGCGCAAATATCATATGTTTTCACCATTTACATAATAAAAAAAAGTGTTATAATGATGAGGAATAATAAAAAATTAAGGCTTTAAAATTATGAAATTATGCGTATTTTGCGGAACATTTAACCCTATTCACAACGTTCATATTGCGTTGGCTAACTACATTCGTACTCATTTTAAGTTTGATACTATTTTGTTTATACCTGCGTACAAGCCACCCCACAAAAATATTGATGATGAGTTAGCTAATCATAGATATGCAATGGTGAAATTGGCTATCGATGGCATTGGCGGGTTTAATATCAGCAATATTGAGTTCAGGCATGAAAGATTTTCTTATACAATTAATACAATAAAAGAATTGTACAAAATGTTTCCGGCTATAGAAGGGAAAATTAGCTTTATTATCGGAACTGATGCGTTTAAGCAGATTCAAGATTGGTATGAAACAGATGAGTTGAAAAAACTTGTTGACTTTATCGTGTTCCCAAGAGAAGAAAACTTTAACGAAGGTACATTAGAACGCTTTAGAAATGCAGGTTATAACTTTATTTGTACAGACATGCCGTTTATAAATTTGTCTTCAACTGTTCTTAGAAGTAGAATAAAACATGGAAAACCTATCGGTAATTTGGTTCCTCCTAAAGTTCAAGAATATATTAAAAAACACGGTTTATACCAAGAGGATGATAAAGAAAATAATGAAAAATAATTCCGAAATTAAAGAATGGTTAAAGAAAAATCTGAATGAAGAAAGATTTTTGCATTCTTTAGGTACTGCAGATTGTGCTAAAGATTTAGCTGACAGGTATGGTTTGGATGAAGAAAAAGCATATCTTACAGGTTTGATTCATGACTGTGCTAAATGCTATAAAAATGAAGATTTGAAAGATATTATTGAAAATAAAATGGATTGCGATCCTGAAGAGTTGTTAAATCCAAAAACTTTCCATTCCCCTGCCGGTGCATATGTTGCAAAAACAGAGTTTGGTGTGGAAGACGAAGAAATTCTATCTGCAATATATTGCCATACTGTTGGTAAATTAAACATGACAACATTTGAAAAAATTATATTTTTGGCTGACAAAATTGAACCAAATACTCGTGATAAAGATTGGCGTGAAAGAATTTATAAAATTCTTGATGAAGAAAATGGTTTAGACAAAGCATTAATGGCTTGTTATGATTACACAATAAAGAGTTTGGTTGATAGACACTTAAAAATTTGTTTAACTACAATAAAAATCTATAATGAGTTACTTGATAATATCAAGGCATAAATTTTCAAAAGCGTTAAGTGGTGCAACATTCGAAGAAATTTGCTTTTTAGCTAATTCTACAGCCTCAAGATCGTGCATTAATTTTATTTGAACATGTTTGTTATCAAGATTGCTTTTTAATAGTGAAAGCATATAGTTTTGCATTTCTTCCAACGTTTTGGTTGCATCTGTTGAAGTGTCATTTAGTTGTTTGGCAAGGTCGAAAACTTCACCTCGTTCAAATTCGTAATAGTTTTCAAAAATATCTTTTATATTGTCCCACTTGTATTCAACTGTTTCAAAAGACGGAACAAAAAAGCATTGAGAACGAGAAATTATGGTTGAAATTAAGTCCTCTTTATCTCGAGTTAAGAAAAAGAAGGTTGTTTTTGCTGGTGGCTCTTCAATTGTTTTTAAAAGCGCATTTGCTGCTTCTTCTTGAAAATTTAATCGGTTTAACCCCTGAATATTATCGTTGTTATCTCTGTCACAGAAAATAAAAACTCTGTGAAAATCAGAAGATGTTAAAAGTGATTGCTTAATTTCTTGTGCCTGACGGATTGAAATTACAGTCTTGGAATCATCTCCATCGGGTTTGTTATCAACTCTAGAGATTGTTAAAACAGCAGGATGTTCACCCATTCTAATCCAATTACAGTCCAGACAATTGCAGTCATAATTTTTATCTTTTTTACAGTTCAAAAGTCTTGCAATGTATAGCGCAAGGTCATATTGTGCTTGCAAATCGTGCCCATATAGCAAAATGCTGTGGGCAATAGATTTTTCAGAGTTTTTAATCCCGTTTTCAAAGTATTTTACCAAAAAAGGATACTTATCTAAGAAGTGCATTTTGCACCTCCATTTCCGCATTTATTGTTTTACCTGATTTTATATTATACTCTGCGTTTGTAAGATTTTCCTTTAATTTAACCAAATTCTTTAAATGTTGACCGTGACTGTTTCTCATAATCGCTGTAACTTGTTTTGCTGACATTCCTGTAATTGAGGCAATTTCTTCCACAGATTTGTTAGAATTTATTTTAAGTAAAATTCTTTTTCTTAAAATTGTCTGTATTGCAGATAAAATTTCTAAAGGATGTTTTTTATCAAGTAGCTTTTTGTATTCAAACAATGCTTTGTCATAATCTTGTGACATTACCAATTCAGTGAACTGGAATAAATCTTCGTTAGAGATACAAATTTCCTTTACCATTGCCTTAGTGATTGTTTTTTCAGGATAAGCAAAAAGTTTAAGTTTATCTAACTCATAATCAAGTTCTCTTAAATGGTTTCCAACGCTTTCAATTAATTCATCAATTGCAGGCTGTTCAAGTGTTATACCTTTTGCTTTGCCGTCTTTTTTTATCCATGCCGACAAATCTTGTTTTCCATAGTAATTCATTTGAAAGCGCAGAAATTCTTGAGAGTTAAATTTTGATAATACTTTAAAAATCTTTTTGCGTTTATCAATTTTTTTACGTTCATCTTGTGGATAGTTTAAATAAAACGCAATATCACATCCGTCAACATTGTTTGTAAGTGCTGTTTCAAGCTCTTTTAGTTCATTGTCTTCAAAATTTATTGCTTTTTCCTTATCTTCACCATAAAAATATCTATTACAGTTTATTACGGTCAAAGTTTTACCAAACATAATCCCTTGAGAACGTACGGCAAGAATTAAGTCAGCAAATTTTGGATAGTATAACTTTTTAAAATTAACCGTTGCAAAATTCTTATCTAAGCCTTTTTTTAAAGCTTCGATTGCCAACTCAATATTATAATCTTCGTCACCGTAATAAAAATATACTGCCATAATTAAGATTCAATCAATAAACTTGCACCTATAACACCTGCGTTGTTGCCAAGTTGAGCCGGAACGATTTCTACGGCTTCTGCAGAAACAGGCATTGCTCGTTTCATTAATGCTTCTTTTGTAGGTTTTAATAATAAATCTCCACAAGCTGCAACACCACCACCAATGATGATTCTTTCGGGATTTAATAGGTTAACAACGCTTGCTAAACCCGTACCTAAATATTCACCCATAAATTTGAAAATCATGTTAGCAACGCCGTCACCTTGTTCTGCTGCCTTTGCAACAATATAAGGAGTTATTACACCATTTTCAGCCATTTCTCTAAACTTTGTAGATTTTCCGCCTTTTAAGTATTCTTCTGCCATTGTAACGATTGATGGTCCTGAAACGTAAGCTTCTAAACACCCATAATCACCACAGCCACAAAGCTTGTCGCCGTTTGCAAATAACTTAATGTGTCCGATTTCACCGGCTGTATTGCTTGCGCCACGTACAAGTTTACCGTTGATTACGATACCTGAACCGATACCTGTACCAACAGTTATGCAAACTAAGTTGTTACATCCTTTTCCTGCGCCATAATTTAATTCACCTAAAGTTGCAACACGAACATCGTTGTCAATTCTTGTCGGAATTCCAAATTCTTTTTCAATAATATCAGTGATAGAAACATTGTTCCAACCGGGGATGTTTGTTGAATGTTTTACGATACCGTTTTTGTAATCAATTTGCCCGGGGAACCCAAAACCAATGCCTTCAACGTTTGATTTTGAAGAGTTTGTTTCTTCCATAAGCGTAATAATTGCTTGTTTCATGTTGTTAACAGTGTATTCATACCCCATTTCAGAACGTGTAGGAGTAGAATTTGAATATAAGATTTCGCCTTTTGGGCTAACAAGTGCAAATTTAATGTTAGTACCACCAACATCAATACCGATTCTATTTTTAGTCATCTTTAATACCTCTTTTTCTTGATAATAATCATAAGACAAACAAACATACTTGTCATGCTCAAATATTTAGAGAATAGCCCACAGGTAGCATGAATACTAAAAAGCATAATGATGACATGGTGAATGATAACGAAGTGAAAAGAACGGCAAGTTCGAGTTGAGCAATAGTCTGAAATTAGCATCAATACTAAAAAGGCAATTTTTTTAACTAAAAATACTTAATATAAATGTAAGCGATAAGCAAACAAAACAATTTAATAAAAAGGATAAAAAGATATTAGTGCATCAGTTTATATGTGCTAATGAAAACAAAGATTTTTTATACTCTCTCTCTTAATATCCTCGTGTTTATTTAATGTCTGCCAATTCTATTGACAGACTTTTTATTATGTAGCCCGAGCAAAGTTGATTTTTTGGTAGATTGAAACGGAGGGAAACTCGTAACTTTGAGTGGAACATTTACCTCTTGTAAACTTTGAATTTTTGTTGCGATTGCGAGCGATGTCGTTTAATACGAGGGCGTATATTTGCAGTGGGAGGTTTGGATATTAGATTTGTTTACTAAATTTATTTTTTGATTTGATTCTTCGGAAGTAACATTTTTGTTTTCAAGATCAAAGAATTTGTTTTCGGTTTTTACATTTAAGGTTTGCGGATATAATTCATCAAGAAAGGTAAGTACAAAAATTCCTTTCCAGAAAGAATATTCCGCACGCATTACTTGATAACCGTTATTTTTATAATATTCTCTGACAATTTGTTCTGTTGAACATTTATTGCCGTTAGAACAATAAAAATTAGTTTTTACCAAATTCTCCTGTTTTTGGTGCAGTTGTCATTTTTCTTGAAAAATCAAGTAACTCTTCGTTAAATTGGTATTTTGTATGTTCAACCTTAAACCTCTTTTTATCTCAATCGTATTCTTTTTTCCAATAGAATAATGTCCTGTGTAAAAGGTTAAGTTTTGCACCAATCACATCAAGCGATTGTTTTTCGTAAACACACAAATGCTCTGCCTGTTTTATTTATATAATTTCGTCATATAAATTTCTTATTAATAATAAAATTTAAATAGTTCGATCTAATAAAAGACCGAACTATTTATTACTAAATACTAGGTTTGCTGCGATAATATCCTTTAACTTTTGTTCCATCTGAACGGGTATACGAATTTACATAAATCAAATTTCCGGCCTGCACTTGTTGTTTCGCTTGAGCCTCAGGCATAACTTTGCCTGCTACAACTTGTTGATTTATAAAATTTTCTAATCTTAAATATTCATCTGAAGACATTTGTCCGATTTCTTCATTTGTGAACACCCTATTAGGATCAATATCTTTAAAATCAATATCCATATTGACTCGTCCTTCCAAGCGATTTGATTTGTATTCCACGGCATCTTCTAAATCTCCCATAGTTTCAATAAGATGATTTTGCCATGGTTTTGTACCACCCAAATAATCACCATAATGACTTTTAGTTATATATTCATTTCCTTTACCATAATCAATTATATATGTTTTTCCAAGTTGATTTCTTAAATTAAGATTATATGTTGTGTCATCAACGTTTCCGTAATTTCTTATATTCTCTAAATTATCTCTAATATATCCTTGTAAAATATCTCTTATGCCATAAGCATTAAATGTAACTGTTTCGTGTCCGGTTTTATTTGACATCAGCTGTGCAAGACTACCACCCAATGAGTGTCCTGTAAAAACAATTTTCTGGTCAGGGAAATCTTTTTTAACTTTTTCATAGAATTTTTGCGCATCAGCATATTGATTTGGTAATTTTTTCATACACATATCAATATCGTTTTGCCAATCCTTTTTGTCTTTTTTTTCAGTTCCTCGTATTGCAATAACAACTTTTCCATTTTTGTAAAATGCTTCTCCATGGAATCCACTTTTTTGGTCATATTCTGAAACTTTAATCCAATCTTTTGGGATTGATTTTTCATTTCCTTTGTAAACACCCATTGAAAGAGCTTTCATTTCGTTGTCGAATTCAGTTGTTTGAGTTTTTGCCATAGTTGTTTTTCCTTTCACTTTTTTATATACTATAACTATGTTTTTAGATAAATTTAGAAATCGATATAGTTTTAATTTTTTATCTGCTTGCGGATTAATAATATTTTTATTGCTTTGCATAATTATTAGCCCTTATATTCTTTTAACTAAAG
>ERZ1034917.2149-NODE-2149-length-10004-cov-118.739471_pt1 | contig 10004 bp, 10 predicted proteins | sample MGYA00520605_ERZ1034917 | MGnify/ENA primary metagenome ERZ1034917 (study PRJEB33766, sample SAMN09781784) | gut metagenome | biome: gut microbiome | host: Homo sapiens | place: Madagascar | study: EMG produced TPA metagenomics assembly of the PRJNA485056 data... | reverse complement strand
TCATTAACATTGTTAATATTTATAAATAAATATTTAATTATTTTTAATGTATTTATCGATTTTAGCTTTAATACTGTTCATCAAGCTCGTCTGCACTCTATCTTTGTTTCTCAGTGCTAATATGACATCCTCATCATGAGTTTGTGCCATGCATAAGTGATGAATAATAACGCCTTGTTTTTGGCCTTGCCTATAAAGTCTAGCATTAAATTGTTGATACAATTCAAGTGACCATGTTAAGCCAAACCAAACGATAATGTTGCCTCCTGCTTGTAGATTAAGACCGTGTCCTGCGGAAGCGGGATGAGCTAACATAAGTTGAACTTTGCCAGCATTCCAGTCTTGTATGTCTTTCGCGGTTTTAAGTTCTCTTGGCTTATATTTGCTAAGATGTTTCATGATTCTATCTCTATCAAACTGATAAGTCCACGCAACTAATACGGGCTTTCCACATGCTTCTTCTACTATTTCTTCTAATGCCTCTAGTTTAATATCATGAATCGGATATACGTTTTTATCCTCATCATATATTGCGCCATTCGCAAATTGGAGGAGCTTATTAGATAGACCTGCTGCATTTAAAGCCGTAATTTCAACCTCATCATCCATACTTATAAGCTTCATGATGTTATCTTTCTCAAACTTGTGATAAGCATCCAATAAGTCTTTAGGCATTTTTAATTTAACTACATTATTTGTAAGCAAAGGCATCTGCAAATAATCTTGAGCTTGCATACTCACACAAATATCTCCAATTTTATCTCTGATTAATTGTTCAGAGCCTTTTTGCAAATTATAGTTGTATACAACATAGCCATTAGACCTACCAGGAGTAAAATATTGTGCTCTGTATTGTGTGATAGTTTTGCCTAAGCGCTCACCTCTATCCATAAGATATATTTGTGGCCATAAATCTATTAAACCATTTGGAGCAGGCGTTCCAGTTAAGCCTACTACTCGCTTTATCCAAGGTCTGGCTAGTTTTAAAGCCTTAAATCTTTGTGACTGATGATTCTTGAAGCTACTAAGCTCATCTATAACTACCATATCGTATGGTAGATTTGATGCACATATACTACATAGCCAAGCTATATTATCACGAGAAATTATGTGAATATCAGCTTTTTTATGAAAAGCCTCTAAGCGCTGTCTTTCCGTACCTATTATTTTAGAAAACGTGAGATGTTGTAGATGCTCCCAATTCTGCGCTTCTTCTGCCCATACAGTTTCGGCTACTCGTTTAGGAGCTATCACTAAAACTGAATTTACACTTAGGTAGTCGTACATTAATTTCTCTATGGCTGTGAGTGTTGAGACTGTTTTACCAAGTCCCATGTCAAGAAATAATCCACAATATCTGTGAGTAATTATATGCTCAACTGCTTTTCGTTGGTAATTATGTAGATTTGATTCTTTTAACATAATATTTCTCTTATTTTATCGTCGCGAAAATGCCACAAGTCATCACTTTCTTCTCTTAAAAGCCCTGCTGTTAGAAAAGTTCTAAAACAGTTATTGCATATTGGAAAACGCTCATCAAAGTACTCGTATAAGCTATTTGAGCTTTTACAAAAATAGCAACAGCATTTTTTCATTTTAATATTATATCATCTATCAAATTTATCACTTGCTCTACAGAGTCAATAATCTCCACTCTGAATCCTAATTTACGTAACTTGTCGTGCATTGCAAGCTGAATAGGTTTTGGCTTTTGTTTTGTTGTTTTAAGTTCGACAAATACAATGTGTGCGGGCTTAAATAAACACATTCTATCAGGCAATCCATTTATATGGAAACTTAATAGCTTTATACACATTCCGCCATTTAGCTTGCAAAGCTCAACAAGTTTGCGCTCGACTAATTTTTCGCTTTCTATTTTAGAATCCATTTCCTCCTATAGTACAACATTTTTCAACCTCTGTATACTCCAATTCTATATCTGCATCAATATCAGGAGTAAAAAGTCTATTTTTCATCATTCTATACACAGACTTTTTAAATGACAAAACAGACATACTAACTGAAGCACTATTACGGCTATTATATTCTTTGAGAAGTTCAAGTTTTCCCAAATTATACTTAAGCCATTTGCCATTTTTAAAATGCAATCGCATGCCAGTTGTTATGCAATAAGTTCTTGTTTTAAGTTTATTACTATAACCACTATTACTGTTATTGCTTTCATCTGTTTTCTTCTCAGCTTTTTTAGCTCTAGATTTTTCCAAAGCTGTGGCTCTTTGTTTCTTAACTCGCTCAGCTTGTTTTACTTTAAGCTCTATTGCTTTTTCCAATTCTGTAGTCATAAGCTTAATATTTTAAATTACCATAAATCCCCTAACATTGCCTTAAGTTCGTCGTTTGTTGGCTTATTTCCTAAAAGCTCTTCAAGTTCTTTAATGGCTTTTGCTACTGGGTCCTCTTGAATTGGCTTTATACGTTTATAGTATTTCTGCTTACCATAAATCTTGCCAAATGATTTTCTTTTAGTACTAACATACTCCCAACCGGGTAAAGTTTTCATTATATTATTTATCTCACGAGTGCTATATGAATTGAAGTTTTTACGCTCTTCTCCTAAACACTCACACCATATCTCGTATGAGCAGACATACTCCTTATATGCAGTTCCCTTTTCACTAATAGGGTCATTAAGCCATTGTTGGCGTTCATATAAGTCTTTATCTCCCCAATTATCTGGAAATTTAGTATTGAGATATTCTTCGATAATGCCAGTTCTATCATCAGTAACTGAGTGGTTCTGTTGGCTAGTTTTTGCTATGGCATTTTCCTCTTCTGAGAAATATAAGTTTTCGCCAGCCCTGTATAATTGAACTGCTTCTGCCCATATCTGGTCAACTTCTTCTTCAGATAAGTCTTTAACTGATTTTGTAGCATACTTCGGACGAACTTCTATTGGATTAAAGCGCCTATTACCTGTAGAATCACGCAAAAACTCCATATCATTCGTAGTTCCAAAGAACACACATTGGCGTCTATAAGTTTCAACAGCTCTACCATAAGCAGGTCTAAACATATCTTCAGTTTTAGTTATAAACTGCTTTACAGTTTCAACCTCAGCTTTCTTTAAACCTGACAATTCAGCCATTTCTATAAGCCAAGCTCCTTGTAGTTGCTCATAGGCTTCTTTGCCTTGAAATGTATTGAATGAATCGCTAAACCAATCTTTGCCAAGCTTTCGTATAAAGGTTGATTTATATGTAGCCTGAGCTCCAACAAGCACAAGAACCATGTCATATTTAGTTCCTGGATTGAATATTCGTGCAACCGCTGCACATAGAGCTTTACGTATAGCAGCTTTAGAGTAAGTTGTTACTTCAGCACCAAAATAGTCAGTTAGCAATGAGTTTACTCGTTCTTGACCATCCCATGATACTGAATTTAAATAGTCTCTAACAGGATGGAATGAGTTTCTCTGTGCAATAAGATTTAAAGCATCATCGATTTTAGCAACTGTTACTATTCCATATACGCATTCTATATAATTACGTATACCAGAATAGTCTACATTTTTCACAGGTTCTGGACTTTCTAATTGCCTCCAAGGCATAGACCTCATTATATAAGTCTTACTATCAAACTCATTGAGCTTAAATGCGTTTTTTAAATATTTATCATTTTGCAAAATGAGATTGAGGTTATTAGAAGTATTTTCGTATTCGCCTTTTTTGTTAGCTTCTAGTTGCGCAATCCATGAATCATCATATTCCTGCTCATCATCACAATCATCGGCATTATCAAATTCTACTTTAGCTTTTTCTAGGTTTTCTTCTGCAATTTTCTTTTTGACTTCAACACAAGTTGTAGCAAACTCTTCCATTTTCTGTTGAGAGAGTTTAGAATCTGGTCCATTATCTAAATGACCAAATTTGTGTATTCTGACTAAGTCAAAAGCATTACATAGTCTTCCACCAGCAGGGTCAGTGCCATGATGTGAAAATGCAAATTTGTCATTGTAAACTATGAGACCACCAGTTGTAGAACCAAGCTTATATGTATAGCGGTCTTCTCCTGCATCCTCATACAAATCAGGTAAAAATTTGCTTATAGCATCTTGAATTGTATAGGTTCTACAGAAAGTACCAATTATGCCAGACTTTTCTTCAGGGTCTTCTTGCTTTTTTATATCTGAAAGAAGTCCTTCTGATAGCTTATTGCTTGATGGCCATTCTGATGTATTCTTCCAATCATCATAAGTACTAAGAACAGCATCAGCATCTAGCCATTCGCCATCTTGATATTCAAAATAATATTCAATATCAGATGAAACGCTTGGCCAAAACATTAATCTTTCTGGCTCAAACGTAGATTGGTCAAACAATTCTATATTTAAATTGCCTGCTATACGCCTCGAAATAGCTTGATATTCGTCCACAGATACTTCCCTACTTAAAGGTATGAGTAATCTGTGACGAGGTTTATTTGGAGTAGATTTATGTGTAGAATATATTGCCGCAGCGCATCCATACTGCATTGTAAAATCCCACCAAAAGTCAGCATAAGAGAAATCTACATCTAAACAGACTAATTGTCTATATGATACTGAAGATTTTTTACGTATGCCTTTATCAAGGTAGCCACCAACAAAGCCACCAACATCTTTTATTTTAGACTGGTCGGCTTTATTAGCAGCTATGAACTGAGCATGTGTCTCATTTGTAACTACAGGCTTAGAAAGCTTGTCAAGTAATTTACTCCACTTAACTTTCTGGTTCTTCCACTTCTTAGTAGAAGCACTTAAGCCTGTAGCTATATCTATAATATTGTCAAACTGTATATCCATTATTCAGAAGACATGATTTTCCAAGTTATTAACACTGGTAATGTGCCATTAATAGGCTGATGCTTACATTCAAGAATCATAGTATTAAAATTTACCATCTGCCATTGAACAAGCTCATAACCTTTTTGACCCATTCTATTAAGATATTCTTTAAAAGACGCAATATCGGTAAAATTGCCCGCATCAATTAAATATTTATATTTTATCATAGCTTGTCAGTCCTTTTTATAATAGTCTGTAATATATCCATCAGCACGCAAAGGCAGGTCAGATGCCCAATCAGGTGGAGTTGACATAATCTGTACCATCAAATCATACTGAGCCTTCTCATTTCCATCCTTAGGAATTTCTGCAATCATCTCGTCATGAACATGGAAATCTACTTTAAAGCCCGCTTTTTCTACTTGCATAAGAGCATATCCAAGTAGGTCTCTAGCAATGGCCTGGATTATATTCTCCGTAAGTTTTCCTCCGTATGTATCAATCTCACCCCATTGGCCTGTTTCCTGTATAAGTCCTTCATACATTAGAACCTGAACTGGACGAGTTGAACGACCTATTGTCTTATTCTTGAAGTGTGGATGGACATAGAATAACTGTCTACTAGAAGGTAATCTTACAGTGAGATATTCACCATCACAATCAAATATAATATTACGACATGTACACTTAACAGGTCTTTGATATTTAACTGCTTCATGAGCTGCTTTTTCCAATTCGGACCACATCTCGACTATTTTTGGATTAGCTGTTCTCCACTTTCGCACAAGGTCCATCATTTCAGAATCAGCAAGGCCCATTCGCTCTCCTCCCATTCGTTTAAGAGCACCAAGCGAGCCACCATATCCTAGTGCCAATTCAGATATTTTACTCTTATCTCGCAATACAGAGCCTTTAGTAATAGCTGATATTGGAACGCCAAACATCTTAGAACCTGTAGCCTCATAAATCTTACCGTCTCCATGGAATACATCCATACGCCACTTCTCATTGGCAAGCCATGATATTACTCTAGCCTCAATAGCTGAAAAGTCTGCAACCGAGAATGTATATCCCTTTGGAGCAATAAGAGCTGTACGAACAAGCTGAGATAATACATCAGCAACATTACCATACATTATATCACATGTTTCCCAATCACGCATACGGATAAGATTACGAGGTGTATCTATATCTTCAAAATGGTTCTTGCTAAGGTTTTGTAATTGCAAAAGTCTACCAGCCCATCTGCCTGTTCTATTTGCTCCATAGAATTGGAATGTGCCTCTTACTCTATCATCATCAGTTGCGCAAGCAATCATCTTGTAATATTTCTTTACAGATGTTTTGCTTAACTTCTGATATATATTAAGAGCTTCAAGTACATCTGGATAATCTTTAACCTTTTCGCAAATAATAGGCATTTCATCTTTTGCCAATGAATCAACAACAATGCCAGTTCTCGCTTTAATCCACTTTTTAATCTGAAGTGGTGATTTTGGATTTTCTAGGTGCGTTAAGCTTTTGGCCATTTGTCTAAGATATTCAGAGTACTTCTCATCACAATATATAGCAGATTCAGCGAGTTCTCTATCAATTGTAATGCCTCTATCATTAATGCGTTGGTCTGTAGCATACAGCTGGCGTTCTACTTCTGGTATTTCAAACTTCTCTAATTTACGATAAATCTCTCGTTCTGAGAGCACATCATAAATATTATAAAGCTTGTACTCATCCCATTTAGCAGGAGCATCTTCAGGCATATTACGCGTGCGGCCTCCATTAATTTTAGTTGGTTTACATGGACAACTAAAATACTTTATAAGAGCTTTACCTGTTTCAAGTTTTTTATCTTGAAGCTCAAGTTGCTTAGATATTGCATCCAAAGACAATGGCAAACCACAATAAGCTGCTTTTACAAGTGTACAAAACCACTCATCTATTTCTGTAGTAAGTCCTACTCTATTAAAAGCTGTGCGTTCAAACACTGCATTGTGAGCTACTTTTAAGCACTTAGGGTCTTTCAATGCTTCAATAAACTCTTCTGGCCATTTATCTCCAGAAGCTAAGTCTACCATTACTACATCATCATCACCAAACGCATATCCACATATCAATATTTCAAAATCTGGTGAGGCTATATACTTATAGGCTCCACAGTCTTTAATATCAACAGATGAATATGTTTCAATATCTATAAATAATTCTCTATCAAATTCTCTCATCTCAGTGTAGCAAATTCATTATTAGACTTTAATACATACTCTCTGCAATCTTTAATAGGTCCTTCAAATAGAAGAGTACCAGAATTTGCATCAATAACTTGATGCTTTATGTCTACTGAATTCATAGTTTGTTACGGTTTTAAAAGTTATTAATATAAAATGGGAGGTGGCAGAGGAATCGAACCTCTGCTGATTAGAACTAACGGTATCATATAGCCTAATTCTATACCATACACCTCTGAGTGATAAGAATATAAGAAGTGGAATGCTACATCAAGTCATCGTCCCAAGCGTTATCACCGCCAAAGTCTTCATTAGCAGTAGAACCACCTGCAAGCATCTCACCATCTTCTAGTTTCTGTAGATTCTGAAGACCTGCTGCAATACCTTTATTACCAGAGGTATTGAATGCAAACATGTTAAGAGAGATGCGACCATACACGCCAGAGTAGAACTCATCTTTGTCCATAATAGGGTCAAGATTACGGTCTACAATAACAGGCTTACGATTAGAAGTGGCATTAAGGAAGTAAGCACCGGCAAATGCCTCATCATCTGAGCGCTCTTCGTCACCATCACGAAGTGGCAACTTAATAGTTGATGGAATCTTGCCATTCTTGTCTCCAAGTTTAGCTTTGCCTGCAATCTTCGCTGCTTCAATAGCCTTGTTAATCTTTTCGATAGTCTGAGTATCACTCTTAGGAATGATTACACAAACTGAATACTTAGCGCTTTCTTCTGGCTGGCCATCCATTGCAGCTGGCTCAAATACGTGGCAGAAACAAAAACGAACTTTGCCTGTTACTACTTTAGTTGAATTTTCCATAATTGATAAAATTTATTAATACTTTTTATTTAAAATCACTGATAGCATCTTCAGTTCCAAGAGCTGGTCTCTTGTCATCTTCAGGTACTAATGTTGGTTTACCTGCAGGCTTTATAATAACATCTGAAAGCATCTCTGCAACTGCCTTTTTACCAAAAAGCTTTTCGATTGATGTGATAGGTTTAAGCTTCATGTTAAACAAATCATCCTCAGTTGCTGTAGGGAATTTCTCATATATAGTATTACATATTTTATCTTCATCTGCAATCCATTGTCTACGAGATATTCCTTCTACGAGTTTAAAGCCTGGCCAATGCTTACCTTGATTAATTGCAAGGTTAGAAGCATATTCTTTAACAGAATCAGCCCACGCAACAAGCTGAGGAATGCGATTCAACACATCAGCTATTTGCTCATCTGATAATAGTTCAGGCTTCGCAAATTCATACTTTGTTAATTCAAGCTGCTTATCGTATAGAGTTCTACATCTGTTTTTTACAGCGCAGAATCTACACCAATCACCTGCCTCTAATTGACCTTCACCATTGAAAGCCATTTTAGCTTTTGGCTTAAGCTCATCGTTAGCCCATTTCAAAAGGTCTTCAACAGAGATTACCCATGATGATATGTTATTAAGACGTGGCTGAACAATTGTAAGTTTAATCTGCTCTATGTCATAAAGCATATCAAATTTTAGCAACATGCCAAGTGCATAAAGCATTTCCTGTACGTTCCATTCAGCTGATACTGGAATACCTTTTCCGTATTTAAGGTCTATAACCTCCATCACACTATCATTAACAATAGTACAATCTGCAGAGCCAAAACCCTCTGGAACATATTCAGAGATATTAATCTTAGATTCAACATACATCTCAGCACCACTGTTTTCAGATTTAGCAGCTTTATACTCCTCAGCACAATAATCAGTATAAATTGGAACCATGTCAAGCATCTCTTCACTGAAGAGCTTATTAGCCATTATAGTCTCATATTTATCTGAAAATTCGTCATCAGAAAGTGTGCATAATGTATCATGACATAGAAATAATTCTGCCAATTCATGTGCCAATGTACCTTCTTCGGCATATACCGAAGTTGGTTTTGGTGGCATCTTTTCTTCAAGACGTGCAGATGGTGTACAATTTAACCATCTATGGGCTCCTGAAGGCGAGAGAAGCGCATGGCCTCTCTCGTGGTGGTCTTGTCCATTATTTGTTTCCATGATTTAGTTTACACGCTTTCTAACAAAACTTCTAATAATTGCTGGGCCATCAGTATTAAAGCCATCCAAGACATTGATGACTTTATACTCTCGCCTAAATCGCATTGTTGCTTCTAGTAGAAGCCTATTTCGTGATTTTCCCATTAGTTAAGTGATTTAAGATAGTCAACAAATACTTGATAATTGCTTGGGTCCAATGTTGTAACATTCTGAGCGCCAAGTTCTACAAGTTTACTTTTAATCTCATTGCGATGAGTAGCAGCTTTGCTCGCAACTATGCTACGTACATCATTAATAGTGAGCTCTGCTTTAGCAGCAGGAGCAGGAGCAGGAGCAGGTTTTTCTGTCTTAGGAGTTTTAATGGGCGAAGTTGAGGCACCAAGCAATGTAGCTATTGCATTGTTAATAAATTCCTTTGTGTTTTCTGAAAGTTGTACATTCAGGTCTACTGAAATTTTAATTTCGTTCATAGTTTTTAAAAATTAAATGTTAATTGTTATGTGAATTTTTACTCTCAAATTCTTTTATTATATTGTCTATAGTCTTGAGAAACTCTTGAACTGTCATCAATCCAACAGAACCGACTGAATTGTAGAAGTTATCTTGACCTTTATAAATTGATAACTTAAACATATCAGAAGCAAGAGCTACTTTATAATCACCTTTTCTAAATATAAGCTGATTATTCTTATGAGTAGCATGCCAATCTGTATCTTTAACTGTAAAGAGCTCTGATACAGGTACTTGCAAGTAATTTGCCAAGATTGATATTTGATATGAATCAAGACTTGACTCTCCTTTGAGGATTCTTCTAAAGCAAAACTCTGGATAGCGTACGGTAGGAAATAGCATTTTTGCTAATTCATCGGAATTTTCTATACCGTATTGGTCTAAAATTTTATTTAAGTTTAAAATTTCCATGAATTTATAATTTATGTTCTTTAATAT
>ERZ1034917.2145-NODE-2145-length-10012-cov-6.495933_pt1 | contig 10012 bp, 5 predicted proteins | sample MGYA00520605_ERZ1034917 | MGnify/ENA primary metagenome ERZ1034917 (study PRJEB33766, sample SAMN09781784) | gut metagenome | biome: gut microbiome | host: Homo sapiens | place: Madagascar | study: EMG produced TPA metagenomics assembly of the PRJNA485056 data... | reverse complement strand
ATGACGAGGAAAAATATAAAGATCTCGGGAAAAAGCTCTCCGTCGTCTCCGGCGTCGTGTATGGGAAACAATGAAAGACTTCCGGCATGAAAAACATCCGCACTTCTTTTATAGAAATGCGGATGTTTTTTTATGCGTCTTCATAGGCCCCTGCGTCAGGCATGCGCGATGATATAAAAGAGAGACAAAGCACGCTTAAAATTAATGCTATAAACACAATTTATTATTTAGTTATTAGAGATCGCTTGCGTTTTATCAGTTATATCATTATAATGATAAAAGAGCTGACTTGTGTTTCATAAGATGCGATAAAGCTCACACTTATATTTTCTGATACAAAAATCGACAACTACATATGAAACAGGACAGGGGAAGCTGGTGAGAATCCGGCACTGTTCCGCAACTGTATGGGGAGCTCTCTCATGGCAAATCCGTCACGAGGACATGAGAAGCGAGGAACTCAGTCAGAGTGCCTGCCTGTTTCTACTGCAGGAAACCTGGCTCGTTCAAAGTCAGGGACATGGGTTGACTGCTCGAAGCCGTGCTTGCAAAAAGTGTGAAAAGGCGCAGCGCCTCACAAAGAAATGAAAAGAATGTACGGCTTCAAAAGAGCACTGCCTGGGAGAAACCAGTAGCAGAGCCTCTTTGCTAGATCAGACCTATGATTTTCCTGAAAATCGAAAAGCTATCGAATGAATAGCCGCAGATACAGAGCGTGCTTTTGTGCCCTGAAATGGGTACACAGCACAGCCTGTTTTTCTGCGGCTTTTTTGTATCGGTCGGAGAGACGGTGATGAGGAGAAAGCACCGTTTCTTCAGGGAAGAGAGGTACATATGATGAATAGGAAAAACTATTTACACATCTTAGGTACGGCCGTGGTGGCGACGCTGTGCAGCATCACGAACAATTTTTCTGGGGGGGTAGGTGCAGCAGAGGCGTTGTCTGCTTCCGATGCGCCGGAATTTGAACTGGCAGGCATCACTGTCGAAGCGAAACGCCCGGATTGGGAATCCAAACTCTCTCCAGGTACCGTCACGGTCATTCGTCCTGAAGAATATAAGGGTGAGCAGAAGGATCTTCCTGATTTACTGAAAATGGTCCCAGGCGTGCATGTGCGTGAAGTGAATGGCAAGGGACAGTATACCGTCGTCAATGTTCGTGGTTCTACCGCAGCACAGGTCGGCGTCTTTGTCGATGGTGTCATGACGAACCTCGGCGGTGATGCAGCTGTCGATATCTCCACCATTCCGGTCAAAAATGTAGAACGTATCGAAGTCTACCGCGGATATATCCCGGCTCGTTTTGGCGGGACCTTCATCGGCGGTGTCATTAACGTGGTGACGAAGAAACCGACAAAGGCGAATATCTCGGCAGAACTCGGAAAAGCCTCTTTCGGGGGAAAGAGCGCCAGCCTGGAAGTGGTGAGCCCGCTCGCCTCTGGCAGCTTACTCGTGGGCCTGAACTATGAAGCAGCCAAAGGGGATTTTCCGTATCATAATTACTCCTATGATGATCCTAAAAATCAGAAAGAGGTGCAACGAGTTTTAGATGAGTATCCGAGCGTGATCGAAAGTATTGAGAATAGTATGACATTAGATAATTGGAATAAAAGTAAAATAGAAGATTTGTATGAAAGAGGCGATATATCTGAGAATGTAAGGAATCAATATATTGATAATAATGGACAAGTCAATAGTGAAGGCTGGTTAGACTTTGTGCGAAACGGCGGGCTGATACAGGCAGAAATTGAATATGCAAAAGAAAAAGCAAGAGAGGACGCTCAAGTTGATAAAACATGGAAAGATGATTCCAATTATGCGGATAAAAATTTATTAAATCAAGCATATCAATACTATTGTAAAGACCATGCGGATATATATGTTACGAAGGGCGGGGCTGGATATAAGAAAGCGTTTGCAAATACTTTTAAGAAAATGCAAAAATTATTAGAGAAAGAAAAAAATGAGGGAAGTTTAACTGACGATGATAAGGAAAGTCTTGAATATCAAAAAGAAAGACTTGGCGAAATGTTGACAGGAAAACTTAAAGATGCTTGGAATGATAATTCATCTCCTTTTTTTACAGATAATCCTGAGGCCAAATCTCAAGTAGATAATAAAATCTACGAGGAAGTTGATAAAAAAGCTGCTGCAGAAATTGACCATATAAAAGATATGGCTGATAAAACGAAGGAGAGTCTCGATCCAGAAACTTCTGGAGAATATGAACTAACGAAGAATGACCTGGTTACTAAGAAGCGCACTTTAGAGAACTATAAAAGACTCGAAAAAGAAAAAGCAGAACGACATCGTAAATATAACGACAGGAAGAATATTAGTAGTTTAATTAAGTGGCAGAATGACAATTGGATGGTGAAGGCTTCCTATGATCATATCAATAGACACCTTCCTGACTCGACCTGGGGACTGGAGTCTGTCGCTGATAATGGACATGATATAGGGATCGGAACAGATACCTTTGATTCAGTGTGGGCGGATAGCAAAAAGCAGACATTAGATACTTATAATATGATGCTGCAAAACCGCCAGCAGAACGGACGTCTGGAATGGGGCTGGTTTGTGGATTACCAGCATCAGAAGAAAAAATATCGAGCAGAAAACAAGCTCAATTACCCTTGGGATGAAGAAGGAAATTATGTGAACTGGGGAAACAGTGCTTCCGATAATTTTTGGATGTACTCTGTACTCAGGGCGTGGAGTGAATACACATCAAACAAATATAATTTACAAATGGATGGGAGTTATAAGTTATCCGATCGACAAATCTTAGAATTTCAAGCCAATTATTCCTATGAAAAACTGAATATTGATGGTTCTAATATGGCTGATGTTTTAAAAAACTTCACAGAAGAAAGTTTTGGCTTATGGACAAGTTGGCAAATCCGAAATCGATTCGAGCAGAAAATATTGAATTTGCAGGTACAGGACACGATTACGCTGGACAAAAAAGCAACCTGGTTCTTGACACCATCTTGGCGATTTAATTCTTCTACCATTATTGGACATAGCGATTCGCCAAACTTTTATGAAAAGCCAGATGGTTCTTCTCACGCATTTCGCTGGTTCCATCCAAGGGACAGCCAGAGGGATCGAAAAGGAACATGGCAGCTGGCATTAAAGAAGAATGTCAACGATAACCTGACTTTCCGTATGACTGGCGGTACTTACTATCGTTTACTCAATATGTATGAAATTGCAGGGGATGGCGCAGGCATTCTGCCAATGCCGACAGATACCTGGGAAAAGGCTTCCTTTCCTCGTCCGGAATACGGAAAGCAGTTTGACTTCAGTACGTTGTGGAATGGTAAATTTTTGAAATCGGATGCATATGCAACGCTGACCTATTTCTGGAGAGATACAGACCGTATGCTTCAGCTTCGTAGAAAATCGAAGGATTTTTGGTGCTATACCAATGATAGTCGGGGTAAGGTACATGGGATTGAATTGCAAAGCGGTCTGAAATGGAAGCACGTCAGTCTGGATTTAGATGCCACTTATACAAAGATCAAAGCCCAGCAGAAAATTGATTCACACATTCCAGGAGGTGACGGAGAATGGTTTGATGTCAATGCTACCTATCAGCCAAAATGGGAAAGCAATTTGAGATTGTCATATTTCCCAAGTCCAAAATTTACTATATTTGGTGAGGCGCACTATACAGATTCATATGATACCTACATGGATATGGACTTGGGATGTCCGACACCATCAGTTACTGTGGTAAATGCAGGTATCAAGTTGAAGCCAAACAAATCCTGGCAGCTGACGTTTGGATGTAATGATATATTCAATCGCAATCCCAAAATGAAAATCTCAGTAGGAGATAATCTATATGTAAATTCGCAATATCCACTGCAGGGCCGAACGTATTATGCTAGCATTCGTTATGAGTTTTAATGGTTGATTGTAGTTTCTATGTTTTTGGTATCTGATTCAAATCAGAGAAAGGAAGAATGACTTATGTCTCATGTACATTCTCAGAAAATTCGTAGAGCTTTTTATGTGGCAGGTATTTTGACCGGTATGTTTTTCGTGCCAGAAATGCCTGTAGATGCAGCCAATTTGATGGTAACCATTCCTTCTAACTATTCCAGTAGTATCATGGGTACAATCACAGGTTCTCGTGTAACTACGACGGTCGATGGTACACCCCAAGCTGTGCGCACTAAGAATTTGAATGGCGATCCGGGCGTATTCAATATTAACGTGCAAGGACAGAGCAAAATCTTTTTACGGCAATATACCTACAGCACGAGCGAAGGGTCACTGAAAGCGAATGAAATCCTGGATGCAGACGGAGATTTTAATATAGCCAATGCTTCCGGAAAATTGATAAACGCTGCAAATCCGCATGGTGTGGCAGCAAATGGTAATTATGTATATGCTACAGGATATGATTTGGGTAGAATTTCTATTAGCAGAATTAACGGGACAACACTTACTGAAATTAATAAAAATACACCTGTAGATTTGTTGAATGACATTAAGGCAACTAAAGATGATTCTACAAAGGAATATACAACTCAAACAAAGGCGCATGGGGAAGGTATTGCTATAAGAGGAAATGATCTGTATGCGATCGCCAGCGTAAACAAGGATGGGACATATTCCAACTATGATGAAGGATACTTGCTGCACTATGCGATCAAGTCTGATGGGACATTGGAATATAAAGACTATGCACGCATCGGCAAAAACACGGATGAATCCAGAGTGAATATGTACAATGACCATATTTTCGTCTCTGCGATCGGTGGCATGCAGAACTATGGGGCCGGAAATGCTGAAACTTCCATTACAGCAGCCACATTAACAAATGGGGCAGTGAGTAAAGAAAAAACAAAAAGTATTACGGTGCCTACCAGCGTAAAAGCAACTGGTCAGGACTTCAGAGATTTGAAAATCTTACCGAATGGGACCGCTTACGTGATGACTTATAACCTGGGAAGTGCTGGCGGTATTGATACTACAATTTATCAGACGACGGTATCCAATTTGTATGCAACAAATCCGAAGGACTGGACCGTAGTCCATTCGGGGACCTATGATGGCTGGTTCGGCAAGCTCAATGCCGAAATGTATACCCATAGACTGTGGGTGGAAGCGGGACAGAATCTTCTGGTTTATACGGACGGAGATACTTCTCCGAAGTATTCCTGGGCGGCTAAGGATTTTGGCAAAAGCAGCATGTCTCAGTACAATTTCATGGCTATGCTCCAACCGGATACCGTTTATGGGGATGAAGCGACATTGACTGCGGTGAAGTCAGAAGGATTAACAACTCCGTCAATTTCTGTAACAGCAACTAAAAATTCAGATGCAGAATATATTACCGATGAAGATAGCATTGATAACACCGCTAAAATTACAGGAAGCAGTGAAGATACTACATATAAAAAAGATGGTGTAACCAGTGATTATAAGACATATTCATTCGATGATGACTATGTTATTTCTGTAGATAAAAGTAAATATTTAACCGGCGATTTGACAACCAATGTACTGGCCGCGGTAGATGCTCACTCTGGCAATGATGTGACCATCGATGCAGGCAGCAACACCCTCCAGCTTCAGTCTTCTCATACGATCGGCAGTCCTTCCGGCATCTATGCGGGAAACAAGAAAAATGTGACTGTCACGGCGGGTAAGCTGAACATCATCACATCTGGCATGACCGGTGGCAATTCTCTTACGAATGGCATCTGGCTTGATGCGCCTGCCAGTGGATCCAGCAGCATTACGATCCATGCACCGACGACGAACATTGCTATGACCGGTGGCTATGGCGGCAATGGCATCGCTGTCCAGAAGACAGATCGCTGGGGAGAAGCCAGTGATGCAGCGGCAGGGACGAATAAAATCACACTGGATGGGAATCTGAATATCAAAGGTGCGGATAGCGCGACATGGGGCATTGGTCTGAATCCAGAAAATGTATATTCTCGTTTCAATAATGCGGGGATCCTGACCAGTGTCAAGAATAGTGAAGTCGAGGTCAAAGGCCTGGCGAATATGGATGTCTATGGCAATGGCATCACAGTCAATGCATCGGGGAGCAAAGTATCTATCGGCGGCGGCACGATCCATGTACCGTCTGGTAGAAACTATGGGTACTACACTTTAGGGGCATACCAGGGCACCATTAACGTGAATACAGGCACGACGGGTACTACACCTGGCGCGCAGAAGGTACAGCTGAACGGGGATGTCTTTGCCCTCTCTGGAGCCCATGTCAATATGGCTCTGACGACATCCGACTCCTATCTCCATGGTATCGTGGACAATGGCGGCACGGTCAATATGTGGCTGCAGAATGGCGCGACATGGACCAACGAAGCCCGGAATACCCGCTATGCAGAAGATAATGAAGATGTGGGCTCCAATGGGGCTAGCCACATTACTAAGTTCGTAGGCGGCAGTACGGCAGCAAATGCGGGTATCATCAACCAGAAGTCGGATCAAGCGATCACCATCGATAACTATAGTGGCCATGCTACGGTGAACTATGGTACTATGACGAAAAATGGAGCGGGCGTCACCATCAGTGCGGCGGCTCCGCAGTCGGCATTGACCGTCAGCGGGGATCGAGCGGGGCTTTCTGACAGAGAAGCGATGGAAACTTTGGCGAAGAAGCTGACGTATTCAGGATATGCTGAAGGGGAACGGAATCTGACGGGCACGGTGAAGGTCAATGAAGGGCTGACGACACGGTCCGTGGCTCGTACGGGTACGATTTCCTTCGATGCATCCACAGGGGCTGGTTCTCTGGGACAGGGGAGAGCTTTGGCAAGAGCCATGGCTCGGCCTAGAGCTATGTTTGCGATGCCGGCCATGACGGTAGAAAATCATGCAGATGGCAGTACTACGTATACCCGTGAAGATGGGACACGAACCACGGTAGGCTCGATGGAAACCAGCATGATGAAGAGTGTCAAGTCGGCTATGACGACTTCGATACTGGCATGGAGAAGCGGCATGACGGATATGATGCAGCGTATGGGAGATATTCGCATGGGTGTATCCGATGGTATCTGGGCGAGAACGTATGGAGGGAAAGCGAAGTACGACAAAGACCATGCGTACACCAGCAACAGCTTCTGGGGCGCGCAGGTCGGCGCTGATCATGCGCTGGCTTCCGGCTGGCACATCGGGGCGGCCTTTGACTACAACGATGGTGACGCATCCTACCGCTATGGCGGCAGCGGAGATCCGAAGCAGTATCTGGGAAGTCTTTATGGCACGAAAACTTTTGAGGACGGGCAGTATCTGGACATCGTAGGGAAATTTGGTCATACGCAAAATGACTACTCCGTCTACAATGCCGATGGAAAGAAACTGGATGGGAAGTATAGTGCCAATGGATATGGACTTTCCTTAGAATATGGAAAACGCTTTGGAAGCAGCCATGGCTATGTGGAACCGCAGATCCAGCTGTCTTATTCCAAGCTGGGAAGCGATGATTACACAGGAAGCAGCAATTTTGCGGGCAACGAAAAAATGTTCATTCATCAGGATGGCATGGATAGCTTCATAGGACGGCTGGGCATTGCGGCGGGTAAGACAACTGACCGGAGTTCCTATTACCTGAAGGCAAGTGTCCTCCATGAATTTGATGGGGATACTTCCGCGACTTATACCAGCGAAAGCAACGGCACTCCAATCACTATTAAACAGGACTTCGGTGATACCTGGGCTGAACTCGCGCTCGGTGGTACCTGGAAGATTGGCGGTTCCTCGCTCTTCTATGCAGATATCACCCGCAGCTTTGGCGGCGACTATGAAATGCAGTGGAAACTGAATGCAGGCATCCGCTATGCATTCTAAGGCTTGTTGGATACTAGCCCCTGTGTTTTCAGTATTTCTTCTGTGTCCGCTCTTTGGGGTGGATGCAGAAGAATCCCCTGCGGGGGATACTCCCCAACCCATCTATGAGATGAATGCCAAAGAACAGCTCACGCCGGAAGAGGAATATGCGATGCAGTGGGGGGATGTCTTTGTCAGTGATCTGGCAGAGTATAGTCTGAATGTGAAAACAGGGCATTTAAATCCGAATGATCCCAATGAGTTAGTCATGAATGTTCGCGCTATTTATAAAGATAGAAATGTACTGGAACGATTAAAGAAGCAATATGCAGACAAGCTGCAAGGAGAGAGTCTGCCTATTTGTAACGAGATGGAATTGCATTTTCATATGCGCGAGGAGAAATACGCTATCACGCAGGTGAAGATTTACGACCAGAAACATGAGCTGATCAGTGAAGCGAAGCGGGAACCGATCTATAAAAAAATTCCATCTAATTCTTTCGTCCAGGCTATGTACCGCATCGGGGCGCGGTTCGTGGAGTACCAGAAAAGTGTGGGAAAGAAAAGTGGACAGCAGGCAGCCCATCGCTGATCTGTCTTACTGCAAAGCGTTTCCCTGAAAGCTTGTCAAGGAGGTGGCCTATGGTTCAGACAACGATAGCATATTTCATGAGAGGCGGGCCGTGTATGTGGCCTTTGCTCTTTTGCTCTATGGCCGTGGTCTTTATCGCGGTTGAGCGGATTCTCTATTATCGGAAGGTGATTTCTCCAGAGGCCTTTGTCTTACAGTTTTGTCACTTGATGAATGCGGGGAAAAGGAAGGAAGCCCGTGATATGGCGGGCGTTGTGGGCGGGGATGCGGCTTCTCTGGCTTGCCAGATCATCGATGATGCGGGTCTTTATGGAGAAGCGGTGGAATCGGTCGTGTATGAACAGGCGGATCGTGCCGTAGAGCGTCTGGAAAGTCATCTGGACTATCTCAGTGTGGTCATAGGTCTTTCGCCGATGCTGGGGCTTTTGGGGACGATCACGGGGATGATGGGGACTTTTGCCTCGATGTCAGGCCAGATGACGAATACGGCGGGGGTCACTTCTGGGCTGGCAGAAGCGCTGATTACCACCATTTTCGGGCTCATCATCGCGATAGCGGGGACTTGTGTCCATGCGTATCTGTCTCATCGCTGCCGGAAGGCTTCGCTGAATCTGGATACCATCGCGGATGTACTGGCAGCCCGGCTTAAAGAAGGCGAGGGTCATGATGAGACGTAGAAAAAGAAATCTTTCCACGGCGCCGGGATTGATGCTGAGCCCGATGATCGATCTCATTTTCCTGCTGCTCGTTTTCTTTGTCGTCAGTACCATGTATATGTCAAATGTACAAACGATCCCTGTCGTCCTTCCCAAGGCGGAACATAGTGAACATGTAAAGAAGAGTGGATGGACTGTCACTGTCAAAGCGGATGGGACGCTGTATCTGGCGGATGAGAGGATCACAGAGCCGCTTCTGCTGGAGCGGATGCGGCAGGCGGCAGCGAATGATCCGGATTTTTCTGTCATGCTCCGCGGAGAGAAAGAGGCATCTTATGATATCATCATGCATCTGCTGGATGTATGCAAGAGCGCTGGTGTGACTCGCTTTTCTTTGGCTACTGACCGATAGGAGGGTGGTTATTTCTGTTTTCTGGCGGCAGTGATTTGAACACATGGGCGGTAAAAAGGAAGGAGGGGCGCGCGTTGGATCAGCAAACGAAGCGGTATGGGATCAGTCTGGCTGTCACTGTTCTTTGCCATGTGGGGGCGGCTCTGTGGCTGGGGATGGCTGGATTTCTTTTTCTGAAACCGCCTGTTTCTCAAGAACCGATAGAAATCGTCTTGAATACGGGAGGAGGACAGACTGGCGGCGGACAAAAGGCGCTTCCTTCTCCGGTAGAAGAAACGGCGAAAATGGATCATCCATCTCTATCGACACAAGAGGAAGAACCCACGGCAGAGGATGTGACAGAAGATTTCCCTATCATGGAAAAGCAGGAGGATCCTGTAGTAGAGGAAGTCTTTCAGCGTGCGACCTTGCCTGACACGAAGGCTTCGTCCTCAGCTTCAGGCACTGAAATGGCTGCTTCTCCATCTGGGGCTGGAAGTGGATCGGGAAGCGGGGAAGGCGATGCGACGGGGCAGGGAACTGGCGAAG
>ERZ1034917.2144-NODE-2144-length-10015-cov-18.206526_pt1 | contig 10015 bp, 7 predicted proteins | sample MGYA00520605_ERZ1034917 | MGnify/ENA primary metagenome ERZ1034917 (study PRJEB33766, sample SAMN09781784) | gut metagenome | biome: gut microbiome | host: Homo sapiens | place: Madagascar | study: EMG produced TPA metagenomics assembly of the PRJNA485056 data... | reverse complement strand
GCGTTGTTTAATTTTCAAGGTCCTCTTTACACCTCAACATCTCTGTGCTTCAGTGTTCCTCAATGATAACATGCCTTTCGGGGGTTTGTCAACAACTTTTTTAAAATATTTTTGAGTTCGTTAATTTTACATAAATTGTTTCAACTTTTTCAATATTTTTTATAAATCACAGAGCCTTTTTAATTCCTCTATTAATTTATCTTCCGAAATTTCAACTCCTGCTGTTGCTATCTTCTTATTTCCGCCACCTTTACCTCCAAAAATTTGATTTAATTCTTTGATAAGTTCATTGGCATGAATTTTAGATTGTAGTTTATCGGAAACCGCTAAAATAATTTGCTTTTTTTCGCCTTTGCAAGCACAGACAGCTATTCCACTAAGAGTATCTGCAACTTTTATAATTTCATTATTTGTTTTTTTATTGATTTCTTCTAGTGTGCAGTATCCTAATTTTACTTCAGAGTTCAAATCTATCTTTTTAACATTCTCTACACTGATAGATTCACAAGGTTTCTCCTTTGAGCTCTTAGAAAATTCTTTTTCAAGTTTTTGAACTAACCCTTCTGGTTTTACTTTATACATACCAGAAATCAAATTTATATCCCTTATTTTGTCTTGAACATATCTCAGTGCTTCTTCACCCGTAGTAGCCGTGATACGTTTTATACCTTTACCAATACTTTCTGCTGAAACTATTATGAAAAGTCCTATATCACCTGTTCTTTCCACATGCGTACCACCACAAAGTTCACTTGATACCTCTCCATAACTTACCACACGAACTTTATCTCCATATTTACTTTCAAAAAGTGCCATTGCACCCTCAGATATAGCTTGAGCAACATCTTTTATTTCGAGCTTACGGACAATGTTGGCACGAATATTGCTATTAACAATATTTTCGAGCTCGGTTATATCTTCTTGTTTGATAGGACTATCGTAGTTAAAGTCAAACCTTAACCGCTTACATTCCACTTTAGACCCTGCTTGATGAAGTTCATTTCCAAAAAGTTTTCTTAGGGCACTGTGAAGCAAATGAACAGATGTATGATTGCAAGACGTTTGTTTTCTTACCTCTTCATCGCAACTTACAATCGCTTCGCTTAATAATTTGATAACTCCCGATTCAATGGTACCTAAATGCAAGAAAGCACCTTGTTTATTCTTTTTAACGTCCTTAACTTTAATTTTGAAACCATCACCAGAAATATATCCCACATCGGAGCACTGTCCACCCGATTCAGCATACAAGCAGGTTTTATCCAGTACTACCCCCACTGTCTCTCCCTGAGCAGCTTCGGATACAAACTGATTATCTTTTATTATTTTCTGAATTTTACATTTAGAACTCAATTCTTCATATCCGGTAAAGTTGGTTGCAGGGATATCGTTTATCATATCTAGCCATTTTTTGAGCTCTGTGGTTTCTTTACTGGAACCTAAATTTTTGGATTTTTCCCTATGGATTTTTATTTTATTTTCAAAACCTACTTTATCTAACTTTAGGTTGTGTTCTTTTGAGTATTCTTCAATTATATCGAAAGGTAAGCCGTACGTGGTTACTAGTTCAAAAGCTATCTCGCTTGAAATTTCTTTGCTTTCACACTTTAAAGCTTCTAATTTCTCAAGACCATCTTTCAAGACTTTCTCAAACTGTTTGTATTCCTTAGCAAATTCTTCGAGTACAAAATTCTTGTTTTCCTCAAACTTTGGAAACATAGTTTTGTATCTTTGGAGTATGAACTCTACAACAGATAGAAAATCAAATTCTTTTATTTTATTCTTGAAAACTATCATCATACATCTTCTAATGAGTTTTCTAGGTGTGTAACCTCTTCCCTCATTTGAAGGAGTTACTTTTTCTGAAAGTATTAAAGAAGAAGTTCTCAAATGGTCGGTTAAAATAAACTTTTCTGTTTCTGTTAAATCGGATGGATTTTTTAAATTTTCATCTATCTTCTCTCTGATAGGGCGCAACAAATCTGTATCGTATACACTTGAATATCCTCCTAAGACCATTGCTAGTCGCTCTAAACCTGCACCGGTGTCTACGCTGCTAAATGCAAGTCTGCTAAAACTACCATCGGAGTTCTTATTGAACTGCATAAATACTCCTGCATTCCAGATTTCTATGTAGCGTTTTTTAGTATCAAAGTGTCCACCAGGGACGTATTTTTCTCCATCTCCGGTATCGAAGAATATTTCCGTGCAAGGTCCACAAGGGCCTGTCTCAGATGTAGGACCCCAGAAATTGTCCTCTTTGCCGCAGGCAATGATATGGTCTTCGCTCACCCCTACTTTGCGCCAACAATCATAAGACTCTTGGTCAAGAGGTAAATTCATTTCTTTATCCCCTGAGAAAACAGTAACATAAAGTTTTTCTTTTTCAATGCCTATAGCCTGAGTTAAAAGCGTGTATGCAAAATAAATTGCTTTTTCTTTGAAGTAGTCATTTATTGACCAACTTCCAAGCATTTGAAAGCTCGTTAAATGATGTTTATCGCCAATAGAATCTATATCAATTGTACGAATGCATGGCTGAACATTGCAAAGTCTTGAGTAAGGAGGCTTTTGAACTCCCGTAAAATAATTTTTGAGTGGTGCCATTCCCGAATTGATAAATAATAATGTAGGGTCATTTTTGGGAATAATAGAAGAATCGCTTATTTGTAAATGGTCGTTCTTTCTGAAAAAATCTAAAAATCGATTTTTTATCTCTTCTGAAGATATCTTTTCCATATCAAATCTCCTTAAAATTTTTTATCAACAAACAGCTGTTGTACTTATAAGTATAAACCTTTTGAAAACAGTATTCAATATCAAAACTTGAGGACGCTCTACAAAAAATTATTTAATTTGCAAATAAATTCTTGAATTTTAAATTAATTTAAGTTACTATATCACATATAAAAATAATGAGATTTCCGAAAAATTTGTAACAAGGAGGAAGTACAAAAATGGCTAATTTAAAAAGAAAAGTACTTCGAGAAAAATTAACCGCTATGGGTTTAGTAGGATTAGTGACTTTATGGACTATGTCCGGAGGTAAGTACGATAGCGGAGGAGACGTCCAGGCTGGGAAACTGATTGCACAAAACGATAAATATAAGCCCAGTTCCTACACAGCTTCATATGAGAATACTTCTGATCCCATATCGCTCGGTAAAGGCACATACCGCTTAAAAGATGTTAATATAGAAGCTCAAAATAGCCAATCAGCACTAAAAATTGAAGATAATGCCACAGTTCACCTATGGCTTGAAGGTACCAACTCTTTTAAAGGAGGAAATGGAGCGGGTCAAACAGGTGGAGGAGCGGGTATTGAAGTTCCGGAAAATGCAACTTTGTTTCTTCACGGAAGCGGTAATCTCACTGCTATAGGGGGAAAAGGCGGAGATGCAAGCGATGGTGAAAATGGACGCGCTGGAACTGTAAGTTTTTATTTTGACAATAATGTGAGTATGTGTGGCCTTAATTGTGGGGATGGCGGAAATGACGGATATGGTGGAAAAGGCGGAAATGGTGGTGGCGGCGCAGGTGCAGGTATTGGAACGCCAGGAGGCGCTGGAGGTACGGGCGGAGCAGGAGGACTGCCTAAAGGCGTAGAATGGAATATAGATTCAAATACAACAACTATTGTAAGCAATGCTACAGATGGGGAAACAGGCGGTGCAGGAGAAATTGCTAAAAAATGCGGTAAAGTTTATTTTCTTTCAACAGGAACGATTTCACTTCAAGGCGGAGCACCTGGAAAAATTGGAAACGGCGGTAACGGCGGTAACGGCGTGACGAAATCCCAATCCTTTTCTCAAGGCATTAGTGGTGGTGGCGGCGGTGGCGGCTACGGCTGTGAAGGCAAAAAATTTGGTTCAGGCGGAAATGGCGGAAATGGTGGTGGCGGTGGCGGAAGTGGTAGCACTAATAAACAAACTAACTCTCTTGCTTCGCCCTCTATAGGTATGTGCGGCGGTGGTGGCGGCGGCGGTGGTCAAAGCGGCAATAAGAATTCCAGCAAAACCGCCTACATTTATAGCGAAAACCGAAATAAACTCCAGTGGCTTGCTAATTACACCAATTTAGAAAGTGACAAAAACACGAGTAAAGTTGAAGGCACTAAACTTACTGCATCCGGAGGGGGCTGCGGTGGTGGTAGCGGTGGTAGTGGTAGTAGCTCCAGCTCCAGCACTATTTATTACGACGGTGGAGTTGGTGGAAAGGCTGATAGCAACGGCAATAGTACTGTGGGTGGATTTGGATGCCAATTTACGTATAATGATACCAGTTATTATCGCATAGGAAGTGCTGGTGGAGGAAATGGAGCTGGAAACGCACCAGGAGCAGGAGGATCTTGTGGTAGGTTTAAATTCTCGTTTTCTGAAGGTAATGAACCAAAAAAAATTGATTACTATGATATCACCTCATCAGTCGATATGGTTGATATTAATTTTGAAGCAACACGCGGCGGAGATGGAGGCACTTCAGAACAAGTGGAACATGAAGCAGCAGGAGCTTACGTAAGCACACGTTGTACTTGCGATTTATCTCCAGCGCAATCCAATTCCGTTCACGATTTATGTGAGGATTCTTTGTCGATTATGCAAGAAGGATACGATTTAGTGGTTAATTCTAGTGCTCCTGATGGAAAAGTTAAGTTTAAATGGTTTATTGACGACGAAGAAAAAGCCACTGGAGAAAAACTTGCTTTGGAAGGATCGTACATTGGTAAAACCGTAAAATTAGTTTCCGAGCCAATGGATTTATCTGAAGACCCACCTAGCACAGTTGGAGGAAATGAAGTATCAGGAGTAATTACCATTGACCTGCAAGAATGCACCGTTAAACCAACAAATGCTAATTTTTCTAAAGCTGAAAATTCTTCGAAATACCACGCAGAATATACAGGAAGCAAATTAGATCCCCAGCTGGAAGTTAGCTATGGAGATATAAAATTAACAAAAGATGTTCACTATACAGAACAAACTGAACACGATCTAACACAAATTGGTGAGGATATAAAAATTAAAATTGTTCCAGTGCCAAATAGTGGAGTAACTGATTCCAAAGTAGATACCGACGAATCTTTCGGTTTCGTATTTGATATAACAGCCCTGGTCTTGGCTGAATCTAACTGTGCACTGTCTCAAACTGAATTTACTTATAATACTCAAAGCCAAAAACCTACAGTAACAGTTACTCATCCCTCTTTCCCAGCCGGCTTAGTGGAAAACACTAATTATGAAGTTTCTTGGCCCAGTGATACTATAAACCAAGGAGAAAAGGAAATTATTGTAAAAGGCAAGCCAGAAGGAGGTTACCAAGGAGAAGTCAGACTTAAATATACCATTTTGCCATTTGACATAAACAATTGTTCGGTAGAACTTAGCAGTCCTGAATTTCCTTTTGACGGCACCGAGAAAAAACCAGCTATAACCGTAAAAAATGGTGATAATGTGTTAGTTGAAGGAGAAGATTATACTATCATTTGGCCCTTCGATACCATAGGAGCAGGAGAAAAACATCTTACCATAAACGGTAAAGGTAACTATAATGGAGTTATTGATAAAACTTATAACATCAACGGCGTGGATATCACAAGCCTTGAAATTACTCCCTCTCAAACCGAATTTAAATATAATAGGAATCCTCAAGAACCTGAAATTACTATAAAAAACGGTGACACTATCCTAACCAAGGACGAACATTATAAAATCACATCACCCGAAGATAAAATTTCAGTAGGAACAAAAGAAATAATTATTGAGGGAATTGGCGCCAAAGGGTTTACAGGTAGAAAAACAATAACATATGAAATTGTTGCCGTGGATGCTTCTGAACTTGAAATAAGTATGAAAACAGACAATTTCTACTACAACGGTGAAGATATGATACCAGAAATCACCATAAAATATCTTGGGGAATCACTAACTGAAGGAACCGATTACACTATAACTCTTGATAGTGATTTATCTAGCATAGGCGAAAAATCGCTGATTTTAAATTTCCAGGGAAACTACAAAGGTGTTAAAAACTTGTCTTACACCATATCCAAAGCCCAATTTAGTTCAACTTATGGCAAAAGATTAGAAGTTCAACTTGCAAATCTATTTAATAACTCGAAAGATACCGATAGCTACTACATCAGTGGAGGAAATAATGTTATAAATGCGCAAGTGAGTGGAAAAGTATTAGTTGTGAATCCGGCAAGTCCGGTAGGAGTTTATAACATGGTAGTAACCCGAGACGGAACAACTCCTGAAAGTGTTCACATGGAAATAACTATTAACAAGGCCACACCTATTTTACGTTTAAGCAATAAAAACACCGTATATAGTGGTGAAGAAATTCTAATAGACTCAGCAACGGTTGTTCTGGAAAATAATGAAACATTTAGCGGAGATATCCATTATGATTATTATTCCGACCCAGATTGTATCTCAATTATGAATGAAAATCCCCGAAATGCGGGAACGTATTACGCTCGAGCATACATTGAGGCACCATCTGATAACTATACAAGTACCTATAGTGAAGCTGCAAAAATAAATGTAGAAAAAGCAAACCAAACTATCTCCGGGACAGCTTATTATGAAGGTACAAAAGGAAATACTATTCAAATGGATGCTAAAAGTGCTAGTGCTGCGGATATGATGTATAGCAGCGACGACGAAAATGTTGTTTCTATAACAGATAGCGGTTTAATGACTTTAAATGGTTCCGGCACGACTTTAGTCCATGCTTACGCTTTAGAAACCCAAAACTATAAAGAAGCTATCTTTGATGCCACAGTTGAAGTAAGCTCATCCGATTATAACGGCGATACCCAACAGGGTTTTTCGAACCGAGACGATGATTCCTCAGAAAATGGATATATATACAACAGTCAAGATTCAGACGAGAATCAATTAACTTTACCCGAACAAGCAGAGCAAGTTTGGAACCAAATTTTAGCCACTGGGGATGATTCAAGATATATCGTCTATACGGCTCTTGTTTTAGGAACTTTATCTTTGATTCTATTTGCATTAATAATTGTAAAAGAGCATAAAAAACAATAATCACTAAATTGAGTAATGAAAATCCCTACTCTTCATGATTTAGAAGAATAGGGGTTTAATTTATTTAAGTATCTAAATTATTTTTCAGGTAAGTTGAGTTTTTGACCTACTTTTATATTTGAATCAGATAAATTATTAAGCCTCATAATTTCGTTACAGCGTTTCCCATCTCCTAGTGTTTGGGTGGCTATTTTCCAAAGGGTGTCCCCCGGTTTGACAACATATGTGTTAGGCGATACCACTTCATCTATAGCAATCTTAACTATCTGACCGGGATATATCATGTCAGTAGTGAGACCATTTAAACTCATTATTTCGCCATATCTTGGGCCTTGACCTAAAAACCTCTCTGAAATTTTCCAAAGTGTATCTCCTTGCTTTACACGGTAAACCACTAAATTAGAGTCTAAGTTTTCTGGAATTCTAAGAATTTGCCCCGCAAATATTCGAGGAGTGGTAAGGCCGTTGAGTTCAATTATTTTACGATATTGATCGGGGTCGCCAAAAATTTTTTTTGCAATTTCCCTCAGAGTATCTCCCTGACGGACAGTATAAAAAGTAGTTCCATTAAAGTCAGGTTCCAAGCTATTGTTACGAGAATTATTCATCATATTGCTGCCTCCTATGTGTTTTTAGTCATTTGAGAAAAATCATTCCTCCTTTTTGTTAGCTTTATCCCCAAATATGATACGCATTTCTACAAAATATTATAAAATTCTGACAAGCTTAAATAAAGTGTTGACACGCGCATCATTTAATGATATGCTATATTCACTGTTGAATATTACAACAGTGCTGGTGTAGCTCAGTTGGTAGAGCAATTGATTTGTAATCAATCGGTCGGGGGTTCAAGTCCCTCCACCAGCTCCACCTTTTGGGAGATTTCCCGAGCGGTCAAAGGGGGCAGACTGTAAATCTGTTGCGTCACGCTTCGGTGGTTCGAATCCACCATCTCCCACCATTTCCTTTCGCATCCGTTGGAGTTTAGGCCTTCGAGGCCGGATTTCAGCGGGAATTTAATTGTTAATTATTCCTGATGTTTACAGAAAATTTTATGATAGTAAAAAGATACCAGCCTTTTTTAGTAGGGCTGGATTTGATTTATTTTCTATAGCAGAGAAATATAAACATGGTCTTCTGTGTTGGAGGGATTCGGAGTCTGATATTCTTCAAAATCGCACTCAAATTTTCTAGGTAAATTCATTTTCCATATCTTCCCCCAAAAATTTGGAACTTCTTTTGCCATATCTCCCTTGACAACAAACTTTGCATACTTCCCCGCCGGAATGATTTTCCTAATCCAACCCTCTCCCACGTCTGTTTGAGGTAAAGTTTCATAACCTAAATGAATATCGTATTCGCCTGTTTCGTTACTTTCGTAGTTGGAATAAGTACATATTGGTTTGCCGGTAACTTTGTTTTGAACCTGTTCACCTTTTTTGTAAAAATTCTGCCAAATCAAACCAATTTTCTTTGATACTTCGGAATCAGCATTAGAAACACGCACGGGCTTTAATACAGTTAAAATTTTTTCTTCTAGTTGAACTATTTCATATTTCATAAATCAGATATCCTTTCAGTTTTTTAATAATTTAAAAACCACACTTCAAAGTGCGGTCTGAATTATTCCCATTTTAGGGCTCTAAAATGTTGTACTTGTGATTTTTAAATTCTTCAAAAGCAGTCACAACGGGTTTTTCAGTTACTATTTTGCCATTTAGCACGATATCTTCCGTGATTTCCCTTGCCCTTTTAGCTACCGCCACAACTAACGGATAATTACTTCTTTTCCCTTCAATCATTTCATCTACTGAAATTTTACGCATTTTCAATCACCTCGTTTATTTTATGTTTCATTTTATCAATCTTCATAGACTCAGAATCTATAATCTTCAAAATGTTACTCGCACATTCGTCCATTATGTCGTTCACCACAACGTAGTGGTATTTGTCCACATAGCCTATCTCTTCCTTGGAAACGCCCAACCGTTTAGAGATATCTTCTGAAGAATCAAGTGCTCTACCATTTAAACGCTCTACCAGAGATTTCAAAGACGGTGGTAAAATAAATATGCCTATAGCCTGTGGCAAACTATCAAGAACTTGTTTCGCTCCTTGAACTTCAATTTCAAGAATAACATTATTTCCTTGATCAAGCTCTTTTTCCACTAACTCTTTTGGAGTTCCGTAGTAGTTACCGCAATATTCTGCGTATTCGAGCATTCCGCCATCTTTCACAACATTCATAAATTCTTCACGAGTAACAAAGTAGTATTCTTTCCCGTTTACTTCCCCTTCACGAGGTTTGCGAGTGGTGTAGGAGATAGAAAGCTTTAAATTGTTTCTTCTGCCTATTATCCTTTTTAAGATTGTGCCTTTACCTACTCCTGAGGGCCCCGAAAGTACTATCAAGGAACCTCGTTTTTTACTTTCCATTTTTTCAACACATCCTCTTCAATTCCATAGCTTACTTAATTAGATTTCGCAGTCTCCTGCCCTACTATTTTCTCTGAAACTACCTCAGAAGATAAAGCCGATAGTACCACATGACCACTATCCATCAAAAAAACTGATTGCGTCTTTCTTCCACAGGTCGAATCTATCAGCAAACCCTTTTCCTTAGAGACATGAATTAAGCGTTTTATAGGAGAAGAATCTATATTAAACACACCAACAATTCTTTGTAAAGAAATAAAATTTCCAAAACCTATTCCAAGTAACTTCAAGTTAAAACCTCTTATCCTTTGAATACAAGCTAAAATTAAAAAACTCGAACCTCTAAACGGATCGATAATAAAAATCAAATTTTTAAACGATTTGGAGGCGCCACCCAGACTCGAACTGGGGATAGAGGTTTTGCAGACCTCGGCCTTACCACTTGGCTATAGCGCCTTATAACAAAAACTGGAGCGGATGACGGGGCTCGAACCCGCTACCTCCACCTTGGCAAGGTGGCGCTC
>ERZ1034917.2142-NODE-2142-length-10019-cov-3.578784_pt1 | contig 10019 bp, 9 predicted proteins | sample MGYA00520605_ERZ1034917 | MGnify/ENA primary metagenome ERZ1034917 (study PRJEB33766, sample SAMN09781784) | gut metagenome | biome: gut microbiome | host: Homo sapiens | place: Madagascar | study: EMG produced TPA metagenomics assembly of the PRJNA485056 data... | reverse complement strand
AATCATTTTTGCCGGCGGCGTGTACGTCGGCAAAAATTCTGCTCACGGAGCGGAATGTAGAATTTTTGTGCTTGCACAAAAATTATGCGTGCAGCGCAGTGTGAGCCTTTTCAAACGGAAACCCAGCGAAGCGGTTTTCGTTTGAACATTTTTCAAAAATTTATTTTTGAAAAATGCAAGTCACCATTTGTTTTCAACTCGTTCAGCGAAGCCGAAGAAGTCGCGGACGGGGAGGACCGTGCCGTCGTCTAATGTGACGCGTCCTGTGAAATGTCCGAACACCTGATGCTGGTCGGATTTGAGGACGCCGACGTTCATGCACGCGCTGCGGTCGAGTACGGGGGTGAAGTCCATATAAAAGCGGTTATCGTCGCTGGTGAATTTCCACGGGGCGAGATAGTCGAATTTGCCGTCCTTCTGCGGAATTTCAAACGTGACCCGGCTGAGCTTGTGGAGCGTGCCGTCATAAAACAGCGCGTTTTCCGACGCGGCGGCGGTGTTGCCGAAGCCGTATCCGATGTTCCAGCCGAACGGCACGCCGTCCAGCAGCCCCGAGGCGCTGCCCCAGTACCATGTGTTGTGGTATGTCCACACGCCGCGCCCCCAGTCGAGCACGGCGAAAAAGCGGTCGGGCGTCAGCTCAAAGCGCTGCTCGCCCAGCTCGATCCAGCCCTCGGCGCGCAGGCAGTTGATCTTCTGGTTGTAGTAAAAATGCTTCGGCTTCTCAAACGGCGTTGCGATGACGATGCTCTCGCGCGGCTCATCCGTCAGGCGGACGATGCCCTCAATGGCATCCTTGCCGCGGAAGTTATCCATGTGGAACGTCAGGCAGCGCGCGTCGTCCTCATGGTAAAACGCCATGGCATAGCCGCCGCGCGCGATCTCGCTCGCGCCGTCCACGGACGTTTCGGGCAGACCCGTTTTGCCGCGCGGGAAGAGTCGCATGGGGCTTTTTGTCTGTTCCCAGCCCTCGTCAAAGTGCAGAAACGAGATGGAGTCCAGCCCCATATAGCCGTTGTCGGCGATGGTCAGCGCCAGACCGATGTGCCCGTCGGTGATGAGGTAATAATCCCACTCCTTGATGCGCAGCTTGCCTGCTTTGATCTCATCGCGGCAGTACACCGGCAGCAGGCTGCGCGCCCAGCCGGGCTCGGCGAGGTCGCCCTTCCGATCCAGAAGCGGCGCGGCGGTCAGAATTTCGTGCTGCATGACGTTGCCTCCTGTGAAAGATGTTTTTTGAGAAATGCCGCCACGGCGGGCAGGACGCGCTCCGGCGCGACGAGGGCGCTCTGCGCGTGCCGCGCGCCGGGGATGCGCAGCAGCTCCTTTTCGGTGCGGCAGGCAAGATAGCCCTCCTCCGACATCCGGCAGGGGACGAAGGTATCCGCCTCGCCGTGGATGAAGAGAACGGGGTAGTTTGCCGCGCGCAGCGCGTCCAGCGTGCTGCACCCGGCAAGGCGGTAGCCCGCCAGCACCGGCGCGAGCACGCGCATGGGCGCAAGCGCCGCACCTGCGGGCAGGTGCGGGAAGCGCTGGCGCGCCACATGGCGCAAAATGGCGTCGGGCGAGGTAAAGCCGCAGTCGGCGATGATGCCGCGTACATTCGCGGGGAACTCGAAGCACGAGGCGAGCAGGACGCTCGTCGCGCCCATCGACACGCCCATCAGATACAACGGATGGTCAAAGCCGAGCATCTGCGCAAGGTATGTGACCCACGAGAGCACATCGTAGCGCTCCCGCGCGCCGAAGGTGATGAAGCTGCCGCCGGACGCGCCGTGCGCACGCTGCGTGCAGAGCAGCAAATTGTAGCCCTGTTCGTGCAGGAACTGCGCATAGGCGGCAAAGTCGTACTGCGCGCACGAGCGGTAGCCGTGGAAGAGCAAGATCGTGCCCACGGCGCGCTCACACGGCAGAAAATCGGCAGTGAGCCGCTTTTTGTCGTAGCTCATCACGCGCAGCGTCTGCCGCTCCTGCCGCGCGATCCAGTCCGCCCCGGCAAGGACCTCATCTGCATAGTGGGCATAGGTCGTGCCTTGCAGTGCCTCGCGCGTGAGCGCGCCCGTATGGCGCTCCGGCGCGCCGGCGTAGCACAGTTCAGCGAGACCTGTGCCGGTAAAGAGCGCCGCGGCGGCGGTCAGAATTTTTGCGGGTGTTTTCATGAATCTTTCCTTCCCAGCTTCGACCAGAATCGGAACGTCAGCGGCCAGACGCACCCGGCGCACAGCACCAGAATAAAGTAGCGCGCCGCCCCGGCGAGACCCTCCGGCAAAATGGCGAGCAGCGGCGCCTTGAGCACCGTTTTGACCGCCAGCAGCAGTGCCAGCCCCAGCACGAGCTTGAGCACCTGCGCGTACCAGACGGCGCGGGTATCAAAACGAATATACTTCTTTTCAATGGAATACATCAGCGGCAGCGCCGCGATCGCGCCGAGCAGCTTGGCAGCGTTCTGCGCGCCGTGCGTCACGTTGGAGGCAGCCTCGGCGGAGGAAGCATCCACGCGCAGCCCGCTCGTATAGCCGTAAAATGCGGCCGCGAGCACAAGCGCCGCGCCGAGCAGCCACGGCATGGCTTTTGCCTGCGTAGCGTCCGAGCAGAACGCCGGGTAGAGTGCCGCGAGCAACACGAGCGCCAGCGCGAAGGCAACGCCCACATCCAGCGGCGTGTGTACGCCCAGATACATCCGCGAAAACGGCACGAGCACGATCAGCGCCGCGCACACCCAGCGCACCCAGCGGCGCTTTGCCGTCACCGCCATCGCACCGAACGTGCCCACGGCGTTCTGCGTGTGCCCGGAGGGGAAGGAATAGCCCGTCGCGGCGGCGCGCGCGCTTTCGACGATCGTAAAATCCGGGTCGAGCACCCACGGGCGCGGGACGCGGCAGACGAGCTTCAAAAACTGATTGCCAAGCGTGCCGAACAGCCCGACGAGAAACGCGTAATACCCCCCGCGCTTGCTCACGCACCAGAACAGCGCGAACGCGAGCACGAGAAACGCCAGCTCATCGCCGCAATAGGTCACGACGGAAAAGACCGCGTCGAGCGCCGGACGGCGCAGACGCTCCAGAATATATAAGAATTGCATGGAGACCTCCTTGAAAAGGGAATGTCTGATTTTCCCCAGTATACCACACCCGGCGGCAAATGCCAATGCGCGGCTTGATTTTTCTGCCCGAAACGGCTATGCTATACAAAAAGCACAAAGGCAGGAGGCGGAAGAATGTTTTCTCACGAAGAACGCTGCATTTACGGGCGCAATCAGATCATGGAGGTGATCTGCCAGCTCCGATTCCCCGACATTCTGAAGATCGAGGCGCAGGAGCCGTTTGAATTTCAGGACGCGGTACGCGGGGCGTATCCGCAGTACGCCAAAAAGGTCGAGCAGCTCCCGCCCGTGCAGCAGGACGGCAAAATGCTCCCGCAGGGCACGGTCAACAACTATCAGTTCATCTCGGAGGACGGGCAGTGGAAGGTGAGCCTTGCCAAGGGCTTCATCGCACTGTCCACGCACCGCTATACGCGCTGGGAGGAGTTTGCCCGGCGGCTGGACGTGGTGCTGGCGGATTTTATCCGTGTCTATCAGCCGGCGTATTTTTCGCGCGTCGGGCTGCGGTACATCAACTTCATCCGCCGCGCGATGCTGGGGCTGGAGGAATGCTCGTGGCGCGAGCTGATCGCGCCGGAGTTTTTAGGACTCATGGCGTCGGAGGATGTACAGAGCGGCGCGTTTGCCAAGTTTGAGCAGACGGCGACGTTGAGCGTCCCCGGCGGGGCGAAGGCGAACATCAAAAGCGCGCCCGCCGTTTTGCGCCGGACGGAAAACGCCACGAAAAAGACGACGGAGGAGCGTGTGTTCCTGCTGGATCTCGATCTGTATATGGAGGGCAACACCCCGCTCGGGCACGCGGCGGCGGCGCTCAATGTGCTCAGCGGCAACGCCACCAGCATCTTCCGCAGCGCCATCACCGACACGCTGCATGACGCGATGCAGCCGGGCGCGGTATGAGCATGGAGATCCACGCGCTCACGCCGGGGGTGTGGTACACCGATCCCGTGCAGGCGGGAGACCGCCCCGCGCTGGGGCTTGCGGCGGGCACGCGCGGCGCGGTGCTCATCGACGGCGGCAATTCGCCCGCCCATGTCGCGCCGCTGCTGGCATTTGCGCGGGGGCGCGGGCTGTCATTGCAGGCGGTGTGCCTGACGCACTGGCACTGGGATCACTGCTTCGGCGCGGTGAGCACCGCCCTGCCGGTCATCGCGTGTGAGCAGACGGCGGCAAGGCTCGACTGGATGCGCACGCTTTCGTGGGATGACGACGCGCTTGCCGCGCGCGTGGCGGCGGGGACGGAGATGGACTTCTGCCGCGAGAATATCCAGATCGAGTACCCGACGCAGCCGCGCAGCATTCAAGTCCCCACGGCGGCGCGGACGTTCGCGGGCGAGGCTGCGATCGACCTCGGCGGGCTGACGGTGCGCCTGATGCAGGTCGTGAGCGACCACAGCCCGGACTGCTGTGTGGCGCTCCTGCCGGAGGCGGGCGTGGCGTTTTTGGGCGACTGTCTGTACCTCAACATGGATCACGAGCCGTGGCATCGCACCCCGGCGCGCACCCGCGCACTCATGGAGCGCCTGCTGGCGCTGGACGCGCAGTGGTACGTCCCGGCGCACCACGGGCTGTATACGCGCGCGGAATTTGTGCGCTTTGCCGCGCAGATGACGGCGGCGGCAGATGCGGCGGAGGGCGCGCCCGACCTGCTGACCGCCGCCCAACGCTTCAAAACCCAAACCGGCGCAGAGCCAAATGAGGACGAGCAGACACTGCTGGCAGAATTTCTGGCGGCAAGGGCATATGAATAAGAAAACAGCGTCTCTCCAATGGAGAGACGCTGTTTTTGTATGCCCCAACGGGAAGGAGGAAAGAGGCTCAGGTCGTTGTGGTGCCGGCATCCTGCGGGGGTGTGGCTGTGTCCGCCGTGCCGTCGGGCGAGGTGGGCTGATCGGTGGGGGCTTCGCCATCATACGGCGCGTGCTACCTGGAACATTTGCTGCCGGCGCTGCAAAAAACGGATGGGAGGAACAATTCTGTGCTTGAATCCATGATTACGGGCGAAATTACGCTGAAGGTATTTCTGCTCTGCTCGGCGGCGTCGGTGGTGCTGGGCATCGCGGCGGCGCTGCGCCACGGCGCGGGGTACGGCTCACCGTCGCAAACGAATGCCGCGAGCCCATCGCGGGCGATGTGAACCGGCTGTTTGACCGCTTTTACCGCCCGGACGCGTCGCGCACCGCTGCGACCGGCGGCTTTGGCATCGGGCTGTCGATCGCCCGGAGCATCGCCGAAGCGCACCGCGGCACGATCCGCGCCGAACCGTCCGGCGAGACGATCACGTTTATCGCGGAGCTGAAATAAAGACTGCCCGCTGTTCACAGGAACAGCGGGCGTTTTCTCTGCCTTAGTAACCTTAAAAGTCTGCTTCCGGCGGTTTTGTACCGCCAAAACGGTTGTCGGGGGTGCGGTTTTCGATGACTTTGCCGAGCGAGTGCTTGAAATATCTGCCGTAATAGGGAAGCTGTGTTTTGGAGAATTGCTCCGTCAGGTAGCCCCTGACGGGCGGCTCATAGGTGAGGTCGGTGACAGGCAGCTCCTGCTCGGCAATAATATACTCCGCGTTTTCCACATACACGCGCTCCATGCGGAAATTCCGCAGCTTTTCCCGGTCGCACGAGACGCTGATCGCCGCGCGCAGCGGCGTTTCGGAGCGGAGGTAAACATCGCGCAGCGTGAAGTTCTGGCAGGTGAAGGGCTTGCTGAACTGAATGGGCACGACGCAGCTTCCGTAGGTGTGGATATTTTCCACCAGCACGTCGCGGCAGCTCTCGGCAAAGCGGATGCCGAACACGGCGCAGGTCGAGACGTCGCGGATGGTGATGTTGTAGAACTCATCCTCGGTGTGCATCCGCCTGCGCGCCCAGACCGGCGCGGGCGTGCCGAAAAAGACGGCGCAGATGCTGATGGTCTTGCCGGTGTCCTTGATATTTTCGATGGTGATGTTATAGAGCTTCGCGCCGTCGGTGTTGAGCAGCCGCACGAGCGAGCACGCGTGCGTGGAGGCGATGATGTTGCGGATGGTGATGTCGTGGATGTCGAGCGCCTTGCCCGCGACGCGCTCGCGGTTCGTCTTCGCCTCGTCGATGGCGTTGAGCGCCACGGTGTCGTCGCCGGTCACGCCGGTGATGTTTTCGATCGTGATGAACTCGCAGCCGTAGCGCAGGTCGATGCCGTCCTGATTTTCCACCGTCGCGTAATTGCGGAAATGCAGGTCATGAATGCGCCCGAAGCGGCAGAAGGTGAAGCAGGTGGAGTAGTGCTTGGCGTTCGTGATGCACAGGTTCGCCACCTCAAAATTGCGGACGTTAAAGAGCGAGATGAGGTCGTAGTCGCAGCCGTCGGGGTACTGCTCGGGCGCTTGCTCGTGGTAGTATTCCGGGCGGTTTTCGCGCGTCCACGCGCCGCCGTCGATCGTCGCCTCGCCCGCGCCGAGAATGCGGATGTCGTGCAGCTCGGTTTGGCTCAGCTCCGTGCAGAAAACGTGCACAGGCAGATCGTCCGCCGCCCGCAGATACGCGCCGGAGAGGATGACGGTCATGGAGCTTGGTAGGACGATATTCTCGTCGATGTGCCAGACCGCCTCGCCCGTGCGCGCATTCACCCGTGGGATCACGACCTGATCGCACCCCTCCTGCTTGGCAAGCGCGATCGCGTTCTGGATCGTCCGCGCGTCGCTATCGCCCCAAACCCGCGGATCGCTGCAAGAGATGTATTCCATGACAGACCTCCAGTTTGTACGATTATATCCAGTATATCACGAAAACCCCAAACACGCATTGCCTTTCAGCGCAGATTTATCGCAAAATCCGTCAGAATTGGGGGCGTAGCATTTTATGGGAAACTGTGCTATGATAGACCATAATCACAAAAAGAGGGTGATGGCGTGAGTGTGACGGTGGGGGAGCTTTTGAAATTGCCGTCTTTGCGGCAGGCGAGGGTTTTGGGCGGCGAAGGGGGACTTTCCAGAACGGTGTCGTCCATCTCGGTGCTGGAATCGACCGACCCAGGCGTGCTGGTGCACGAGGTGTTCCAGCACAATAAGTATTCCGGCAGCGAGATCGTCATTACCGGCTTTCTCAACTGCGTGGAGGATGTGGATCTGCAATGCGCCAACCTTCTGCGGCTCATTGACGGCGGGGAGGTCGGGCTTGTCCTGTACTATGTAGGCGTGTATCTGCCGCGCGTAGACCGGCGGCTCATCGAGATCGCAAACGAGCACGATTTTGTGCTCATCTGTATGCCGGAGGGACAGCGCCATCTGCGCTACAGCGACCTCATCACCGACGTGATGGAGTGTATTTACCGCGACCGGGCGGCAAAGGTTTCGCTCGTGTCGGACATTCTGGCGCGCATTTCCACCGCGCCGCACCACCAGCAGACGGTCGGCACGGCGCTGCAAATGCTCTGCGCGGAGCTGGGCTGCTCGGCAGTCCTCAGTACGCATGAGGGCAGAATTTTGAACCTCGCTGCCTGGCCCACCGGGACGGAGGATGACATCCGGGGGGGCATCGAGCGCAGCCTGCCGCTGCCGGATGCGCAGGCAATGCCGTGCCCGTTCTTGCCGGACGCGGAGCTGATCTGCCAGCCCATCCGCGCGGACGAATCCCAGCCGCTCCAGCTCACGCTCATCAAGGTCGGACCGCCGCTCAGCTGGCAACTCGCGGAGCAGGCGGCAGACACGGTGCGTATCTGCATCAACATCTGGGGCAGGCAGCACGGCGCGGTCGCTATCCACGAGCTCATCCGCGCCATCTTGCAGGACGAGCCGCTCAAAATGCGCCGTCTGGCGGAGATTTTCCATGTGGACGTCGCGGCGCTGCACGAAATTTGGATGCTGTGCGGCATGGGGGACGCGTCCAAGGTCAGCATGGAGCAGATGACCGCTGCGGCGCGCCGGTGCGCAGATCTTGCGATCGGCGCGGTGTATGACGGCACACCGGTCATGAGCCTCAGTACGCCCCACTCGCTGCGCGAGGCGGAGAGCGTGATGCAGGACATCCTCCGGCAGGCGCAGGCGGTCGATCCGAACGCGGTGCTGGTGCGCTGCGGCGGATTGTCCAATACGACAAATTGCCGCGAGGCGTATCTGCTGGTTTTGGAGAATCTGGACGACGCGCGGCGCATTTATCCGCACAAAACGCTCTTTTCGCAGGGCGAGCTGGAATTTGCCGCGTCCTGCCGCAGGCGGATCAGCGAGGGCGAGGCGGCGGCAGCCCGGCGGACACTGCCGCTGACTGCTTTGCGGTCAGATCGGGAGTATCAGGAGCTTTTGCACACAGCGTGCGTGTATTTGCTGGACTGCGACGGCAGCGTGACCCGGACGGCGCAGATGCTGTTCCTGCACACGAACACTATCAAATACCGCTTACAGCGGATCTCCGACCTGCTCGGCTGGCGGCTCGGAAAAATGCCGGAGACGAGCGGGCTGTATCGCAGCGCTGCCATCTATCGTTTGCTCCATGAGCCACACGAATAAGGATAATAAGCAGTGCTTCACGCATTGTCCAAGCGGACAATGCGTGAAGCTATTTTTCTGCCGTTTCGACAGTATTCTTTTACGATTTGCAGTGGTATCATTGCACCATTCTTTGGGGCACCAAAGAGATTTCTCAAGAGAGAGGAGCAAATTCCATGAGTGAAAAAACAAGCGGCTTCAAGATCGAAGAATCTCAGCGGCAGAGCTGGCTTTCGATCGCGGCGGTCTGGGCGGGCGGCATGATCTGCGTGCCGTGCCTGATGATCGGCGGCGTTCTGGCAGGCGGCGGGCTGAGCTTGGGGCAGATCGTCCTGTCTATCCTGCTCGGCTACGGTCTCATCTGCGTCTACATGATCTTTATCGGGATGCAGGCGTGTGACACGGGGCTTCCCGTCTCGGTCATGGCGTCCGGCGCGCTGGGTGAAAAGGGCGCGCGGTATATTATCAGTACGCTGCTCGCCATCGCCTGCGTTGGCTGGTTCGGCATCCAGTCCGCAACGTGCGGCAGCGCGTTTGCGAGCATGGTTTCCAATATGCTTGGCAAGGAAGCCTCGCCCACGTTCGTGACGATCAGCTCCATCGTCTGGGGCATCATCATGCTGGTAACAGCGTGCGGCGGCTTTAAGGGGCTCAAATGGCTCAACTACATCGCCGTGCCGCTGCTTGTGATCGTCTGCCTGTACGGGCTCATCGCCGGGATCGTATCGAATGACGGCGGCAGCGCCATCGCAAACTACGCGCCGGAGACGTCCTCCGGCATGGTGTTCGGCATTTCGATGGTCGTGGCGTCGTTCGCGCTCGGCGGCGTCATCTCTGCGGACTACTGCCGCTTTGCAAAAAGCCGCGGCGACGTGGTGAAGTCCTCTCTCGTGGGCGTCATCCCGGCGGGTCTTTTTATGCTGCTGACCGGCGCGCTCATGAGCATCGTCACGGGGCAATACGATATTTCCGCCATCCTCGCCTCGCTCGGCGTGCCGTTTGTGGGCCTGATCGCGCTGGTGCTTGCCACCTGGACGACCAATGTCACCAACGCCTACTCCGGCGGTCTGGCACTGAGCAATCTGCTCGGCTTCGACGAGAGCAAGTTCAAGATCACGACTGGCGTTGCCGGTGCGATCGGCACGCTGCTGGCGGCGTTCGGACTGCTGAACGCCTTCCAGGGCTTCCTGTCCCTGATGTCCGCGCTCATCCCGCCGCTTGCCGGTGTGCTCATCGCGTCGTACTGGATCGTGGGCAAGGGCAGGAAGGAGAACTTCGCGGCGCGCTCCGGCTTCTCCGCAGTGGGCGTGATCTCGTTCGCCGTGGGCGCGATCTTCGCCTGCATCACCGGCGGGACGTTTGCGAGTTTCCCGGGTCTGGTCGCAGCGCTGCCGTTTTTGAATGTGCCGTTCTTTGTCGGCCCTGTCAACGGCATCATCGTGTCGCTGGTGTTCTATG
>ERZ1034917.2140-NODE-2140-length-10027-cov-14.322704_pt1 | contig 10027 bp, 7 predicted proteins | sample MGYA00520605_ERZ1034917 | MGnify/ENA primary metagenome ERZ1034917 (study PRJEB33766, sample SAMN09781784) | gut metagenome | biome: gut microbiome | host: Homo sapiens | place: Madagascar | study: EMG produced TPA metagenomics assembly of the PRJNA485056 data... | reverse complement strand
CAATTTATTACAACTTTTAGACGATTTACAGATGGGCTTCACTGGTGGCATACGTATGTGATTCATTTCAAACGCGCCAAATATGCCGATCCCTCGGACGTGCTACGCGGTGTTGTTATGGCTCCCGCCCCGGGAGATGTGTTTGATTCGGTCAGCGGCAGAACTCGTTATGACGCCTCTTTTGTTGCCAAAGTAGTTGCGGATAAAGTGGAGAATGCCATCCCCCTGGAACGTCAGGCGCGGATGTTCGGCAACGAGAGACTTCCGGTGGCTCCGTCTACGCTGGAAGATCTCTACAAACGTACGGCAGATGCCTTGCTGCCTCTATATGAGCGGATGGTCGACCGAATTATGCAATGTGATATCCTCCACGTGGATGAAACGTTCATCAAACAGTTGGTCAAGGGAGCAAAGAAGTGTAAGCAAGCGTATTTGTGGTGCCGATTGACGGGAGTCGGGCCACCGATGATAGCCTATCACTTTTCGCCCTCCCGATCCCGGGATGTGGCAGAACGTTTGCTCGGAGATTACTCCGGAACAATCATCAGAGACTCTTACGTGGCCTATGAAAAACTGGACTGCGAGGTTGCCTGTTGCTGGGCGCATGTCCGCAGACGCTTTCTGCAGGCCGTTGAAAACGGATATACGAAAGCTGAGCCTCTGCTGAAACTGATACAAGCCCTGTACCAGATCGAGCGTGTCGCTAAAGAGCGAGCGGAAAAAAAAGGCTCGGATACGGCTCTCTTTCATGCGCGTAAGGAGGCTCGTCGGCAATCTCAGAAGCTTGTCCGGGAATTTTTTGAACAGTGCCGAGTTCTCAAAGAATCGGAACGTCCGTCATCCCCGGTCGCGCAAGCCGTCTCTTATGCGTTGAATATCGAAGAGGAGCTCAAAAAATTCCTGAAGGATTCCCGATTGAACATCGACAACAATCCGGCAGAGCGCCTCAATCGAGGAATTGCGATCATCCGAAAGAACTGTCTCTTTGCCGGAAGCGAGGCCGGTGGTCAGCGTCTCGCAATCCTGTATTCATTCGCTACAACATGCAAAGCAAACGGCATCTGCTTTCGCAAATGGCTCGAAGACGTTCTACCGCGTTTGAATTCCACTCCGGCGGGACAGATTGATTCGCTGATCCCCGGGGCGAAACAACGTAGTCAATGAGCTCGGGCTCGTATTATGAAGAGGAAATGTCGTCGGGCGGTCATCGTCGTCTGACGGCATTCATCTTTTTGGTAAATTCCCACTCTAAAAAATCCCTCTTCCTCCTCACCATGGGGCTCGCTGGGCGCATACAGTTCCGGAATAGATTTCATCCGGCGTCTGATATTGGAGTGCCGAATGAATCCGCCTGGAGTTATAAAAATTCACATAATGCATTATCCCGAAGCGGAGCTGCGGCAAGCTGACAGCGCCAGACCATTACGGCTCGGGGGAACGCAATCCCGAATTTTGCTTACCAGACCGCAATGATTTCGAAGCGTATCGCAGATGTCGTTCAGCCCCAGGGCATGCGTCAGCTGTCCGAAGACCAGAGCCAGAACATGACTCGTCGGGCTGAACACCCGAGACTGCCTGTCTATTCCGAACTCATTGGCAAGTTTCGGAATCAAATTTCGCGGAATCAACTTGAAAATTTGCGATAATACGGTCATTTTATGCTTTGATGGTTTCATGGATGCTCCTTGTTTTTTTTGCTGAAATATAAGTTGCATCCAGAACCATCATCTTTCAACTTTTTCTTTTCCTATGGGATGGCTGTGAATTTTTTTCATTTTTTACTGCTCCTTTGTTTATTGTTTTTCGGATATCCGGTCCGGTACCTCATTGCTCTTTCCACAGTCCTCCCAGGCTGTGACAATTGATAAAATTTATTATTATATTGTTACTTCGGGTTATGTCGTATTTATTTCAATTGCGCCACCGGAGTCACCGCCACATCCACCTGCCCCATCACCGTAGTCAGGTAGGTAACATACGCATCGTCAGGCGAAAAATGCGGGTGTGGATCCAGATGATAATCCCCACGGGGAACCGGAGGCACCGGCAAATCCGAAGCAATCTCTTTCTCCACATCTTTTTCCCGGTCATAAAAAAGAATTTTCACCGGCGCCTTGCCCCAGGCATACGGAGTCTGATCCGCACAAAAATATCTCCCGCTGGAGTCACAGTGTGCATGGCAAACCGGCCGTTTCCAGATATGTTCGATCGCCCTTGTATCCGGATCGACCTTAAACACTCCTTTGCCATAATCGACAAAACAAACCTTACCATCTTTGCTCCACCATTCATGCGCAGTATCACCGGGATGACTTTCCCAGAGGTCCGGGCAAAGCGGACGATAAATGGTCTGCTCCAGATCCATAAGCCATAACCGAATCTCCATAAAAACATAACGCCCGGTCACGGGATCGCGTCTCCAATCCCGCGGCAGCAGAAAACGTTTCGGATCGACCGGGGAAAACTGGGCATGATCGTGGCAATAGTCAAATTCATGGAGAATTTTAACTTCACCGTTTCTTACATCACCTTGCGCAATGAAATAGACATTGCCCACATGCCCGTCCAGCAGAAAATATTTCCCGTCGCAGGACAAAGACAAATGCGTCACCAGACGATAGAGATAACGGTGGTTGATATACTCCTGAGGCAAACTCATGACCGTCCGGATCGTTCCATCCATATCCATGTAATACACATTTTCCTGACAGGCGAAGTAAACACCCTTGCTGTCCGGAGAGACCATGGGCGATTCAGCGCTGAAGCCTGCCTGCGGATAGGTTTTTATCCACGGATCATCCGGATCCAGCGAAACGCAACCTAAAAATTTCTGCGGATTCGGCGGATATGCCGCTTGAAACCAAAGGTACTTCCCATTCGGGGAAATGCTCGGATTGGTGAAATAAAATGGCCATTGCAGCGGCGCCACGCGTTTGGTCAGAACGAAACTGACCACCCCGTTCGAGGGATTTTTCCACTCTTCGAAATATGGATGCCTGGACAAATCATACTTCATATTTTGCCTCCATGATGAATTTTCGCCGCAAACCGGCAGTGCACCGCAACCTATGGCAAGCGCCAGAAAAAGAGCCATACAGATTTTTTTCATTTTGTTTATATCCCTTGATATTTAGTTTTTTATTTCGGCTGAACTTAATTTTATTTATTCCATAGAAAGCAACCGGCATTAAGAAAAACACTTCCTACAAGGTTTGCCCGGGGCACGGTTGCAACATGCCCATCGGCAAACATGATATTGCTGTTGCCGGTTATCAATGAATATGGATCGGAACCATGTGGTAAGCCCATCTGCCTCCAAATGCTTATTCCGCCCAAAGAATCCGTGGTGTTTTTCAAAATATTCGACTTGCAAGCGCCATTCTCTGAAACGATCCTTCAACGCATTCAATCCCTTTGTGGGTATTTAAAAAGGGGAGATAAAGTGCGAAATCGATAGATCGCCAATCCAGCCGGTGAAAGGTTTTTCCCCCCATGTGCCAAGCATCAGCGGTACGTCGTATGGGCCCGGGCCGGGCGCCGGAATACGCTTTCCGACAACTCCATTGACGACGAATAAGATCGTAGTTTGATCATAAATTATTTTGACAGTGTTCCATTCATTTTCCTTAAGCGCAATTCCTGAGTTGAATTCGTAATTCCGAAATCCATCGTTTGTAATCAAGCCCTGTAATGTTCCATTCTCCAGAAATATATGTTGAAGCAGTCCAGGAGCATTGCTTCGATTGGAAAGAATAAATTGCTTTTTGGCCGTGTTTATAGGTTTAATTGAAAATTGGATCGTAAAAGCCGCCCGCCGTGGAATAGTACCGGTGGGAAATGCGATATGCTCGCCGTCTCCCGAAAAGTATAACATATTTCTTCCATCTGGCAATTTTTCTAGTGTAGGAGCAAGCTGGTTTGAATTTTTCCAGAAAACCTGAGCCAGAATCGTCGTCGGCGGTGTCCCCTGACTGCTGTTGCCGTAGCCGCCAACCCGTAAGGTAGCCAAATCGATGTAACCACCGCGTACTCCCCACAGAGTGCGTCCTGCATCAACCGGCACAATCAGCCCCTTGGCGTCACCCCACTCATAATGAAGATTGGGAATGAGGTTTGTGGGGACCATTACTTTTACCGGTTTGTTCAATGTTTCCGAAAAAACCACGACCTCTTTTTTATTTGCCGCCGGGGGAGCGGTCAACAAAGGAGCCGATCTCCATATTTTACCGTCGGGCGCGATCAGCTGTAATTGCATGACGGACACTTTCAGATCAGGGCTGAAGGCTGTTTGGAAGCTGATATCCTGAAGATTAAGATTCTCAGGGTGGAAAAATTGGCGAAGCTGGCGTGTAATGGCAATGTTGAAGCCTTTTTTGCCGCCTAGGATTACGCTCAAATTATCGACGACATCTTTGACGGGAACTTTGCCAGTGAACTGCCCTGGAAAGTCGATTTCAAAATAGGCTTTGTCTATATCGCTTCGCGGCATGGCCACAAATCCACCCCTATGCCACTCGTTGAAAACTTTGTTCTTCTCATATTCAATTTTATCTGTGAATGGAGGCTTCCACCTGGGAGTCGTACCGGACAATGTCACCGAACCGGATAATGGCTGATAGACCACGGATTGAAGGTAAATGGAAAATGCCAGTTCTTCGTCGTTTTCGCGCCACACGGAATTGTCGCCTGGCCGAATCGCGCTGTAAATACAATCACCGTTATCCAGCAATTCGACGAAATTCAGCACTTGTGGAGAGCTAACGGAGACGGTTGCCGTCTGAACACTGGTTTCTCCTGTTGGGGCGATCGAGAAAGATATTTCCGGTTTTTCCATGAGATCGCGCAAGGGTTGTTTAACCCATTTGTAATCAAAGTTCCAAGTTGGTTGAATCTGTACGACACTCAACCCTTCACGGAAAATTTTGTGATTCTCTCCCCGGCTGATGATCAGTTCCGGGATAAGAACCCGTTCGGATGCGAATTTTTCAGAGGGAACGGCCGGCCGATGCTCCATGAGTTTGCCGGATTGCATATCCAACGGTTCAAACTCATGGATGATCTCGTTGTGTATGTTTCTCAAAACCAAGCGGATGCTGTAAGTCAAGTCATCATCCGCACGATCCGGTATATTGAGCAACTCAAATTCAAGTTTTTCGCCCAAAGTGATGATTTTGCGCATAGACAGCACCAGATTCGGCACTTCCAGATTGTCGCCGGGCAGCATATAAGTGTCATTCCCTTTCAATTTACCGGTGATATACCGCATAATACGAAGGTGAGCCGTACCATTGTATACGGTCGGGCGCAAACTGGTATTTTCGCATTGCTCATCCCATTCCGGAATATTGATAATATCGGCTCCGGCTTCTAAAGCTGCCAAGAGTGATTCCCGCAGAGTTTTCGTGCCTTCACTACTGAGCAAATACCCCAGCCATGACGCATTTTCGTGTCCAACTAAAGCTTCAGAAACAAAGATTTTATCTTTAAATTGAGGTTCATCGAAGACTTCTCTAGTCAGTGCCAAAAGATTTCTTAGGAACTCACTTTTTAAAACTCTGCGGTGGTCCGAAGTTTTGATCAATTGGCAAAAATCCCACCAACCGAAACCGTCAAACTGCCGTAGCGATTTCCGGACTTCCTCTTTCAAAAACTCCCGGTCCTCTGCGGTAATATCCTGATTGGCCTGCTGGGTCGACAGGAATCTTTCCGGTAACTTTTTGTTCATGATGAATAGAAAATTTCCGGGGTGTCTGTCCTCGACCATCTTTTTATACTGGGCGAATTGTTCGTCCGTAGATCTGTAACTCCAGAGCACTTTTTTTCCGTCGATCCTCAATATATTATTGGAATCATTGATCCGTGTCAGATCCTTGTCGAAATCGGAAGTGCTGGATACATACGGAATCAAATAGAAATCTTTTTTTCTGCTGCGCGCACTGTAATCGATAATTTCGGCGGATATCTTCATCCGGGAATGCTGTTCCCAAAAACCGATCCCATCCAAGCCGTACAGCTGAATGACGTCTTGTATCCGAGCATAATCAGGATATTGCAGCAGGCGAGCCTTGACGCCTTCCTCTTTCAAGTTCGAGTCAATGAACAAAGGCCAGTCCGTCCATTCCGAAAAATACGGACGCTGGTTGTACCATGGGTTCAGCGAATAGATCCATTGCCCTTGAGCAAATATAATAGGACGGGGTAATTTTCGGGATTTCCAATTTTCCGCCTGCAACGGAAGGACGATACCTAGGAGTGCCAGGATAACAACAGATATAATTTTCGGCATAAAGTAATTCCTTTGTTAATTTTTACCTTGCCAGGTAACGGTTTGATTGAATGGCGCGAACATGTAAGGGTTACGGGTTCTCGCATGAGGCGGTTCGATGAAAACTGGAGTCGGGCAATACTGGACATGGCCATCCACGAATACCGTATTGACTCCGTTCAAATGCCGCGCTGCCAGGACTCCGCCAGGCGTATAGTAGTAAGATGTCAAATAATAAATCCCGATTTTGAGCGTCGTCCCGGCATAGACGACATCAGCAAACATCAGCATCGATGATGGATTCGATATCTTTGTGACCTTCATGGGGGGGGAACCCCATACTGCATTCGTTTGTCCGAGATAGGTGTAATTATAGCCATAATCAGGATATTGGTCTTGCGCCACGCCTGCGTTGTTCGTTGGATTAAAATAATGGGAAGGGACTGTGAAACGCTCTGTCACCGTAGCATCACGATTTGGAAATGAAGGGCAGAGAAACAGCTTGGGCTTCACATATTCATAACCAATCAAAACCCGGGTGAGGGTTGGCTTGCCGGCGGCGAAGCTTGTCCAATGTGGAATGAGGGAATCATTGAAATCAGAGGAATAAAGGGAAACACCACTGGCGATTTGTTTGAGTTGGTTGAGGCAAACCGTTGTCCTGGCCTTTTCCCGGGCTTTGTTTAGCACAGGCAGAAGCATCGATGCCAGAATCGCGATGATCGCAATAACTACCAGGAGCTCTATCAATGTAAAAAAATTCCATACTTGGCGTTTCATAAATACATCCTTTCGTTTTGTTGTTTTAAAAAAAGTTCCATTCTTCTGGTTTTAACTGGAAGCGCTCTGTCATTTCCGGCGGCGGCGGTCTAATCAGGTCATTGGCGCCATCGGGGCTGAAAGGCAGGTGCTCCCAGCAAATCGTTTTATCCGGCGGCGGTTTGCAGCCGCAACTGTCGCCGAGGTAAAGGCGGGGGCGCAGCAATACGCGTTGCTCCGGCGGCGTCGGGGAACAATCGCCCGCCTTGAGTTTTTCCAGCATCAGCCTCATTCCCTCCCGGGCCATGTCCCGCATCGGCTGCACCGCGGTGGTCAGGCGGCACGGGCCGCTGCAGGAATACATGTCGCCGTCAAAACCGACCACCGCAATTTGTCCGGGCACACGGATTCCGCGGCTTTCCAGATACCCGATCAAACGCCTGGCAAGGGCGTCATTGCTGGCGACGAAGGCGGTGACGCCAGATTCAAGTAGCGCCTGCAATTCCTTTTCATAGTGGATGTTCCACGAGAGGCATAATACCGGCGGATCGGTTTCTCCATGTTCGGCGCAAGCCTTTTTGAATCCTTTGTATTTATCGGTTGTCTGAATGAGGTGGAGCCCTACCAGCGCGACTTTGCGGTGGCGGTGCGTCACCTGCAGATGGCGTGTCAATTCATAAGCGCCCTGGGCGAGACAGACGGCGACGTCGGGCTCCGAAAATCCGCCTTTCGCCAGGGTGATCATCGGGATTGTGACGTCGCCCGGGCGCACCGAACTCATGCAGTCGATCACGAAAATACCGTCCAGTCCGAATTGCAGGGAATCCGCCAGAACGCTCCGTTCCATACTCAAATCCTGCAGCGGGAACAGTATCGGGCGGTAATGGTTTGCCGTCAGGTATCGGGCGAGGCTCCTTTGCAGTTCCTGATAGATCAATACCTGGCAGAAGCTCATAAAGATGGCGATGGTGCGCGGGCTTTTGCCGTTCAGGATACGGGCAGGGAGGTTGGGGCGGTAACCGGTGGCGGCGACCAGTTCAAGGATCTGGAGCCGTTTTTCCGTCGAGGTTTTGACGGTGCGGCTGCCATTCAGCACCGCCTGGACCGCCTGGCGGGAAACGCCGGCCAACGCCGCAATATCTTTCATGGTCACTTTGGGCTTTTTGTTTCCCATTTTTCCCCTCATTATTCCCCTGCAAACAGGAGTCAAAATCTTTTGAGATTTTTATTCAAGTCTAGGTGTCCGGTTAAAATACATTTTTAATTGCCTAGGCAATTGATGTATATTATAACGGTGTTTCCGAGAAAGTCAATAGGGACTCGGATGAATCAGCGAAAAAAAATCAAAAATAAATTTTCCTCACCTCAATCTTTTTCTGTGTCCGTGCGAAAATTATGCGACTGACAGCCACGAAACGGGGGCGGATCACAATGCAAACACCAGTTAAAGTCACACGTTCCGCCTCTCAGGTTAGAGGAAGCAGTGTCTGGCTGGATCCGCGGGAGACCTTCCAAGTAAAAGAACTTTTTCTCGCGGCAGCACTCCGGAGCGCAAATGACGCAACTTTTTTGATTGCGGAATTTTTTGGCAATGGAAATGTTGGGAATTTTATTAAGAGGATGAATCAGTTCGCACGCGAAATCGGCATGAACCAAACCCATTACTATAATCCTCACGGACTTCCTGGAAAAAATGCTGCCGCTGATAATGTAAGTACTGCAGAAGATATGGCTCGTCTTGCAATATACACCTTGACTAAGCCAGAACTGATGAAGTTTTTTTCCACAAGGATAGCAGGCTTCCGCTCCTCAAGAAGCAAAGCCTACCAGATGCTTATCAATCATAACGGACTTCTTCCCAAAGGAAGATTCGGAACGGAAGGCGTAGATGGACTTAAAACTGGCTTTACGAATCGTGCCGGTTTTTGTTCCACAATCACATGTCAGCGCAACGGACGACGAATGGTTGCGATGGTCAGTGGTTTTCCCTCGGCAACAAGCAGAGATAAATTTCTCCGTGACCTTTTGAACTGGGGCTATCGGCAGAAATAAACATAGTGATATTTACGTGAAGGGTGCTTTTATTCGGAAACATCAATTTTCTTGAAGGGGATATAAATTCGTTTTTCAGTCGTAAATTTCTGTAAGATGCAGTATATTACCGTGTGATTACGGTTTGGAACAAACATACAGCATCCGGCATGCCGGAGAGAGCGATTACAGAAATGAACAGCAAACAAGTGAACGAGACGACGATACGGCTGAACGCCTTTATGCGTGATGTCAAAGACGGAAATTTGCGAACCATTCTGAAAAAGTAAGCGCCCAGCCAGCCCCATGGTGAGGCGGAAGAGGATTTTTTTTGAGTGGGAATTTACCAAAAAGATGAATGCCGTCGGGCTACGATGACCGCCCGACGGCATTCCCCTCTTCATAATAATGAGCCCGAGCTCATTGACTACTTTGTTTCGCCTCTGGGATCAGCGAATCAATCTGTCCTGCCGGAGTGGAATTCAAACGCGGTAGAACCTCTTCGAGCCATTTGCGAAAGCAGATGCCGTTTGCTTTGTAAGCGCCCAGCCAGCCCCATCTGGATTTGAGGCAGACAGCGTGGTATGTTCTTCCACAAACCGTAATAATGGGAGAACGACATGGGACGCGAAGGACGAGATTATTGGGAGGAGCAATTGTCCGAATATTGGGACAGCGGCTTGACGATTCAAGAATACAGCGAACTGAAGGAACTTCCTTACGAAAGTACACGTCGCTGGATCCGAGTGTTGGAAAAGGCACGCCAGGATGATGTGAGCGACCCGGAATCGCTGGAGCTGGTAGAGATCAAGCCTTTGCAGACCAATGCGAATGATAACTCAGGGATTCGGCTGCTGATTGACGGCATAGAAATTGCAGTGGCAAAAGGTTTTGACGGCACTACGCTGTCCGGTATGTCCCCAGTCACCCCCATGCCAGAAGTGGATGTTGCGCTTTTCAAAATAAGGCGTG
>ERZ1034917.2139-NODE-2139-length-10034-cov-4.911614_pt1 | contig 10034 bp, 5 predicted proteins | sample MGYA00520605_ERZ1034917 | MGnify/ENA primary metagenome ERZ1034917 (study PRJEB33766, sample SAMN09781784) | gut metagenome | biome: gut microbiome | host: Homo sapiens | place: Madagascar | study: EMG produced TPA metagenomics assembly of the PRJNA485056 data... | reverse complement strand
TTTATTCAAAAATCAAGTGTTTTTTCTATAAAATGTAATATCTGTCGTCAGAGCAATAAAGGGGAAAACACGAAATAATTGTTTACGAACCACGTATAATGTGGGCGAATTAAACTGAGAAAGCGCTACCTTAGCCCCTCAAAACAAAGAAAAAGTATCTTTTTTATATTTATTTGAACTTTTCTCTTACTTTTTGCATTGTTTTTCAAGATTTTTCTATAACTTTGCACACATCTAAGAAAAAGGTTAGACAACCAATAGACATTAGTTTTTTATTTAAACAACATCAATAAAAGATTAGAGGATTATGAAAGCACAAGAAGTGGTAGAACAGCTGAAACAGCGTTTCCCTAACGAGCCCGAATATATTCAGGCCGTAAGTCAGGTGTTAGGCACCATTGAGGAAGAGTATAACAAGCATCCCGAATTTGAAAAGGCCAACCTCATTGAGCGCCTCTGCATTCCCGATCGCATCATCCAGTTCCGCGTAACATGGGTTGACGACAAGGGCAACGTGCAAACAAACATGGGCTACCGCGTGCAGCATAACAACGCCATTGGCCCGTACAAAGGCGGCATACGTTATCACAAGTCAGTAAACCTGAGCATCTTGAAGTTCTTGGCTTTCGAGCAAACCTTCAAAAACTCGCTCACCACACTGCCTATGGGTGGTGGCAAAGGCGGTTCCGACTTCTCACCCCGTGGCAAGAGCAATGCCGAGGTGATGCGTTTCTGTCAGGCTTTCATGAACGAACTGTACCGCCACATTGGTCCTGACGAGGATGTGCCCGCTGGCGACATCGGCGTAGGCGGCCGCGAGGTAGGCTATATGTTCGGACAATATAAAAAACTCACCCACACCTTCAGTGGAATCCTTACTGGTAAGGGTCTGGAGTTTGGTGGCTCACTCATCCGCCCCGAGGCTACTGGCTACGGCAACGTTTACTTCTTGCAGAACATGCTGAAGACACGTGGCATCGACCTCAAAGGCAAGACCGTGCTGGTGAGCGGCGCTGGTAACGTGGCACAATATACTGTTGAGAAGCTGATACAGCTGGGCGCTAAGCCTGTAACCATGAGCGACTCTGACGGATACATCTACGACCCCGATGGCATCGACGCTGACAAGCTGGCTTACATCAAAGAGCTGAAGAACGTAGAGCGTGGACGTATCAGCGAGTATGCTGAAGAGTATGGCGTGAAATATGTGGCTGGCGCTAAGCCTTGGTTTGAAAAAGCCGACATTGCACTGCCTTCAGCCACACAGAACGAAATTAACGAAGAGGCTGCTAAAGCGCTCGTTGCCAACGGCGTGTTTGCTGTGAGCGAGGGTGCTAATATGCCCTCTACACCCGAGGCTATCAAGGTGTTCCAGGATGCAAAAATTCTCTACTCGCCGGGCAAGGCTGCCAACGCTGGTGGCGTAGCGGTATCGGGTCTTGAGATGAGCCAAAACTCGGAGCGTCTGCGCTGGAGCCGCGAGGAGGTTGACGCTAAGCTTCACGACATCATGAACGATATTCATGAAAACTGCGTGAAGTATGGCACTGAGGCCGATGGATACATCAACTATGTGAAGGGTGCTAACGTGGCTGGTTTCTTGAAGGTGGCTAAGGCTATGATGGCTCAGGGCATCGTATAATACCGCCCCTTCTCATTTCACATTAACATAATAGTTCATAGAGAAATATTTTAAGATTGACGTTGCTATACTATGGCACGTCAATCTTTTTTTGTTTATCGTCCCTCCAGCAACAAGAAAAACCCTCGTCCTACTTTTTAGATACCCAGCCTCCTCTTTATACTTGACGTGGTTATCATAAAACAGGAAACCATAGTAGGACGGTGGTCTCCGTGCCCCGTCCTCCAGCACCCAGCACTTATAGTTTGATAGTTAGAAAGTATTCTGCTCAAATAATATTCATTATCTCCTGAAAAACATAAAAGATGCAAAAGCGATAGATAAGTGATGCAATATCAGAAGGTTTTGTTCGGTCATCTAAAAAAAAAGCATTACTTTTGCAAGCTGATTGTAATATGATAACCACTGATGGATAAGAAAACAAGTACTTCAATACAGATGATAGCCGATTTTGAAGGCGACATATCAACCCTTTTCAACACACCTGCTCCCGACGAAGTTCCCATATTAGCTACACGCAATATGGTGCTTTTCCCTGGCGTGTTCACATCGATATTGATAGGACGCAAGCAAAGCAAATCGCTTATCAACTATGTGAAGCGTCATCCCGACACCATTTTTGCCGTGTTCTGCCAGAAAGATCCTAACGTAGAAAAGCCTGGCAAAGACGACCTGCACACCTATGGCGTGTATGCCCGACTGGTACGTGTGATGAATTTTCCTGGCAGCGAAGAGGTGAACGCCATCGTTCAGGCCACAGGACGTTGCCGCCTGACCGACCTCACCCAAACTAAGCCCTACCTTTATGGTTCGGCGGTGCTTGATACCGAGACGCTGCCCAAAGACGACGATAAAGAATATAGCACGGCAGTTGACACCTTGCGTGACAGTGTGCGCGACTATGTGCATGAGAATGAGGACATTCCTGACGAAGCTCTCTTCTCAATCAACAATCTGCACCACAACATTGTGGTGACCAACTATATCTGCACGATGATGAACTTCAGCGTGGCCGATAAGGTAAAACTTATCAAAACCAACGACATGAAGGAACGCGTGCTGATGGCACTGCGCATGATTGACCGCGAGCGCAAACTGCTGGAACTGCGACAGTCGATACGCTCGAAAACGCGCGAAGACCTTGACGAGCAACAGCGCGAATACTTCTTGCAACAACAAATTAAGAACATTAAGGAAGAGCTGGGCGGATCGGCTGGCTCGCCCGAACGCAAAGAGCTGGAAGAAAAGGCCAGCAAGCGCAAATGGAGCGAGGAGACAGCAAAAGTGTTTAATAAGGAGCTGGACAAGCTGGATATGCTCAACCCACAAAGCCCCGAATACAGCATACAGCTTACCTATCTGCAAACGCTGGTAAACCTGCCGTGGAACGAATATACCCGCGACAACCTCGACCTGAAACGTGCCCGACGCGTGCTCGACCACGACCACTATGGCATGGAGAAGGTGAAGGAGCGCATACTTGAATATATGGCTGTGCTGAAGTTGAGAGGCGACCTCAAATCGCCCATCATCTGCCTGTATGGCCCTCCGGGCGTGGGAAAAACATCGCTGGGCAAGAGCATTGCCGCCGCCATGAAGCGCAAATATGTGCGTATGTCGTTGGGCGGACTGCACGACGAGAGCGAGATACGCGGACACCGTCGTACCTACATTGGTGCTATGCCTGGCCGCATCGTGAAAAATATTCAGAAGGCAGGCTCGTCAAACCCTGTGTTCATTCTCGACGAGATTGACAAGGTGACACAGAACACTGTGAACGGCGACCCCGCATCGGCTCTGCTCGAGGTGCTCGACCCCGAACAGAACAACGCCTTCCATGACAATTATCTCGACCTTGACTACGACCTCTCAAAGGTGCTGTTCATTGCCACGGCCAACGACCTCAACACCATTCCGCGCCCCCTACTCGACCGTATGGAGATTATTGAGGTGAGCGGATACATCACCGAAGAGAAAATTGAGATTGCCAAACGACACCTCATACCACGCGAGCTCGACAACACGGGCCTTGACGCCAAAGACGAGCCAAAGCCCACATTCAGCAAGCAGGCCATTGAGAAGGTGATTGAGCAATACACCCGCGAGAGCGGCGTGCGACAGCTGGAGAAACAGGTGAACAAGGCGCTGCGCAAACTGGCGCTGAAGAAGGCTATCGATGGCCAGCTGCCCTACGAAAAGATTACGCCCACACAGCTTGAAGACCTGCTGGGCAAGCCACCCTTCTATCGCGACATATATCAGGGCAACAGCTATGCTGGCGTGGTAACAGGCTTGGCCTGGACAAGCGTGGGCGGCGAGATACTGTTTATTGAAACATCGCTAAGCAAGGGTAAGGCTGGCAAACTGACACTGACGGGTAACCTGGGCGACGTGATGAAAGAGTCGGCCGTGATAGCGCTCGAATATGTAAAAGCACATATCGACACGCTGGGCGTCGACTACCGCATCTTCGACCACTGGAACATACACATTCATGTGCCCGAAGGGGCTACGCCAAAAGATGGCCCCTCGGCAGGTATCACCATCGCCACCTCAATAGCCTCAGCACTAACACAACGCAAGGTGCGCGCCAACACGGCCATGACGGGCGAGATAACACTGCGCGGCAAGGTGCTGCCCGTGGGCGGCATCAAAGAAAAAATTTTGGCTGCCAAGCGTGCGGGCATTACCGATATTGTGATGTGCAAAGACAACCGTAAGGACATTGAAGAAATACCGGAAATGTACCTCAAGGGCGTAAGCTTCCATTATGTTGAAGACGTACAAGACGTGTGGCAGTTTGCCCTCACCGACGAGAAGGTAGACGACCCCATCACCTTCGACATCGAAGACGACGATAACGAAAAGAAAAACTGACAAGGAAGAAAACAACATGGCACTGACATTTCAACTGCAACATACCGACCCGTGCAGCGACGCACGAACCGGACTCATCACCACAGCACACGGACAGATAAAGACGCCTATCTTCATGCCCGTGGGAACCTGTGGATCGGTGAAAGGGGTGCACTTTAATGAGCTGCGCGAACAGGTAAAAGCGCAAATCATCTTGGGCAACACCTATCACCTATATCTGCGTCCGGGACTCGACACGCTGCAAAAGGCTGGCGGACTGCATAAGTTTAACACGTGGGACCGACCCATCCTTACCGACTCGGGCGGCTTTCAGGTGTTCTCGCTAACGGGCATACGCAAGCTACGCGAGGAGGGATGCGAGTTCCGCTCACACATTGATGGCTCGAAACACTTCTTCACACCCGAAAACGTGATGGACACCGAGCGCATCATTGGCGCCGACATCATGATGGCCTTCGACGAATGTCCGCCGGGACAAAGCGACTACCAGTATGCCAAACGCAGCCTGGGCATGACGCAACGCTGGCTGGACCGCTGCCTGAAGCGCTTTAACGAAACCGAACCGCTGTATGGCTACGACCAAACGCTGTTCCCCATTGTGCAGGGATGCACCTTCAAAGACCTGCGCCGCGACGCTGCCAAGTTTGTGGCCGACAAGGGAGCCGCTGGTAACGCTATTGGCGGACTGGCCGTGGGCGAGCCTACCGAGGTGATGTATGAAATGATTGAGGTGGTGAACGAAATTCTGCCTAAAGACAAGCCCCGCTACCTGATGGGCGTGGGCACACCACAAAACATTCTGGAGGCTATTGAGCGCGGCGTAGATATGTTCGACTGTGTGATGCCGACACGCAACGGACGCAACGCCATGCTGTTCACCTACAACGGCACGATGAACATGCGCAACAAAAAGTGGGAACAAGACTTCTCACCCATCGACCCCGACGGCTGCGACATCGACCGCATACACTCAAAGGCTTACCTGCACCACCTGTTTAAGGCTCAAGAACTGCTGGCCATGCAGATTGCCAGCATACACAACCTGGCCTTCTACCTGCGCCTGGTAACCGATGCTCGACAGCACATCGAGGCTGGCGACTTCACCACCTGGAAGGCAAGCGTGATACAGCGTTTAGGACAACGCATGTAATCATGCCTTGTTTACTTGTAAACTGCTTTTGCGAAGCATAACACTTGCAAAACATCAGTAAATGTAACACTAAGAATGAACAGAGCAACCATAAAAAGGCTTCTGACATATATCAACCCATTGCGCTTCATATCGCGACTGGATAGGTATATCATCGGAAAATTTATCGGCACATACATCTATGCCATCATCCTTATCATCTCTATCTCCATCGTCTTCGATGTGAACGAGAACTTGGCTAAGTTTACACAATATCATGCGCCACTGAAGGCTATCGTCTTCGACTATTACATGAACTTTGTGCCCTACTTTGCCAACCTGTTCAGCCCGTTGTTCGTGTTCATTGCCGTCATCTTCTTTACATCAAAACTGGCCGGCAACTCAGAGATTATTGCCATGCTGGCAGCTGGCATCTCGTTTAAACGACTCATGCGACCCTACATGATATCGTGCGTGCTCATCTCGGCCCTCTCGTTCTACCTCAGCGCCTACGTCATACCACACGGCACCGTCATCAGGCAGAACTTTGAAACGATGTATAAGAACAAAAAACGCGTAACAGCAGCCGACAACGTAATGCTACAAGTGGGCAAGGGCGTCATTGCCTACATACAACATTACGATAACAGCATGAAAAAGGGCTACGGCTTCTCGCTCGACCGCTTTGAAGACAAAAAACTGGTAAGCCACATGACGGCTATGGAGGTGCAATATGACACCATCTCCGACTCGAAGTATCACTGGACGGTAAACAACTGGAAGATACGCGAGCTGCGCGGACTGCGTGAACACATAACCAGCGGCATCAGCAAAGACACCATCATACAGATGGAGCCCACCGACCTGGTGTATTCGAAAGGACAACAAGAAACGTTCACCAGCCCCGAACTGAAAGAGTATATCTCAAAACAAATTGACCGAGGTAGCAGCAATGTGGTGCAATATCAGGTAGAATACCACAAACGCATAGCCTCGTCGTTCGCCTCGTTCATCCTCACCACCATCGGCCTATCGCTATCATCACGTAAGCGCAAGGGTGGCATGGGAATGTATCTGGGCATAGGTTTGGCACTTAGCTTCACCTACATCCTGCTGCAAACTGTGTCGTCAACGTTTGCCGTCAACGCCGACGCGCCCCCCATCTTGGCAGCATGGATACCCAACCTCATCTTTGCCGTAGTGGCTTGGTTCTGCTACCGCAAAGCGCCCAATTGATGCCACAAGGTATCGATGGGCTTAAAATTCAAAAAAAAGATTTTGATTTTATGTATTTCGACGAATTAGATTTAAACGACAACGTGCTCGACGCGCTCTACGACATGCGCTTCGAGACATGCACGCCCGTACAAGAGCAGTGCATACCCGAAATATTGGCCGGTAAAGACGTGCTGGGCGTGGCCCAAACAGGAACCGGCAAAACGGCAGCCTACCTGCTGCCCGTGCTGAGCAAGCTCGATGACGGCGGATACCCTAAAGACGCCATCAACTGCGTTATCATGAGCCCCACACGCGAGCTGGCACAACAAATAGACCAAGCCATGCAGGGCTTCGGCTATTATCTGAACGACGTGAGCAGCGTGGCCATCTATGGTGGCAACGACGGCAACCGTTACGACCAAGAGCTGAAAAGCCTGACACTGGGTGCCGACGTGGTGATAGCCACCCCAGGACGCCTCATCAGCCACATCAGCATGGGTAACGCCGACTTCAGCAAGGTGTCGTTCTTCATCCTCGACGAGGCCGACCGCATGCTCGACATGGGTTTCTCTGAAGACATTAAAAAGATAGCACAACTGCTGCCTCCCACCTGCCAAACCATCATGTTCTCGGCCACCATGCCCGACAAGATTGAAGACCTGGCCAAGACCTTGCTGAAAGACCCCGTTATCATAAAACTGGCAGTAAGCAAGCCCGCCGAGAAAATTAAGCAGAGCGCCTACGTGTGCTACGAAACCCAGAAGCTGGGCATCATACAAGACATCTTTAAACAGGGCGACCTGAAGCGCGTCATCATCTTCTCAGGCAAGAAACAAAAGGTGAAAGCCATCAACCGCGCACTGCAACGAATGCATGTAAACAGCGGCGAGATGCACTCTGACCTCGACCAGGCAGAACGCGACCAGATGCTGTATAAATTTAAGAGCGGACAGATTGACGTGCTGGTGGCGACCGACATTGTAGCCCGTGGCATTGACATCGACGACATTGCCATGGTTATCAACTTCGATGTGCCTCACGATGCCGAAGACTATGTACACCGCATAGGCCGTACAGCACGTGCCGACCGCGACGGCGTGGCCATCACCTTCATCAACGAAGAAGATGTACACTACTTTAAGCAGATTGAAAAACTGCTGGAGAAGGAGGTTGAAAAGACACCGCTACCCGAAGAACTGGGCGAAGGTCCTGAATATAAAGAGGGACGCGGACAACGCACAACAGCAAAGAGTAGGAGACGCAAAAACCGCGATGCCACAGCACACAAACGCAAGCCTCGCAATAACGAAAACGAACGCAAACCCAAACAGCCCAAGGAGCCCAAAGAAGCCACACAGGCCGAAAACGCTCCCAAACAAGAGGCTGCCGTAGAAAATAAGGCCGACGAGAAAAAACAAAACCGTCGACGTCAGCCACACAACAAATCGGGCAACGAAGGCGAAAATAATGCTAAAGCAGGAAACAACGCTGGTAACGGCAAAGATGCCAAAGCTGGTAACGGCAAAGACGGCAAAGCTGGTAACAGAAGAGACGCCAAGTCTACTAATAATAACAAAGACAGCAAGGCTGGTAATGGCAAAGAAGCTAAGGCTGGTAATGGCAAAGAAGCTAAGGCTGGCAATGGCAAAGAAGCTAAGGCTGGCAATGGCAAAGAAGCTAAGGCTGGTAATGGCAAAGAAGCCAAGACTGGCAATGGCAATAAGCAACGCCACAAGAAGCCCCGTCAGCCCAAGAAAGAGGGCGAGGCAGCACCCATGGTATCGACAAAATACAGCAAAACAGCTGGAATGTCGCCCGTGGTAAACCCTTCAAAAGACAGCACCCTCAAACAAATATTGAAGAAGCCCCTCAGCTGGATTAAGAAGTTGGGCAAATAACCATTAAGCAAACGCTCTTCATCCTATCACAGGCCGAAGGACATCAATCGAAAAAAAGGACAGCGCCACTCAAACGTAGCACTGTCCTTTTCTTATTCATACACCACAGTATGTAGCCTAATCGTTCGGCTCATATAATATTATATGAGCCCAGATTATTTCGGCTCAGATAATTATATATAGTATATGATGTTGTAATAGTAAGTATAGGATATTATAATAGTAGTATATATTGTAATAGATTGCGAACATCAGTTTTTTATGTTTTTGTTAAAGCCCTGATAAATACTTATATAAATTTCACCACTCCAAATTCTGGATGAACCAAAAATTTTATCTAAACGGATACACCCTTCAAGTAGTACGGTGGCCTCCGTGCCCCCGTCCTCCAGCACCCAGCACTTCTAAATAACGTGAGTTCGACGAATTAGAATAAGGTTAATTGTCTATCTATAGTCCTTTGGACTGCAATTGTTGGTTTCTTGTAGAGTAAAACAGTTGTTTGCATAAGAAATACAAATTGTTAAAAACACAACAATATTATATGAGCCTTATCTTTGGCGCAGATTTGCCGCACCCTAAAACAAAAAAAAACGACATAACTCGTTGCTTTACAACTTGCTATGTCGTTATTAGTTGCGGAGGCAAGACTCGAACATGCGACCTCCAGGTTATGAGCCTGGCGAGCTACCAACTGCTCCACCCCGCGATATTATAAACTCATTTCTGAATTGCGAGTGCAAAGGTAGTAATTATTTTTGAAACCACAAAATTTTGATGCAATTATTATGCACATTCTTGTTCTTCTTAATATATATCAAGTTCTATTGACCAGTTCTTTCTAAGGCAATATGTAAGACATATAATATAAGATAGGTGTATATAAATTTATGTTTTACCCATCAAAACACTCTTCGGCCCATTAAGACTTGCTGATTGTGGATTTTCATTGCAAGCGCTCACATTTATAATCGTCAAGAACAAATTTGGAGAGGTGCTATCATTTTTTTCTATAGGTGCAAACAATGAAAAGTGTCTTCAATATTTCGTCATATAATATTATTTTTGTAATTTTGAAAGCGATATGTGCATATCGCAAACCTACACTACACCCCACTCTATGGGCTATTTTGCCCATCCTTGCATTAGCCAAATAAAATAAAAACAATATATCAATGCTTTTCAAATGGAATTACAAGCCACCGACATCCGACGAAAAGAGGGTTGCTAAGGAGCTGGGCGAGAAGCTAAATATCAATCAGATATTAGC
>ERZ1034917.2137-NODE-2137-length-10047-cov-17.710068_pt1 | contig 10047 bp, 7 predicted proteins | sample MGYA00520605_ERZ1034917 | MGnify/ENA primary metagenome ERZ1034917 (study PRJEB33766, sample SAMN09781784) | gut metagenome | biome: gut microbiome | host: Homo sapiens | place: Madagascar | study: EMG produced TPA metagenomics assembly of the PRJNA485056 data... | reverse complement strand
GCGGCCGTAGGGGTGGCAGCTCGAGTTCATGCAGAACTCGTCGGAGTTCTCAAGGCCGCGCGCCTCCACCAGCTGCGTGGCGGTGCGCTCACCAAGCGGGCTGTCGTAGTTGCCCGACACCCATTCCATGCCCTCGGTCATCTGCTCGTCGAGCTGCGGCACATGGCAGTCCATGCAGGTCTTGCCAACCTGGTTGTGCACGGCTGCCAGCATGCTGCCGGCGTCCTCCACCTCGTTGCCCCACTTGTCGGTTGCCGGCTCGCCCGGCGTTGCCTCGAATGTGGGCAGGTACGGGTCCATGGGGTCGTGGCAGATGGCGTTGCAGAAGCTCGGCTGCTCATGCCACACCATGAACCCGGCGCCCGCCACCACCAGCACGGCCACGACGCAACCCAGCGTGATGCCCAGGCGCTTGCGCTTGTCGGTGCGCTTCGCGGCAGGCGTGGCGCCCGCTTCCTGCGCCTCGACCTTTTTCTCGTCGTTTTCGCTCATTGCGTTTCCTCCTTCGTGCCTTGCGCTGCTTTACGCGATGCCCAGCACGTTGCGCACGGCGATGCGGCCGAACGCGCAGCATTCGCCCAGGTTGCCGCCGCCGTTATACATGTCGCACCACACGCTGCCGAACTCGCCGGCGCTGTACAGGTTGGGGATGACGTCGCCGTTGAGGTCGATGATCTGCGCATGCTCGTTGCGGCGCGGGCCGCCGTCGGTGTTGAGCATGGTGGTGGAGCAGTGGCAGGCATGGAACGGAGCACTCTTGATGGGGGTCAGCGTCTTTGCCGGACGGAAGAACGCCGGGTCGCTGCCGGCCTCGCAGTACTCGTTCCACTGCGCGACGGTCTTTACCAGCTCGGCCTTGTTGATGCCGGCCTTGTCCGCCAGCTCCTCGATGCTGTTGGCGGTGTAGCCGTAGCCCTCGCTGGACGGCTCGAAGTTCGGGGCGGTGGAGTAGGCCATCATCTTCTTGTAGCCCTCGTCGTCCAGGATGTACCACGTGGTCTTGGGCATGGGCAGGTGCGGCCATTCGCCGCCGAACTGCATGTGGCCGTGGCGGCTGCCCACGTTGATGTTGAGCGGGTTCTGGTCGATGACCTCCCAGTCGTGCTCATGGTCGGAATCCCAGTCCATGAAGAAGCGGCGGCCGTTCTCGGCCACGGTGATGCCGAACTGCTTGGGCGTGCGCATGGTCACGTCCTCGCCCTCGATGGGGGAGACGCTCGTCCACATGCCGGCGCAGCTGTTCATATGCCACATGTCGGCGCCGATGCGGGCGCAGATGTAGTGGCCGTCGCCGGTGTTCATGCGGCCGGCGATGCAGCGGGCGGTGGCGGCGGACAGGTAGTCGGCGCGCATCTGCTTGTTGTTCTCGAAGCCGCCGCAGCACATGATGACACCCTTGTTAGCCTTGACGTACACGGTCTGGCCCTCGTAGGTGTACACGCCGCCGAGCACGGTCTTGGTCTCGGGGTCCTGGATCAGCGCGGTCAGCGGGGCGTTCAGCTTGTGCGTGATGTTGTCGTTGTCGGCGAACACGGAGTTCACGAACTTGATGACGTGGTCGTACTTCTCGTCCTTGAAGAACAGCACGCCCAGGTTGTAGCCGTGCGGCAGCTCGGCGTACTCGGGGTAGCAGGTGTCGCCGGTGCCGGGATGGAAGTGCGTGGTTGCCTTGATGTAGCTGTCCTGGAAGCCCGGCAGGCTCTCCAGCCACGTGCGGTTCTCATGGATGCCCTCGGCGAACGCGTCGAGCACGGCGTCGGGGGTGTTGTCCATCTCGCCGCGCAGCTCGTAGAGGTACTGGCGGAAGCCCTCGGCGTGCTCGTCGTCGGTCCACAGCACGCGGCCGGCGGAAAACGGGCTGTCACCATCGCCGAGCACGAGCGCGCCCTTCTCCAGCAGCAGCGCCTTGGCGCCGTTGCCCTCGGTGGCAACGGTTGCCGCAGCCGCTTGGCCGGCCAGGCCGCCGCCGACGATGAGGACGTCGGTCTCCTCGTCCCAGTCGATCTCGCCGATAGACTGCGCGAAGTTGTTCTTGTTCTCGGCCTTGCCCTTGGCGGAGCATCCGCCCAGAGCGCCGGCGGCGACGCCGGCCAGCACAGTTGCGCCGGCAGCCTTGATGAAGTTGCGACGCGATTGCGTCAGGTTCAGACCATCGGTCAGTTCCATCTTCTCGTCCCTTTCCTTGTTCCTGCTTCCAAAGCGGTGCCGCGCACCGCAGAAGGATGGTTTCCCGCGCTCGTTGACGGGACGAGCGCGTTGCTTTGCCGCCAGGCGCGGTTGGTTCGGGGGCGCTGCCGCATGCGGCGGCTCTGCTTGCGCTTCCCGTGCGCCTGGCTTCCATCGCGGAAGAAGATACGCTGCAAAAGGCGGCGCTTCTTCACCCGCAGCTGGTGTAGCGGGTGCGCAGAAACGGGTGAAATCGTGCTACCCGAAGCGGGTGAGCGTTGCGTTTCCCCAGGTGAAGGGCGTGTTGCTGAGGCAGGCCGCAAGCGGCGGCAAAGCCGCACGCCTTGCCTGCGCGCGACCTGCCTACGCGCGCGTGCTATCATGCTCCGCAAGAAAAAAGGGACGGGGAGGACCACCATGGCAATGGAGAAAACCAACACCGCCCGGGCTGCGAAGGGCGGCGCAGCGGGCAACGCGCGCGTGCCCGCGCCCGCTGAGCGGGCCGCCAGGGAGGCAGCTCGCGCAAGCGTGCAGGGCGAGGGAAGGCTGCGCTGGGCTTCCATCGGCATATGCTGCACGCTTGCCTGGGCCTTCTTGATCAACGCCGCCAGCAGCGCAACACCCGGCGGCGAGCTGTCGTGGCAGGCCTCCTATTTGGTGCTGGCCGCGGCCATGGTGGTGTTCGGCGGCATCGCGCACAAGGCGCCGGCTTTTCTGGAGTCCGCCGCGGCCGGCTACATAGCCGCGGGCCTGGGCGCGGCGGGGTCGGCGGTGCTCGTGCTGTCGTTCTCCACTCCGGTGCTGGCGTTCGCGCAGGCTCCGGCGACCATCCTGTGTTCGTGCGTGCTGGGCTGGCTGTACCTGCAGTGGGGGCGGTTCTATGTGCGACTCAACATCCGCACGGCGGTCGGCTGCCTGTTCATCGCCAACATCGCCGGCTCGCTGCTGAAGTGCCTGGCGCATTTCAGTCCGCTGCCCCTGGAGTGCGCCATCACCATGGTGCTTCCCGTTGCGTCCATGCTGCTGTGCCGCATGACGCTCATCGACGCCCCGCGCTCGGGCCGCGCCGCCGTGCGCTTCGAGTCGCACAACCTGTACGGGCTGTGGAAGGTGGCCGCCGCCGTTGCGGCCCTCAGCTTCGTGACCGCGTTTCTGGTGGGGAAGTCCTACGGCAACCAAAGCTCCGCCCCCGCCGACGTGTTCCTGCTCGGGCGCGCGTGCGAGGTGGTTATCTCCGCCGTGGTATTAGGCCTGGTCATCGGGGCAAAAAAGTCGTTCAACTTTGCGCAGCTGTGGCGCATCGTGCTGGTGCTGCTGGCGCTTGACGTGCTGTGCCAGGCTCTCCTACCGCAAATCAGGGTGATTCGCTGCGTGGAGAGCAGCGCATGGGACCTGCTGGTGCTGTTCACCTGGCTTACCGTGGCCGATATCGCGAGACATGCGCAAGCAGACCCGCCGATGGTGTTCGGTGTGGGCTGGGCGTTCTACACCGCGTCGTTTGCGGTGGGGTCGATCGTGGCCGGGGCGCTTGCGGCGGCCGACGTCGATGTGGCCACCACCACGGTGCTCATGTTCGCGCTGGCGCTGGTGGGCACGTTCTGCCTGGAGCTGCGCGACCAGGACACGAAGTGGATCTTCGCCGAGCTTTCCGGCGAACGCGCCAGCGCGCCGGAGGACCATCGCAGCATCGACGAGCGTTGCGACGCCGTCGGCCGTGCGCACGGCCTGACGCCGCGCGAGCTCGAGGTGATGAAGCTGCTGTGCAAGGGCCGCACGAAGTCCTACATTGCCGAAACGCTGTACCTCACGGAGAACACGGTGCGCAGCCACGCGAAACACCTCTACACCAAGCTCGACGTGCACAGCAAGCAGGAGCTCATGGACCTGGTGGACGCATAGACGGCAGCGTGCCGCAGGCGAGTTTCGGCACGATTCCGAGCTTTCCGAATCGGCTGGAGCGTTAGACGCTACGGAAAATGCGAAAACGTGCCAGAGTGGCACGAAATGCAAGATTCCGGATACGGAAAGTCGGAAATCGTGCCAACCCTGAGCGCGTAAAACGCTGTGTAGCTGCTAGCGGCAAGCTGATGTCGTTGTGCGGCGGGGGCTGGATGGGCAACGGCTCCTCGCGACCTCGGGATTCTCAGGGCGCGTAAGGGTCCTGGCCGATACCTGGTCAACGAGGCGTTCCGCGGCATCGGGTCTTATCGAGCTTGCGCTCGACCGTGCGACGGGGTACCCGGAGGGAGTGAAAGGTAACGAAAAGCCCAGCCTGCGTTCGCGGGCTGGGCTTTTACGTTTAGGGTATATTCGATTCGCGTCCTACTAGCAGCAGCGCACTTACGCAGCCACGTCCTCGCGGCGAGCCATGGCGCGCTCGTAGTCCTTCGTGCCTACGAACACCTCGTGCTTGTAGGGGTTCACGCCCAGCTTCTTGGCGCGGTAGGCCACGTAGCCCACGGCGGCCACGTTCGCGGCCAGTGCCAGCACGCTGACGACCAGGTTCACGTCGGGGTTGTTCACCGATTGCACGGCGAAGATGGAGTCGTTGGCGAACATGGGCACCACCTGGCAGAACATGCACCACAGGCTCAGCGTGTAGGCGCGGTTTTGGATCCAGCCGCCCTTGTTCCACAGCATGCCGGCCACGGTGGGGGCCAGAAGCAGCGCCAGGCCGCAGTACCAGGAGTGCGTGGGCAGGCAGTTGTAGGTGTAGCAGAAGTTCCAGATGTCGTAGGAGATGATGAACACCCACGTCATGTCGGGCCACAGCATGTCCTGCTTCTTCTTGGACGTGTAGATACCCCACCAGCCGGTCATGACGAAGATGTTCAGGAGGCCGGCGATGCCGTTGAACACGTTGTGCCAGCCGCCGTACAGGGTGACGCCCTCGGAGGACACCCACGTGGTGCCGAACGCGCGCACGGCGCTTTCGAAGTCGCTGACCACGGCGATCAGGATGTTGATGGCCACGATCACGAACGGGAAGCACTTGAACCAGTCGGCGTTGCCCAGCTTGCCCCAGTGGTACTTCAGAATCATGAAGCCGATGCATCCGGCGGTTGCCGCGTAGAGCTTCGCGTAGTGGAACCAGCTGTTCATGTACAGGTACGTCGGGTTGTTCAGCGCCCAGTCGGCCCCGGCGGCGGCGCCGGCGTAGATGGCGATGAAGTAGCAGGTCAGGATGGCGGGGATCACCAGGAAGCAGGTGATGCCGCCGGCCTTCGTGCGTCGTGCGACCTCGTTGAACCCGATGAGCGCCAGAAACACCACCACCCATCCGATCCACTGGTAGACGGCGGTGTCGCCGTAGACTTGGAACAACATGATGACCTCCCTTGAGTCGATACGCTCTCGCATCCGGCGTTTCGGGCGCACGATGCCCGGGGCCGTTTGCGATGCCCCTTTCACCAGGCGTTTTGCCTGGTTGTTCCCTGTGTTGATTGGTAACCGTTAACCGGTTTGCACCGGTTTTCGTATGGTTTCGCGTTCCATGTGCAGCGTTTGCGCGATGATGTCGCACAACACCTCGTTAGGCGCGTCGCGGTGCGTCCGCACGTAGCCGCAGATGCCCATGATCAGTATGTAGAACGTCTCGTAGACGTGGTCGATGTCGATGGGGTGGTTTTGCGCGTAGTCCTGCACGGTGGTTTCCACGAAGTAGGCGGCCATGCGGTCGGCCACGCGGTTGATGAACTCCAGGTACAGCGACGCGTTCTCGTGCGTGTCGAGCGCCCGGCGGAAGCTGGAGTGTTCGAAGACGCCCACGCGCATGATGGTGACCACGCCCGCCAGGCTGCCCTCGATGTCGCCGGGGGTACGCTGCTCGTTCCATAACTGCAGCGACTCGATGTAGTCGTTCACGAAGTCGTCGATGACCGCAGACGTGACCTCCTGCTTGTCGCGGAAGTAGTGGTAGAACAGCGACCGCGCCACGCCGCAGCGTTCGCTGATGTCCTTCACCGTCGTGGCGGATAGGCCCTGCTCCTCGTAGAGCTGCCGCGCCGCGTCGACGATCTGCTGCCGTCTTTCGTCGCTCATCCGTGCCACCTCCCCTTGGTGCGCGTTTGCTGCGTCGTCGCGCGCCGTGCGCGTTGCGTTTCCCCGTTCCCTTTGGGGCACGTGTTGCTGCGCGCGTTTCGCATTTCCCCGGGTGCGCATCCGCGGCGTGCGGGTGTTTCCCCAAGTGCGCGCTTTGTTTTCCCCTTGGCGCGCATCGCGTTTCCCGTTCCCCTCGGGTACTTGCGATGGCCATAGCATACGGGGCGCGTTGACGTGGCGTCAATGAACACATTTGCAGAAACGTCAAACATTTGATGGAGAAATCTTGCTACTATGCGGCCATCACGTTCACAGATGCAATGAAAAGCATGCAAGTGTGAAAGGAGGGCGTGATGGAGACGAACGAACAGGCGAAGGCGAAGGGTGGCAAGCGCCGCCGGGCCCCTATCGTGTGCGCGGTGGTGGCCGTGGTGCTCGTGTGCGCAGGCGGCGGGTTCTACGTGTGGCACAACCAGCCGAGCTTCTGCAACGCTATCTGCCACGAGCCCATGGACTACTACGTGGACGGCTACTACGGCGAGGGCGATGCGGCCCATGCGCAGCTGGCCGTGGCGCACCAGCAGGAGGGGGTCACGTGCCTGCAGTGCCATGAGGCTACGCTTGAGGCCCAGGTCAACGAGGGTACGGCGTGGGTTTCCGGGGCGTTTGAGACGAACGCCGACGGCAGCCTGGCGCCGCAGCTGATCACCGCGGACAAACAGCAGTGCGTAACCGCCGGCTGCCACGACTGGAACGACGTGGTCGCCGCCACCGAGGACTGGGGCGGTCAGGCGGGCGTGAACCCGCATAGGTCGCATCAGGGCGAGGCCATCGATTGCAGCAACTGCCACAGCGTGCACGGCCAGTCGATCATGTACTGCAACACGTGCCATAGCTGGGAGGTGCCGGAGGGCTGGAGCAGCCCGGCCAAGTAGCGCAGTTCCGCTTGCCGCGTTTCGGCAAGCCGGTTTCGGAAAGGAAGGACCGACATGAGGAAGACGACAGCAGCGGCCTGCGGCGCAACGGTGCTTGTGCTGGGGCTTTCGGGTTGCGGCGCATCGTTCGAAGGTTCGGGGTCCAAAGACGCCGCAAGCGCCGAGCAGCTTGCCATGCATGCCGACGATCCGTGGGACGCGGTGGTGCAGATCGACCCCGTCAAGAAGTGCGACACGCCGTTGCGCGACGGGGTGTACACGGGCGCGGGCAAGGCCATGGCCGGCAACGTGACCGTCACGCTCCTGGTCGACGACAACCGTATCACGTGCCTGGAAACCACCCAGGACGGCGAGACGCAAAGCGTCGGCGGCTTCGAGGCGGTGCGCGACGGCACCTTCGCGAAGATGATCGAGGCCGCGCAGGGCTCGGACATCGACACCGTCAGCGGGGCCACCATCACCACCGCAGGCGTGAAGCAGGCGGTCGACGACGCCTTGAGTCAAGCGGCGGATACGCCCGCCGACCAGGCGAAATCGAGCAACTAGCGAAAGGGGAGGACATGAGCAAGCACGATAGCGAAGCGCGCGGCATCACGCGCCGCGACTTTCTCGGCGCCGCCTGCGCCGTAGTGGGCGGCACGGCGGCTACGGCGGCCATGCCTGCGGCTGCGCTGGCTGTGGAGCAGGGCGTCATCGGCGATTGGGCGGCAGACGGCTCGAAGAGCGTCGCCGTTCCCGACAGCGCCGCCACCAACGCCAACGGCACGGACGGCACGTACCGCGAACACAACGCCGCAGCGTTCCCGGCCAACGACGCAACGCCCATCGCCCCGCGCGCGGTCCCCGAGACGTGGGACTACGAGTGCGACGTGTGCGTGGTGGGCGCAGGCGGCGGCGGGCTGAACGCGGCCGCGCGTGCGGCCGAGCTGGGCGCCGACGTCATCTGCGTGGAGGCCCTGGGCCTGCACGGCGGCAACGCGCAATCCGCGGGCATGTGCGGCATTCTGGGCGGGTATTCCGGCCAGAACAAGAAGCACTTCGCCTTCCCCAGCTACCCCTTCGACGCGCAAGCGCTGACCGATTGGGCCATGGACGAGTACCATTACGCGGCCGACCCGAAGCTCATCTACAAGATCGCCAGCGAGGGCGGCAAAAGCCTGGACTGGATGGCGGATTGCGGCGTGCGCTGGCGTTTGGGCGAGGTGCCGGTGTACGTGGCGCCGAAGAACTCCACGCTCGACCATCACGTGCTGAAGATGAAGGACGCCACCGACGCCATGTTCGCCTTCGGGCAGAGAAACGGCGTACGCTACAAGTTCCAGTGCCCGGCAACGGCGCTGGTGCGCGACGATTCGGGGCGTATCGTGGGCCTGGTGGCGCGCGAGGATTTCGACCACGAAGTGTATATCCACGCCAAGGGCGCCGTCATCCTGACGGCCGGCGGCTTCTGCAACAACAAGGCGCTGCTGGAGAAGTACATCCCCACGGCGGCCATGGGCTGCGCATCGAGCTACCTGGTGGGCGGCGAGACGGGCGAGTGCTTCCGCATGGGCCTGGGCGCGGGCGCCGACGTGTCGGGCTTCAACAGCTCGGCCAGCTTCGACGGCGGCGTGGATTGGCAGGCGGAAGGCGGCCAGTGGGCGCGCTTCCTGTACGACGGCATGACGCAGCTCTCGCGCCAGCCGTGGCTGACCATCGACCGTTGCGGCAACCGCCTTCGCTATATGGACAGCCGCGTGGCCGAGGACGGCGCGAACGCCATCTACGCCCTGGGCGACCTGGCAACCATCCAGATGACGCCTCCGGGGCATCGCAGCTACATCATCTTCGACGCCGATTACGAGGATCATCTGGCGGGGTTCGCGCAGGAGCATTGCCGCAAGCTGATCACGCCCGACCTGGAGCAGATCGACAAGGTGCCCGAGCATTACCGCGACTGGCACCACGGCGTGCAGGACGCCATCGACGCCGACGTGCTCAAGCGCCGCGACACGCTCGAGGAGCTTGAGGCCGACCTGGGCTTCGCGCCCGGCGTGCTCACAAGCGCGGTGGCGAAGTGGAACGAGTGCTGCGAGCGCGGCGAGGACGACTTCATGTACCCCATGCCGCCCGAGTGGCTGCACGCCATCACCAAGCCGCCGTTCTACGGCTGCCGCATCGGCGGCAACCTGTACGGCACGAAGGCCGGCCTGCTGATCAACGACCAGATGCAGGTCATGGGCACGGACGGCCTGGTCATCCCCGGTTTGTACGCGGGCTGGCACACCGCCGGCGGCGCGTGCGGCGAGAACAGCTACATCGGCGACCCCATCTTGGGCTCGCTCATGGGCGACGTGGGGCTGGCGTTTTGCGGCGGGTACCTGTGCGGCACCTCGGCCGTTGAGCACGAATTGCAAGGCGCGAAGTAGGGAAGGGGCGTGACGGAAATGAAGGATTCCATGCGCACGATGGCGCGACCGTACGCCATCTTGTTCGCCATCGCGCTGGTGGTGGCGGTGCTTGCCCGCATCGGGCTTGCGGTGATGGACGGCGCCGGGTGGCTGGCGTACGACTACATCTCGGCGTCGGGCGTGCCCATGCTCGACGTGATCTGCTCGATCTTGACCGGTTCGGCGTTCGTGGCGTTCATGTTCGCGGCGGCGCTCACGCTGATGGTGTCGGCGGCCGGCGCGGTGCTGCAGGCGGCGCTGTTCGCGAAGGGCGTCGAGGGCGCCGGCAAGCCGGCCGCGGCGTTTCTGTGGGGCTGGGCCGCGGCGGCGGTGTCGCTGGTGTGCCTGCTGGTGGTCGCTAGCGGCATTTTGAGCGGCGTGCAGGTGGGCTCCATGAGCAGCAAGCTGCCGGGCGCAGGCGCGCTCGTGCTGGCGGCGGTGTGCTTCACGGCGTTTTTGGGCACGCTTCTGGGTGC
>ERZ1034917.2136-NODE-2136-length-10049-cov-3.918451_pt1 | contig 10049 bp, 7 predicted proteins | sample MGYA00520605_ERZ1034917 | MGnify/ENA primary metagenome ERZ1034917 (study PRJEB33766, sample SAMN09781784) | gut metagenome | biome: gut microbiome | host: Homo sapiens | place: Madagascar | study: EMG produced TPA metagenomics assembly of the PRJNA485056 data... | reverse complement strand
CCAGTACATTGAGACCACCCGCGAGCTCGTTGTCGTCACTGCCCCCGGCCCCGGCTCCGGCAAGATGGCAACCTGCCTGTCTCAGGTTTATCAGGAGCATCAGCGCGGTGTAAAAGCCGGCTATGCGAAGTTTGAAACCTTCCCGATCTGGAATCTTCCGCTCAAGCACCCTGTCAACCTTGCCTATGAGGCAGCGACGGCAGATCTTGCGGATGTCAACATGATCGATCCGTTTCACCTGGAGGCATACGGGAAGACGACCGTCAATTACAACCGCGATGTCGAAATCTTTCCGGTTCTCCAGCAGATCTTCCAGGGTATCATGAACGAATGCCCGTACAAGTCTCCCACCGACATGGGCGTCAACATGGCCGGCTTTGCCATCTGCAATGACGATGTCTGCCGCCGGGCCTCCCAGCAGGAGATCATCCGCCGCTACTACGCGAGCGCCGTCAATGTCCGCAAGGGCCTTGCCGGACAGGAAGAGCTTTACAAGCAGGAGCTTCTGCTCAAGCAGGCAGACGTCACGCCCATGGACCGTCCGGCAGCCGTAGAAGCCCAAAAGCGTGCAGAAGAAACCGGTCTTCCCGCTGCCGCAATTGAAATGGAGGACGGTACCATCGTCACCGGAAAGACCGGAGATCTTCTCGGTGCCTCCGCTGCCGCGATTATGAATGTCCTGAAGGCATACGCCGGCATTCCGCACGAGGAGAAGCTCGTCTCCGCAGAATCCATTGCTCCGATCCAGCAGCTGAAGACCGTCTACCTCGGAGGCCACAATCCGCGCCTGCACACCGATGAGCTTCTCATTGCGCTCTCCATCAGCGCCGCAACCAATCCGCATGCGAAGCTCGCCATGGAGCAGCTTCCCCGCCTCCGCGGCAATGAAGTACACTCCTCCGTCATCCTCTCGGATGTCGACGAGACCTTCTTCCGCCGCCTCGGCATGCACCTTACCTGCACGCCGGTATACGAGAAGCAGTAAATACAGCAGTGCCCCCGCAGACATAAGTCTGCGGGGGCACTGCTTTTAAGATGTGTACCCGTTTGTCCCGCTTTATGCATCCTTTGTTTCCGACATCGCCAGATATTCGTACGTCGGACGGAAATCCCCCGCTTCCTCCCTGCTTCTCATACTGCTCAAAGATACGTTCCATAATATTCGGAATCTGTGCTTCGACCAGCTGAAACAGAATCACCAGATACTGCATGGCGCTGTAGCGCGTGCAGACATCCACCTGCCGGATATGCTTCTGAATCACCTCTCCCATCAGCGAAAGCGCCTGTTCGATCGACTCAATCCCGGGCAGAGTCTCTGCATCGATTTCCATCGTAACCATGACCAGATAACACTTCCACCGGTTGCGGATGACCAGCTGATGAATGTATTCATACTGTCTTGTGAAATCACGATAATTCAGATCCAGCGCCCCTGTATAGCTTCCGCTCGTCTGAAGCGACTGTGCAATCTGCTTCAGGTCCTTCCCGCCGGAGGAAGCCCCGGAAATCAGCTCCGTGATTTCGTGATAGAAGCAGAACTGATTCTTTCCGTTCTGCTTGACGTAATAGAGGGTCTTATCCGCTCTGGAATAACAATCCGGAAACGTCTCGTCTCTGGTACACATGCATAGTCCCGCAGAAATCGCTGCAAAGTGAATTTCCGGGTCGTTTTCGGTGATGTCATGGAACCGCCCGAATAAGGTTTCCATCACTTCTGCCGCACCCGCAGGCTCATTTTCCGGCAGGAACAGCAGAAACTCATCGCCGCCAAGCCGGCAGGCAACTCCCCCTGATGACGCGCGGAGCAGAAGCGCACCAAGCTTCTGCAGTGCCTTGTCACCAGCCTTATGTCCATAGACATCATTGATCTTCTTGAGGTTGTCCATGTCAAGGAAAGCAAGACATCCGTCTGTTTTCTGCATGGCGCCCGCAATCAGCTGTTCTCCGAGACTTCGCGCCGGAAGCCCCGTCAGCAGATCATAGCTTCTGGTTTCTTCCTGCTCCTTCAGCGTAGTGACAACATCCGATATAAACTTATTGACCGTGCGCTCACTGTTCACCGGCAGATCGTATGCGGCATCCTTCGGCGTCTCCTCAGGCACCAGTCTGCCGTCCTCCAGAAGGCGAAGGCATGCTTCCGCCGCCTGCGGATCAAACTGGCTTCCTGCATTTCGCCGGATTTCATCCTGAATCGTCTCCGGAGGAAGCGCGTTCCGGTAAATACGCCGCGAATTCATCGCATCAAAGCTGTCCGCTACGGCCACAATTCGTGCATAAGCCGGGATTTCCTCTCCCGCCAGGCCATCCGGATACCCCGTTCCGTCATAACGCTCATGATGACTTCTTGTCACCTCCTGCAGATGAGGAATCATCGTAATATCCTTCAGAATGTTGACTCCCATAACGGTGTGTCGCTTCACCAGATTGTATTCTGTCTCCGTAAGCTTCCCGGGCTTATTCAGAATATCCTCCGGGATCCCGATTTTTCCGATGTCATGCAGATACGCACAGTTCTTCAGATTTCGGATTTCCTCCGAAGGCCAGCCCAGCTCCGCTGCAATCTTCGCCGCATACTCTGCCACTCTCTCCGAATGACCGCGGCTGTATTCATCCTTGGATTCAATCGTTGCAGACAGGGCCTGCATCATTCGGAGCGTCATTGCTTCATTCTGCTCCTGCTCCTTCTCAAGCTCCTTCTGCTGTCTTTCCGCTTCCATATGCTGGATTCGACGAATCGTCCGAATGGTATTCACGAGCAGCAGAAGGATCATTCCGGCGCCGACAAAAAGCCCTGAAACCATGTTGGAAAGATATACCGTGGCGGCCTCTATGCCCACACAGAACATAACAAGCAGCAGCCCCAGGAAAATAAGAATATCCGAACGATATCTGCTGGTGCGGATATACCGGAAGAGATGAATCAGAATTATGACAAAGATGACCCCGAGAATTGCCTGTCCGATCGGGAGCGTTTCGATATAATCCAGAATACCGGTGAGGTGAAGAAGAGAACTGATGATTAAATCGGCAAGGACAATGACGCAGAGAATCTGATACAGGTGACGATGGCGTCCATTCTGTATGCTGTCCGCATAGAACAGAAGCGGAAGCGGGCAGAGCATGATCATGACAAAGCACAGGGCTGCAAGCGCCGAGGCATTGGGAACAAGGATCTGTCGGATCTTGGATTCTCCGAGCATCCATACCGATCCCATGAGCATGCTCCAGCCAAAATACTCCATGTCAAAGGTCGTGTGATAAATGATTCGCAGCGTGATGCTGAACAAAATGGTGGTGATTGCAGCAAACAGAATAAAGAAGGCAATGTACGTCGATACGCCATATTCATTGTAGATGGTTTCCCAGATCGCGGCCGGATTGCCGCAGTAGATCGGATTGACCACGCCGGAATAGTTGGCGGTGTAGGTCGTAAGCTCAATGCGAAGCTCCTTCCCGGCGTCCTGCCAGGAGGTAGGGCAGAAGACATACCGGCTGGCGGAATTCTTTCCCGCAAGCCTCGTGTCCTTCGTGCAGTACTGCTCCCGAAGCTCACCATCAACATAAAAGGCTACGTCCTGCAGTGAGGAGCGAATGGCAACCGCAGTGTTCTCATAATTCTCCGGGAGCGTCATGGTAAGAACCATCGTCTGCCCGGCCGGAACGTTATACTTTCCGGGCACCGGAATCTCTTCCTCTGTCCCATCCGGCTTCACCCAGGTCACGGAATCCTGCTCATGAAGCGATCCGAAATACGAGTCCGCCTTCCGCTCATTTGCACCGAAAAGCTGCATGAAAAGAAACCATCCGAGGATGGCTGTCATAAGAGCATAGAAAAGCACCTTTATAATCTGCAGCGCAGATTTTGTACCGTTCATGGTGACATTTTCCCTTCCAGCTGTGCCGAAGGCTTCTGTAATTACTTAGGCAAGGTATCTTTATAGTCGGAGTACTTCTTCTCTGTCGTCAGGAGCTTCGCATAAGCTTTGTATGCATCCTCCAGCGTCTCGTACCGCGTTCCTGTCGTATACGGCCGAAATCCGCTACCGTTCGGAATATGATCCGCAATCGCAATATACGTCTGCCCCCTTTGCGTTCTCTTAGCCGTTGTCGTTTCCGAAATGTAGAAGCCTCCGCCTTTCTTACTTACAATGACCGGAATCTTCTCCCCGGCGCCCACAGCATTCGTGTCCACCGACGTCCAGAACAGATAGGTGGATTTGATGTTATCCCTGGTGTCTCCCAGATAGGCCCAGGTCCCATATTTCAGCAGGCTGTTCGCTCCCAGCTTTTCCTTCACCTGCGGAACCATGACAGAATTCGGACTCTTGGAATCCATTTCAAACATGGGTGTTGGATGCTGTGTCAGCAATCCGGTCTCTTCAACAATTCCATGGATATTCTCCTTGAAATCAATCGCCGGTCCGCTTCCATTTCCATCTCCGCTGCCGCCTGTCCAGTCGAACCGGATCCCTCTCTTCGGATCGAAGGAGACAGTGCATGTTCCGCCCGCCCCCGGAATTCCCTTCCAGTGGTCCGTATCTCCTTCGCCCTTTGCATGGGTGATTCCGCCGATCGTCACCGAATCAGCCGACTGCCAGTCATCCTGCTTCTGCTTCAGCGGGACCGTCTTCTCCTGATATTCCATATTCTCTGTAATCGCTTCCGCCATCACTTCCGCATAAGCGGCACGAACATTGGAAAGATCTGTCGCCTCACGGCTTTTCTCCGTCTGAGAGGCAAAAACCGGAATCGATATTGCAACCAGAACACCGATGATGGCGACTGTAATCAGAAGCTCCGCCAGAGTAAAGCCTCTGCTGTTTCGTGTTGATAATGTCATGTATTCGGCATCCTGCTCTTTCTGTACTTCCTGTCCTTTGCATAGCTATCTTTTAATATAATTTAAGTTGCAGTTTTTCTGCAAGTATTATATTTTCCGGACTGCTACTCCCGGTATTTCCCCATCATTTTCTTAAACAGCTCCGCCGTGCTCGGCGGGGTGTATGTGACGGCATTGGCACCGGCCGCAATGGTTGCGGCAATGGTCTCTTCCGTCTGTCCCCCGGTAGCAATGATCGGCACCTCCGGAAAGCCTTCCCGGATCTTCCGAACCACCTGCGGCGTCTGCGCCGCACAGGCTACGTTCAGAATCGATGCACCGTTCTGCAGTCGTCCTGCAATGTCCGCATCCTCCTTGGTCACCGTGATAATCACCGGAATGTCCACTGCCAGTGCCACTGCCCGCAGATTCAGATTCGTGATCGGCGCATTGAGCACAACGCCCATCGCCCCCTGACATTCCACATCCTTTGCAAGACCCACGGTCCGAAGACCGTGGGTCGTTCCTCCGCCAACACCGCAGAATACCGGAATGTAGGATGCCTTGATAAGGGCATCGCTGATTGCCTGCTGCGGCGTAAACGGGTATACCGCAAACACCGCATCTGCATCGCAGTTGCGGATAATGGCAAGATCTGTTGTAAAAACAAAGCTCTTGATGCAGCGCCCGTTGATGACAATACCAGTCGCATCGTAAACCGTCTCCGGCATTCGCAGAATATTATGCCGGAGCTGGCCATCTACCCTTGGAGCGAATCTCTTCTCATCCGTCATTTCTGCATCCTCCATCCGATTTCTTCCGTTCCGGTCTCCCGGCTGCCGGCGCTTCTGTCCCCCGAGATATCGCTGCCTTTATGCCCACGGATCCGCCGACTTCGGAATCCGGATTCCAGTCAGAAGCTGCTGCTCCCATAAGAACCACTGTCCGGTGGATGGCTTATTCCGCAGCTTTAACGGTCTCGGACTGTCTGCACCGCTGCAGGCCACATACAAGGTCAGATACCCCTCTCCAAACTGGCTGCGGCTGGAGGCATTCTCAGAGATCGAGACCCGATAGGGCAGCTTCGGAGCGTAGTTATTCTCCGGCGTGGCGCCTGCAAAATAGGACCGCATCAGATATTCTTTTCCGCGAAAGCGGTCTTTGATAAACTGCTTGTCTATCCCGTTCAACGGTCTTGGCCCGCGCAGAAAATCCAGCATCTTCTCTGTCTCCGCCGGATTCTCCGGATACAGCGCCAGTACCGCCACCGTCAGAGCAGCCACCTCTTCCGGGTTGGTCAGCCCTGCCTGCGGCATTGCCTTTAATTCATCCAGTGTCTTCGGTAGTTTGTCCATCCTGATCTCGCTCATCTCGTACCTCCTTTTCTCAGTTTTTCCTGCTTTATCCTTTAAATTGATGAAGCAACAATCATATATATCGTACAGATATTATACTTTATCTTCGTCCTTTTAGATAAAACAGATCTGGTACGGCAATGCGCGTACCAGAAAGAACACCTCGAGACCTATGCCTAGCAGAGGGTCTACGCAGATATTGAAGCGGGCAAAGGCCCATGTGATCGTCAAGGATATGAGCCTGACGGATTCATCCTTATTTTGCTTTTTGTGCTGTAGGGATGATTTCTTCCGTCCAAACTCATCTATTTCCTGAAAACTGCGGACAATGGATCAGATCACAATTGTCCACTACATTCGGCAGCACCTTTTCGATTCCATCCGTGTGGAAAATATCGCAAAGGAACTTTTTATGAACTGCCCGTACCTTTCTGCAAAATTTAAAGAAGAATCAAGCATTCGCCTTTATCAGATTCTTATAAAAATCCACGCAGCCCGGCAGGCAATTTGTCTCGATATTCTCATTCAGTCCGTGCATGCCCTTCATCTGCTCCGGGCCGTAGATAACCGGGGCGAAGCGTACGACATTGTCGCAGATTTCCTCATAATTTCTGGCGTCTGTCGCTCCAGTCATGACATAGGGGCTTCCCGCACAGCCAGGGAACGTCTGTGCAATGACGTTCTGTACCAGTCCAAATGCTTCTCCGTGAATATCTGTGGACCGGGAATAATCCGTAGCCGACAGAACCTCCATCTGCAGATTGTATTTCTCTGCTTTTTTCCGGATAACGGAAAGGCTCTCCTCCATGCCCTGATGTGGGATGAATCGCATATTGGCCGCAAGTGTCGCCTCCTGGGGAATCACGTTGCAGGCATCAGACCCTTTCTGCATCGTGAAGGCGATCGTTGTCTGCAGCATGGCGCCGCCCTGCGCGGAGATAGACGGCATTGCCTTGACAAGGATCGGCTTAAAGAGCCACAGATTCCCGAATACCAGCTTCATGCCGAAATTCGCATAAGGTGCAAGGGTCTCAAACATAGCCTGAACCTGGGGAAGCATTTTTCTCCGGAAGGGCGTGTGTGTTTCCACATCGGTGACAAACCCGGCCAGTCTGGCAATCGGCGTTCCCCGGGTCGGAGCTGACGCATGACCGCCATTGCTTCTGGCTGTGAACTTCACGTCTGCCTTTCCTTTCTCAAAGACACCGACCATCGCAAAATTTCCCTTGATTCTTCCGATCGGATTCGTGATGATTCCGCCGCCCTCATCGCAGACCAGATATGGTCTTACGCCTCGCCGTTTCATCTCTGCGACAAGCTTCGGACATCCGTCTCCTGCCCACTCCTCTGTGCAGGAGGAAGATAGATATACATCGTTTTCCGGCAGGTAGCCTTCTGCCAGAAGTTCCTCACATGCCTGAAAAAATCCCATGACCGAACATTTTGTATCGGAAGCGCCGCGCCCCCAGACCTTTCCCTCTGCAATATCTCCTGAAAAGGGCGCGTGCTTCCATGTTCCCTCTGCGGGAACCACATCCTGGTGACTCATCAGGACCAGCGGCTTTTCCTGTTTCTTTCCTTTCCAGTAAATCAGAAGATTACCGTCAATGTCCGTCACCTCCAACTCCTGAAAGACACGGGGAAACAGCTCCTTCAGAACATCGTGAAAGCCTTCAAACTTTGGAACATCGTGCTCCCCCGGATAAGAGACCGTCTCATACCGAATCATTTTGGACAGTTTTTCCGCATACCTTTTCTCCCTCTCCGGATCCGGCTGTGCCACGTACGTCGATTTCTTTCCCGGCATCAGAAGTGTGTGCAGGACGGCAATCAGAAGCAGTGCAAGGATAACCAGAAGCAGAAGGCCGATGATTTTCAGTATAAGCATGAATATTCCCATGTTTTCTCTCCTCCTATACTTGCTCCTGTGCGCGGTTCTGTGTCTTTTTTCTCCATGCCAGATACGCAAGGAGAATGGTCACGGCACCGGACGGAAGGATCATCATGCTGGTCTGTGAAACGAGAGACGGCACCAGAACAAACAGCATTGACATCAGAAGCAGCGGGATCCACGAAAGCTTCGGAAGCTTGCGGAAATACTGATAAGCCATGGCTCCGAAGAGTGCGGGCACGACGTTATCAAAGGCAGGCGCCAGCGTCTCACTCTGCAGAACCGGCTGCAGGGGCTGCAGAAGAAGAACACCTGCCGCGAGGACAAGAATGGTCACCAGGGACGACGTCGCAATGGACAGCGTAGAGATAATCTCGTTTTCCGTTGTTCCCGCCTTCGTTCCAACGATGTCGCGTGCATTCATGGCGCAGGGGATCTTCATGTTGATCAGATTTCCCGTAATAAAGGCGAGATAACCTCCACCGGCTCCAAGCATCGGGGTATAGACCAAAAATTCGACAACACTGGATACGGTCCACACCAGGCCGACCGAAAGGAACGCCCGCCCTGCTGCTCCCAGGTCCGGCTCCGATCCCAGATAGGCGCCGATCAGAAAGGGCGCCCCGATCAGCATCACCAGAACCATGCATGTTGTGATGCGCCCGATGCGATGCGTATTGCGGTTATATCTCTCGAGAAACTCATTCCGATCCACCGTCATTTCCGTTTTTTTCTGCACCATTTTTGCCCCCTCCTCACATCAGGATTGCAGCCAGCATACCGATCAGCATACTCCCCGCAATGGAAAAGCTCTCCAGCCATACCATCCGCTTCTTCTCGATCAACCAGGTAAAAACGGCCATGACTGCCGCAGAAACCAGGCTGACAAGAAGCGGTGTCGCACTCCCGGAGAACGTCAGTATTCCCTTCTCCGAAACAAATTTCCCAATGTAACTGCCGATATAGGCGCTCACCAGTCCGATGAACATCGCGGTCATAGCGATATCGCCGAAGCCGCTGTCTTTTTTCTTCCCGGAGCCTTTTCTCTGTATTTTGGCCAGGTAGCCCTTGTTAAAGAAAATGGAAAGGACCATTCCCCACATGATGCAGATGCTCATCAGCAGGGCAATTGTCGCAAATGCCCGGGGCGTCATATTCGCCGCCGAGAGAGCCCCGATACCGACCGCTTCCGACGCGGCCTCCGCAACCTGCGTCTCATAGTGAAGCGCGCCGATCACCGATAGCCGCAGCCACGGCCAGGGAATTCCGAGGCTGCCGGAGAGGGCAATGACTCCCAGCAGAATACCTGCACTGGGAAGAATGGAAAATGTGATACTCGCCGTAACCGCGCGTTTCAGCTTTCTCTTATCCATTCCAATCTCAATTCCCGCCCTCCAGGCGCGGACAAGCGCAATTACACAGACAATTGCCACAAACAAAATGATTGCCCCGCAGATCAGATAGAGTACCGGGCTGTTCAGTTCACGCAGCATATTTTTCCCCCATTCTTTCCTGTTTTTGTTTCATTATAACCATTTCCATACAGGAGTAATAGCATCAGGTGTCTGCACATTCTTAATAATATCCGGCATCGGTCAAACCTGTGGCTTTCAGAACTGCTGACAATACCCGATATGTTTCCATATAAGAAACCGAGCCTTTTCAGAAGTCAGGCTACTAAGCCCAACCTCCGAAAAAGCCCGGAAATGATACGCTGCTTTCTGGCATTTGATTTTACAGTAAATTCATTTATTCATGTTCTTCAATATATTGAAATACTTTTTTGTTACTCTTTGATTGGATATACCAGCCAATACATACCATTATAGCTCCAATAGCAATGACCGTAGTTCTCATCGGTGAATCATCGGGTGAAAGCAAGCTGGATACAATAATTCCGGTTCCTGCACCCGTAAAAAATTCAATGATTGATTTTTCTTTTTTTATTTTTCCCAACACTCTTTCTTTATCCAATGTCTTTACC
>ERZ1034917.2134-NODE-2134-length-10054-cov-12.283728_pt1 | contig 10054 bp, 10 predicted proteins | sample MGYA00520605_ERZ1034917 | MGnify/ENA primary metagenome ERZ1034917 (study PRJEB33766, sample SAMN09781784) | gut metagenome | biome: gut microbiome | host: Homo sapiens | place: Madagascar | study: EMG produced TPA metagenomics assembly of the PRJNA485056 data... | reverse complement strand
AAATATTTCTGCGCACGCCACCTAATTTTTTTTCTATCCCGAGAGAAAACTTTTTTTATGGCGTAGTAAAAATCGAGGGTCGGAGAAATGAAGAAAACTCCACTCTCCGACCCTGTCATTTTCGTAGACTAAAAGTCTACTATTTAAACCAAAAACCGAACCTCACGGTCCAAAAAAATGAAGCACCGAAAAGTGCATAATTATCTAATAACACGCTTGTTATTCAACATCAGCAATACCATTTTTCTCGATACGCTTAGCCTCTTCGAGAAGCTTGATGGCATCTACATATTGGGCGATGCCCTGAGCCACCTCCTTGGCAGCCTTCATCGCCAAAACTACAGTCTGCGGACGGTGTACCACATCACCTCCGGCGAACACACCGCGACGGGTGGTCATACCGAACGGACGTTCAACAACTTTAACATATCCCTTCTCATCCACCTCGATTCCGGCAGTGGTAGAAACGATACGGTTGGCTGGTCTTGAACCGATGGCGAGATAGATTCTGTCGAATTTTTCTACCCTTTCGCCCTCAGGAGTGTTCAGCACACAGCTTCCCAGACGGCCGTTTTTGCCCTTCAGGAAGGCCTCAACGGTAGTTTTCCACTCAAATTTCACGCCTTCCTTCACCGCATCTTCATATTCGCTCTTGATGGCAGGCATCTCTTCCTGGGTCTTACGGTACAGCACGGTAACGTCGGCACCCAGTCGGATAGCGGTACGGGCAGCATCCATGGCCACGTTTCCGCCGCCAATGACGCCCACCTTCTCGCCGTCGCGCAGCGGAACCATGTCGCGGGTCAAAGCACCTTCGTTATAGGCATTTACGTTGTGCAGGAAGTAGGTACTCTGGCTCACGCCGTGGAGCTTGGAGCCCGGTGTAGAGTCCATGTTCTGAGGCACGTTTGTACCTGTGCCCATAAAGATGGCGTCGTAGCCTGCACGGAACAGACTGTCGATGGTTACATTGTTCTCGCCCACCATGCAGTTGGTGATAAACTGCACGCCGAGGGCAGCAATTTTTTCCACCTCAGCACGTACCACCGTCTTAGGCAAGCGATACTCAGGAATACCGTACATCAGCACGCCTCCCGGCTCAGCCTGGCCCTCGAAAATGGTAACGTTGAAGCCCTGGCGCGCCAGATCGCCGGCTACGGTCAAGCCCGCAGGACCCGAACCGATTACAGCCACGCGGCCACGTGTTTTCTGCGGCAACTTCTCGCGCGAGAGGTTCATCTTGGTATCAAAATCGGCAATAAACTGCTCGAGCTTGCCTATCTGTACCGGTTTTCCCTTCTTTCCGAGCACGCAGCTGCCCTGACACTGTTTCTCGTGAGGGCACACACGGCCGCAGATGGCGGGCAGGTTGCTCTTGGCATTGATGATACTCATCGCCGCACCCATGTTACCCATAGAGAGTTCGTGTACGAAATCAGGAATGTCGTTACCAATCGGGCATCCCTTCTTGCACTGCGGAATCTTGCAGTGGAGGCAGCGTTTAGCCTCCTCAATGGCCTCGCGGGTAGAAAAACCCTCGTTCACTACCTGGAAGGCAGCAGCATCCGCCTGCTGTTCTGTTGTATCAGCCTGCTTCGCATCCTCATTCTGCTTAGCTGCTGTTTCTGCTGTATTCTGCTCAGGGGCCTGCGCCTCTGCAGCATTCTTCATATTCTTTGTTTCTTTCTGTTCGCTCATAATAGAACTGCTCTCCTTTTTACTGATTCTACAATCTGTTTTATTGATTCTACAATCTTTTTTACTGATTCTACAATCTATCCTTTGATTTGTGGGTGCAAAGGTACAAATAATATTTCAGAAATCGCCCCTATCTCCTTACATATTTTCATTTTGCCCCCTTTTTTCCTTATTATCCACCTGCTGGCGCCTTACCGGGGGTGGTCATTAAGGTCATTGGTCATTAAGGTCATTAAGCTTTTCCGCTTCCGGCAACACATAAAAAAAAGACCCTACATTCACATGCAAGGCCTTAAAACAACTTAAAAGTTCTACATTCACATGCAAAACTTACAAACCAATAACGGGGGGAACATAATAATAAGAGCTCCCCCCTTAAATCAACATTTTTATTTTTCTTTAATCTCAATATCTTCCTTCACATGATTCCGAATCTTGGTAAGGAAGAGTTTCATACGCTTCGCATCCTTGTGGTCGATGATGTCGATGAGCTCAGCAAGCTCCTCTCTGATCTGTGCCACCTGACCCGATGTGTATGGGTTGAAGAGGATTTCCTGCAGCAGGTAATCATCTTCGTTGAGCACGCCCTTGGCTATCTGCATGTGGCGCTTGAAGGTGGTGCCCGGAGCATCCTGGTGCTTCATCACTGCCGCAAAGGCAAAGGTGCTCACGAAAGGAATACTCAGCGAGTAAGCCACCGTCTGGTCGTGCTCATCAAATGTATACTCATGCAGACTCAACCCCAACTTCTGGTAGAGGTCCTTGAAGAATATCTTGCCCATGTAGTCACCCTCCTTGATGATGACTGCATTCTCCTCTGAAAGCTGGTTCAGATTGGCAAAGGTTGGGCCGAACATAGGGTGCGTGCTCACGAAGCGGAAACCGCTCTTCTCGTAAAACTCCTGCAGTCCGGTCTTTACCGAAGCTATGTCGCTGATAATGCAGTCGTGAGAGAGATGCGGCAGCACCTCTTCGAAGGCTGGCAGCGTATATTTTACCGTCACCGCATTGATAACCAGTTCGGGGCGGAACATCTCTATCTCTTCCATCTTGGTGAAGCGGTAGCAGTTGTAGGTGAAGCGCAGTCGCTTGGCATCCTTCTCGTAAACCGCCACCTCGTGGTCGAAACTGAGCAGGTCGATGAAGAAACTTCCCATCTTACCTGCTCCCATAATTAATATTCTCATCGCCAGTATCCTTTACTTCTGGTTCAGGATTTCCAACTGCTGGCGAACACTCTCCTCATGGATGTGCTCGAAGATCTGAGCGGCAAACTCAGGACTCATGCCGCAGAGGGCAGCCTGGGCACCACGCTTGTCGAGAATCTCGTTGTAACGGCTGGTCTGAACGATGGTCATGTTGTGCTCCTTCTTGTAGGTACCAATCTCGCGGCAAACGCGCATACGCTTAGCCAGGAGATCCATCAGCTGGTTGTCGCACTCGTCAATCTGACCGCGCAGCTGGTGCAGACCCTCTGTAGAATAATGCTCATCGCGCACTACGAGGAGGCTGAGGATGTAATCCAGCACCTCTGGGGTAACCTGCTGCTTGGCATCGCTCCATGCATCGTCTGGGCTGCAGTGGCTCTCAACGATGAGTCCGTCGAAACCTAAGTCCATTGCCTGCTGGCAGAGAGGGGCGATGAGGTCGCGGCGGCCGCCGATGTGGCTAGGGTCGCAGATGATTGGTAACTGTGGTATGCGGCGGTGCAACTCAATAGGAATCTGCCACATAGGGAGGTTGCGGTAAATCTTCTTGTCGAAGCTGGAGAATCCGCGGTGGATGGCACCGAGCTTCTTGATGCCTGCCTGGTTGATGCGCTGCAGGGCGCCGATCCAGAGCTCGAGGTCTGGGTTTACCGGGTTCTTAACGAGCACAGGCACGTCTACGCCCTGAAGACTGTCGGCAAGTGCCTGCATGGCGAATGGGTTGGCAGAAGTACGTGCGCCTACCCACAGAATGTCGATTCCATATTTCAGCGCCAGCTCTACATGCTCTGGGGTAGCCACCTCAGTAGCTGTCAGCATGCCTGTTTCTTCCTTCACCTGCTTCATCCAAGGCAAGGCCTTCTCGCCGTTACCCTCGAAGCCTCCCGGTTTGGTACGTGGCTTCCACACACCTGCGCGGAACATGTGGCAACCTTTGGCAGCCAACTGCTTAGCGGTAGTCATCACTTGCTCTTCAGTCTCTGCCGAGCAAGGGCCGGCAATGATACAAGGGCGTTCCTGATCACTAGGAAAATTCAATGGTTCTAATTCTAATTCCATAGTCGTATATTTTTAATTTTTTACTCTTTACTTTTTTACTTTTCAAAAACCTTCTTGATTCTCTCCAGAGCCTCTTTCATTTTCTCATCCTTGGCACAGAGGCTGATACGGATGTAACGCTTGCCGTTGGTTCCGAAGATGAAGCCTGGGGTGATGAAGACACGAGCCTCATGCAGAATCTTCTCTGTCAGGTCTTCTACATCGGCATATTTCTCAGGTATCTTGCCCCAAAGGAACATGCCCACCTGGTTAGGGTCAAACTGGCAGTCGAGCACCTTCATGATCTCCTCGGCAATGTCGCGGCGGCGGCGGTAGTTCTGGATGTTGTTCTCGCGGTGCCATTCATCCGTGTTGTTCAGCATCGCCTCGGCTGCAGCCAGCTGTATGCCTCGGAAGCTTCCGTTGTCGATGTTGCTCTTCACCTTCAGAATCCATGAAATGAAGGTCTTGTTGCTCGAAATCATCGCCACACGCCAGCCTGGCATGTTGTGGCTCTTGCTCAGCGAATTGAACTCGATGCAGCAGTCCTTGGCTCCCGGCACCTGCATGATGCTCATAGGATGCTCGTTGAGGATGAGCGAATATGGGTTGTCGTTCACTACCACGATGTTGTGCTTCTGGGCGAATGCCACCAGCTTTTCGTAGGTTTCGCGCTTCGCCACACCGCCTGTCGGCATGTTAGGATAGTTGGTCCACATCAGCTTTACGTGGCTCAGGTCCATCTTCTCCAGGGCGTCGAAATCGGGCTGCCATCCGTTGTCCTCTCTCAGGTCGTAGTAGGTAATCTTGGTGCCCAGAATCTTGTTGATGGCGGTGTAGGTAGGGTATCCCGGGTTCGGGATGAGCACCTCGTCGCCAGGGTTGCAGAAGGCGAGCGTTACGTGCAGGATGCCTTCCTTGCTACCTATGAGGGGCTGGATTTCGGTAGCCCAGTCGAGGTCTACATCATACCAGCGCTTGTAGAAACCAGCCATTGCTTTGCGCAACTCTGGTATGCCCACCGTAGGCTGATATCCGTGTGCGTTTGGATTGTTGGCTACCTCGCAGAGCTTATCAATGGTCTGCTTAGAAGGCGGCATGTCTGGACTTCCGATGGCCAGACTGATGATGTCTTTGCCCTCGGCATTAAGCTTAGCCACTTCCTTCAGCTTGCGGCTGAAGTAGTATTCCTGTATTTCCGTTACTCTATTGGCTGGTTGTATCATAATTCTTATCTTTAACTCTTAACTGTAAACTGTTAACTATAAATTATTCTTTTTCCTCATATTCTCCCAACACCATTATCTTCTTCACGAGCGGCGTAATGGCGTCGATGCTCTGGCGGTATCGGGTGAGGTTGTCGAAGGTGAGGTCTACGTAGAAGAGGTATTCCCATTCATGCCCGATGTTTGGCAGCGACTGGATCTTGGTGAGATTGATGTCGTAGAAACTCAGGATGGTGAGCACCTTGGAGAGCGACCCCTTGTCGTGAGGCAGACTGAAGACGATGCTCGCCTTGTTGGCCTTTTCGATGGGACGGAGCAGGGCTGCCTTCTGCGGATTGCAGACCACGAGAAACCGGGTGTAGTTGTGCGGATTGTCGTGGATGTCTTCCTTCAGCACCTTCATGCCGTACATGTGGGCGGCGTAAGAAGAGCAGATGGCTGCCCATCCCCTCACCTTGTGCTGGGCGATGTAGGCTGCCGAGCCTGCGGTATCTTCTGCCTCCACCGCCTTGAGGTCGGGATGGTTGGCCAGGAACTTGCCGCACTGCATGAGGGCTACCGGATGGGAGTGAACCTCCTGCAGGGTGCTCCAGTCGTCTTCTGGCAGACAGCAGATGCTGTGCTCTATGTGGAGCTTGTGCTCGCCTACCACGGTGGCTCCACTCTGCCTGAGCAGTTCGTAATTGTGGAGCAGACTGCCCGCAATGGTGTTTTCAATGGCGCAGATGCCTATCACGGTAGGGTCGCGCTTGATGTTTTCGAACACCTCTTCGAAGGTAGCACAACAGATGATTTCTATCTGTTCGCCCTCGAAATACTGGTGGGCGGTAATGTCGTGGAAAGATCCCAGCTCTCCTTGAATTGCTATTCTCTTCATGTTTCTTTTATCTTGTATAATGTTACGAAAAACGGTCCTACTCAATAAGAGCGGGACCGTTTCGATGATTTCAAGAATCTAATATCCTAAGTTGAAATTTACACGCAACTTCCCGCTTTACAATTATTTGCAAAGTAAAAGTAATAGCTAAAAAAGAATGCGTTAAACTTCTTCATTGTCTTTACATTTTATATGTTACTCACTTTTGTTCTTTCCGAGCCCTTTCTCCTTATATAAGGAGCTTGTCTGTGCTCAGATTCCCGAGTCCTTTCCTACACCTCTTTTATATAAGGAGCAGGGAGTGCTCAGATTCCCGAGTCTCGACTTGCTAAAATCTCAACTCGTTTGCAAAAGTAACATTTTTCTTTGATACTACCAAACAATTTGATATTTTTTTCTTGATTTTCCTTATATTTTATGCTAAAAAACATATTTTCGCCCGTTTTTTATCATCAAAATGCGGGAAAATGCAGAAAAATGTACTCAAGAGCCAGGCGCTAGGGAGAGACGCAAACGCCGGAATCCGTGAGGCAAGCCCCTTCCTTTATCTGCAATGTTCTCTGCCTTCAGCCTTGAATTCTCCTGTCAGCTCCCCTACTTTCTCCGGGTTCAGCTCCAGGTAGCGCTTCATGTCCTTTCCGGCACCATCCTTGTCGCCCATCTGCATCAGCAGATTGCCGCGCTTCAGAAGGTTCTCGCTCAGAGAGGCTTTTACAGACGAGTGTTCCGCAGAATCCTTCTGTTCTGCCAATTCTTTCTCCTGCTCTACAATCTGCTGCGTCAGCGTAGCAAGCAACAGAACAGGGTTAATCTGATTCAAATCCATAACCTTATTATTATTACTTGATGGCCCCGATAATCTCAGTCACACTCTTGCATCCGTGAGCATCAAGCCACTCGTTGATTCCATCCTTCACCTTCTTCGTAACCGCAGGATCAATGAAGTTGGCTGTACCAATCTCAATGGCCGTAGCACCGCACATCAGGAACTCAATGGCATCCTTGGCAGAAGAAATGCCGCCCAGACCAACAACCGGAATGTTTACGGCATGAGCCACATCCCAAACCATGCGCAGGGCAACAGGCTTAACGCAAGGACCGCTCAAACCACCCGTACGGATGCTCAAGAGAGGCTGGCGCTTCTCAATATCCACCGCCATACCCATCAGCGTGTTGATGAGCGAAACAGAATCGGCACCCTCAGCCTCCACGGCACGGGCGATGTCGGCAATGCTGGTAACATTAGGCGAAAGCTTCACGATGAGGGTTTTCTTATAAACCTTTCTCACCGCCTTCACCACGCTGGCTGCACCCTCGCAGGTTACACCGAAAGCCATGCCGCCATCCTTCACGTTAGGACAGGAGATGTTCAGCTCTATGGCCGGAATCTTATCCAGCTCGTTGATGCGCGCAGCACACTCAGCATAACTCTCAGGCGAATGTCCGCTCACGTTGACAATCATATTGGTATCAATGTCCTTGATCTGAGGATAAATGTGAGAGCAAAAATACTCCACACCCTTGTTCTGCAAACCTACGCAGTTGAGCATGCCCTGAGGCGTTTCAGCCATACGCGGATAGTCGTTTCCCTCGCGCGGCTCCAGGGTAGTGCCCTTCACGATAATACCGCCAATCTCCTCCAGAGGAACGAAATCGGCAAATTCTAATCCGTAGCCGAAAGTACCCGATGCAGTCATCACAGGGTTCTTCAACTTCAAATCCTTTATCTTTACACTTAAATCAGCCATAATCTTCTGTTTTACTTAAAAATGTTTTTACAAACAAAGACAAGAGAATTCTTCGTTCTTCACTTTTCGTTCTTCATTTCCAAACGAATTCTTCACTCTTCGTTCTTCATTCTTCACTTCCAAACGAATTCTTCACTCTTCGTTCTTCACTCTTCACTTCCAAACGAATCCTTTACTCTTTGTTCTTCACTCTTCACTTAATTAGATTTCCCAAGTAAGTTTCTTGATGTTGATGACAGGTCCATCCTTGCAGACGCACTGGTTACCCTCGGTAGTTTTCTCTACGCAGCAGAGGCAGGCACCCACGCCACACGCCATCTTGTTCTCGAGAGAAACCTCACACTCCACGCCAGCCTTCTTGGCAAAGCGAGCCACGCTCACCATCATCGGCTTAGGACCGCAGGTAGAAATCATGTCAAACTTCTCATTCTCCAAAACAGAGTGGTTGGTAACGAAACCTACCTCGCCAGCCGAACCATCCTCGGTAGTGATGCATACCTTACCAATCTTGGCAAACTCATCCAGTTCGAGCAGATCTGTAGCCTTGCGTGCACCCAGCAGGAAGGTAACTTCAGCCCCGAAATCCTTGATGAGTTTTCCGAAATAGAGGAGCGGAGCCACACCTACGCCACCACCTACGAGCAGATATTTCTGGCTCTTCTCGGTAGGCATGGTGAAGCCGTTGCCGAGAGGCAGCATGCAGTTGAGCACGTCGCCCTCCTTGAGCTGTCCGAGCTGACGGGTACCGTCGCCCACCATTGCTACGAGCAACCAGAGCTGATTATTTTCACGATCCACGAAATTGATGGAGATAGGACGGCGAAGCATGGTAGTAGGCGAATGGTCTACTCTTACTTCAACGAATTGGCCAGGCAAGATTTCAGGCAAAGGTTTCTCATCGGTAAGCTTAATCAAAACGTGCTTATCGCTAAGCGCCTCTACAGAAACCACCTTCAGGTCGAGAACATATTTTTTCATCTTATTGCTAATTTTTAATATGCTTATTATATAATGTACGTATATTATAAAATAGGTACGCGTAGCTTCCGGTTACGCCCACCTACGTTTCTACGATGCAAAGGTACATCAAAAATCCGAATTGACGAAAAGAAAAGAGATATTTTTTTCTCTTACTGGGCTTTCGCATATCAGGAGTTAAAGGAGTTAGGGAAGTTAAGGAGTTAAGACGTATGTCTTTCTGCTTAAAAACTACGCCAAAAAGACTATTGTCTTAACTCCTCAGCGACCGTAGGGAGCGATAACTTCTTTAACTCCTTTAACTTCTGAACTTGCGAAACTTGCATCTCTACACCCTGCCCCTTATTTCTTAGGAACGAAGGTTTCCCAGGTCTGATCATCGTAGAAAATACGGATTTCGGTGATCTTTCTTTGCGGTTTGTCTACATATTTTACCGCCGCTTGGGCGATATTTTTAGGTGTACGATTTACACCTTGCATTTGAGGCTGGTCAAAGAGCGAAGGAGAAGTAGGGGAGGCTGCGGCTCCTTCGGCTCCAAAATCGAGCATAGGCTCGGCAGAGGCGGCTCCAGAAGGCTGACTGCCCGACTTCATCCCCTCAGCACCATCGGCTGCTCCCTGCATAATGCACTGATGCATATCAGCAGCACCCTCTTCGCTGCCACCCTGGGAAGCCTGGTTCTGATACATAGGAGGAGTACCGTAGAGTACCCAATAAACGTTTACCTGAGGAAAACTCTTATGGATGCCATCCACAATGCTGAGCGATGGATTGGTCTTCCCGTTGAAAATATTGCTCAGCGTAGCGGTCGAGATTCCGATCATCTGAGCGAAGTTTTGCTGAGTGAGGTGCTGGTCCTCCATCAGCTGTCTGATTCTATCTTTCATGCTCTAAAAATTTTAGCGTTCATTTTTCTACTGATACGATGTTTTATTTCCGAACAGGCCACTTTTTGGCCCTTTTTCGGTTGATTTTACAAAGATAAAGCAAAAATTTAGAATAACCAAACATTTCTGAATAAATTTAGATTTTTAAACTTTAGGTTTCTATTTATAAATTTAAATCACACCCACTCCACTATCCGGTTTTTAGGTTTAATTGTATAAATATAAACCTATCAATCAAAATATATTACGAACCTTTTCTTTATAAATTTTGGCTAAATCACTGATTATTCATACCATAAAACACCTAAATAAAGGCATATAGAGCGATTTATGCAATATTTCCCCCACACCTATGTAAAAGTCTATGGTTTATAAAACAACTAAAATACATAC
>ERZ1034917.2131-NODE-2131-length-10063-cov-42.290268_pt1 | contig 10063 bp, 8 predicted proteins | sample MGYA00520605_ERZ1034917 | MGnify/ENA primary metagenome ERZ1034917 (study PRJEB33766, sample SAMN09781784) | gut metagenome | biome: gut microbiome | host: Homo sapiens | place: Madagascar | study: EMG produced TPA metagenomics assembly of the PRJNA485056 data... | reverse complement strand
CCCAACATGGTACACCATCGGAGGCTCGAACTCCGGACACCCTGATTAAGAGTCATTATTAAACAATTTATGTGTTCGCAATATTATTAAATTTTCTACTATTCTCAACAAAATATAGCTGTCGAATAAAGGTGATTTTTATCTATTTAAATATAATTTTCTGACTAAAAATTTTACATTTTTCCATTTAAACATTTATTCCCATTGTAGTTGGTATCAAAATTGGTGTCAAGTAAAAATATTTTTATTTTGTATTTAATCAAGTAGTCAACAATTTTAAGATGAATATAAAAGTTTAATTTTATGCCACAAAAGAATACTTTGAAATCTCTATACCCTTAATAAATTATATAGATAAAAATCAACACTGTACGAAAAAAGATTAATTATATATTTTGCCTAATAAACATTTATAATTGATTGTATTTTCAAAATGTTTACAGTTTAAGGATTGAAATGCAAATATAATTATTTTATTTGCAGAAAAGGAGAATATCTATGATTAGCAATAGAGCAGTAAGGCTAATTAATAAATTCAAAAACGAAGATATTCTCAAGAACCTAGACAACAAAAAGAAAGATAAAGTATTCATATACCAAAAATATATAGATACATTCAATCAAGAATAATAAAAGCTTACTTTATCACTTCTGGATTTTCTTTAGTAAAATAAATTGTTTCCATGATTTAAATATTATAGATATTTGTTTTTATATATTTGAGGAATAAAACATCATATATTTTCAAAAATAAGATTGATATTGTTCCTCAAATATTATATAATATTATATATTAAAATACAAAGGAAGTGATATATTGGAATACAAAAATGTTAAAGAAATGGCTAAAGCATGGGATTTAAGTGAAAGAAGAGTTAGAAAACTCTGTTCTGAAGGAAAAATACCCAATGCTTATCAAAAAGGGAAGTTATGGCAAATTCCTTCTGATTCTCTAAAACCATTAGACAGACGTAAATTAAAAGGAAAAACTATTGATGAAAAATATATATCTTTGTTTTCTAGAATAGATTCCAAAAATGAAAAATTAAAAGAATTTAGAAAGACCTGCCCTCTGACCAAAACCGAATTAAAAGCGCTGAATGATAACTTTCTTGTGGAGTATACGTATAATACAAATGCTATAGAAGGAAATACATTAACACTACAAGAAACAGCCTTAGTTTTAGAAGGAGTCACAATAAATAAAAAACCTTTAAAAGATCACTTAGAGATAATAGGTCATAAAGAAGCATTTGATTGGGTTATTGAAATGGTAAAGTCTAAAGCTAAAATTTCCGGGCGTTTCATAAAAGATATTCATTCATTGGTACTAATGGATAAAAAAGAAGATGCCGGTGTTTATAGAAAAGTTCCTGTTTGGATTAATGGGGCTTCACACACCCCACCTCAGCCTTATTTAATAGAATCTAGCATGGAAGAATTACTGGAGAATTATCCAAAAATAAAAAAAACAAAACATATTATTGAAGCTGTATCTTTTTTTCACATTATATTTGAAGGAATACATCCATTTATAGACGGAAACGGAAGAACAGGTCGTCTTCTTATAAATTACGAATTAATGCTAAATGGCTATCCTCCCATAGATATAAAATATAAAGATGTAAAAAAATATTATGAAGCCTTTGAAAAATATCATACTGAAGGTAAAGATATTTCAGAGATGGTATTTTTAGTTGCACATTATCTAGAAGAGTCTATTGATAAATGGTTATCAGTATTTGAATTTAAAAAAGGTGTAAAATATTAATATCTACTACAAGATTATAAATCTGTAGCTGAATTTTTTAAAGAATATAAAAATAGCACTGAATAGATAAGACAGGAAAAATTGTTAGGATGCCAATTATAATTCTCTTAATATTAAGCATTATATTGGCAATTGCTTATTTATTACAAAGCTCATATCTAAACTTTAAAATAAATTATTTAATTAATCTCGTTTATGATACTAATAGAAAATATTCAAAAAATACTATTTCTAAAGACATATTTGAACGACTAAATTATAGAAAAGATTGGTACAAAAAAACCAGCAAAATAATTGAAGAACATTATGGCTGTTTCCCAGTTGCATTATATTCTAGGTATTATTGCGCTTACAAAAAATTGATAGCAAACAAGGAATCATAGGTAACACAATTAAAACTTCAGTTACAATAACTCGGAAATGGATAGTAACCGAAAAATATGAACCTCTGTAATTAACCAAATATTATTTTCTTTGCTAAATGATCTGTGACACTTCTCATCATGATATAATTATAAAGTAAAAATTGTACAGTATTGGTGAGTGACATGGAAAATATAACTGGAGTAGTAGAAAGAATAACGTACTATAACCAAGAAAGTGGATACGGAGTAATAAAAGTAAGAGTAAAAGGACTTTCAGAGCTTTTAACACTAACAGGAAAATTCATAGAAATAAATGTTGGTACAGTAATTGAAGCAAAAGGAAGTTTTGTGGTAGACAAAAAATTCGGTAAACAATTCAATGTAAAAGAATACAAAGAAAGTCTACCGGCAAGTATTTACGGAATTGAAAAGTATTTGGGTAGTGGTTTAATCGAAGGAATCGGACCTAAATTTGCAAAACAAATAGTAGAAAAGTTTGGCAAAAATACGATAAGTGTAATTGAAAATGACCCAATGAGGCTTCTTGACATCCCTAACATAGGTGTTAAAAGGGTTCATTCAATAAAAGAATCTTGGCTAAAACATAAAAATATTAAAGACTTGATGATATTTTTGAGTGAGTGCAATGTTTCCACTTCAATAGCACATAAAATATATAAAGTTTATGGAGAAGAAAGTGTTACAAAATTAAAGGAAAATCCGTATGAAATAGTTGACGATGTTTATGGTGTTGGATTTAAAACAGCAGATTTAATTGCTCAAAAATTAGGAGTATCTAATGAATCATATAGTAGGTGCAGAAGTGGAATTTTCCATATTTTAAATCAATTTGCAAGTGAAGGCCATTGTTATGCTTCCCTTGATGATCTAATTCAAAAAGGGGCAGATTTACTTGATATTCCCGAACATATTGTTGTCATGACGTTTAGTTATCTGCGAGACATAAAAGAGCTAATTTGTGAAAATAAAGATGAAATTATATATCTTCCGCCTTTTTATCATTCAGAGGTTGGAATAGCTAAAAGGATTTATGAGATTTCTCAGGCTTCAAAATCTAGCGAAAGTATAAATTTTGAGAAAATTCTGAAAGATATTCAGAGAAGAAATAATATAAAGTATGATGAAACTCAAATTTCAGCTATTAAAACAGCCATTTCCTCTAAGTTTAGCATTATAACTGGAGGTCCAGGCGTTGGAAAAACCACAATTACAAAAGCAATAATTGATATTTTCAAATCAATGGATAAAAGAATAATTCTCACCGCACCAACAGGCAGAGCCGCCAAACGTATGATAGAAACATGTAAAATAGAATCAAAGACAATTCATAGACTTCTCGAAGGTGATCGCAAGGGAAAATTTAGTAAAAACGAAGAAAATAAACTAAATGGTGATGTAATAATAGTCGATGAGTGTTCAATGATTGACGTTATTTTAATGTACAATCTTCTTAAAGCTATTCCCAATGAAACAACGGTGATTATAATTGGTGACGCTGACCAGTTGCCTTCTGTTGGTGCTGGAAATGTTTTAAATGATATAATCGACTCTCAGGTTGTGCCGGTTATAAAATTAAATAAAATCTATCGTCAGACTGAATCCAGTAAAATAATAACTTATTCCCATCAAATAAATTCGGGGGAAGTTCCAAATTTATCGAATAAAAATAACTCGGATTTCTTCTTTATGGATAGCGAAAATCCTGAAGATATCGTTTCAGAAATAAAAGAATTGTGTTTTAAAAGACTTCCTAAAACTTATAATGTTGATGCTGTTTCTGATATACAAGTCCTATCTCCTATGAAAAAAGGATTGCTAGGTACTGAAAACCTAAACACGGAGCTTCAATCAATACTAAATGACAATCCCTTATTCATAAAACGTGGTGCAAATACATATAAACTTGGCGATAAGGTTATGCAAATTAAAAATAATTATGATAAAAACGTATTTAACGGAGACATCGGATTCATAAAACACATTGACCTAGATAACAACACAATAAAAGTAGACTTCGATGGCAATTTAGTTGAGTATTCATATCAAGAACTCGAAGAATTAGTTCTTTCATATGCAATCACAATACATAAATCTCAAGGTGGAGAGTTCCCTATTGTTATAATTCCGATTCATTTTCAAAGTAGGATAATGCTTCAAAGAAACCTAATTTATACAGGAGTTACAAGAGCTAAAAAGATTCTTATTTTAATTGGTGATCCCGATGCTTTAAGATATGCGATCAAAAACAATGTTTCCCAAAATAGAAAAACTCTTTTGAAAAAGAGAATTGCTGAAAAATTTAATAATTAATATAAAGTAAAAATATTTCGATAGTATATGTTTCTAGTTATATAAAAGAATTGAAAAAATGCTTATTATGATATTGATATCTCAAGTTGTAGTTAGCTATACTAAATATTATATTTGAATTATTCGTAAAAAAGACAACAAAAGTGTCACAAGTAGACTTAGGTGCGGGAACACCTGAGCCCTGTGAAGAGTAACTTGACTACCCTGCACAATCAAAAAATTGACACTCATGACTTCTCAATTTTAACAAATTTATAGCCATGTTACAAGTATTAAAATAAACAAAAGTATGTAGAGTTTAATTTATCCACATATTTTATTAAATTTCAAACCTCTCAATAAGCTAAATATTCAAAATTGAAAAATTTTATCATCTACTTGTGAACTTTATTTCATTCTTTAACCCCTATTGCACCGAAATAATACTCTTTATAACCATTACAATCTACACCCTTATTGTTATAGCCATTTACGTTAAAACTAGTTCCTGTTGCACTATTAATACCATCTTTATTAAATCTATATTTATCAAATCCGTCGACGTCATATACGCTTTGTGTAATTTGGTGAATACCTTTACGATTAAATCCCAAATGATTATATCCAGATTTTCCATAACCTGTACCTGCCATATCCGAGTGAAAAATATCCCCTTTATCATATCCATCCCAGTCTCTACCATATGTATCAAATCGAGTTCCAGTTATATAATGTATACCAAATCTATCAAATCCGTTTTGATCTACATTTTTTCCGGTAATCTCATTAATAAAAACGCCATCTCCTAAATTATACCAAAGGAAATCGTCTAATCTGTCTTCATCATAACCTCTACCTACTAATTGCTTTTTCCCTCCTTTTAGTATCCAATACTCAGAACTATCCGAATTGAAAAAAACTTCTGATTTCACAGCAAATGATGACAAATTTGGTAAAAGTGTAAGACCTACCATACAACAAAATATTCTTTTAAATTTTTTCATAACTACTCCTCATATAATAATTAAACTTTCCTTACTCATTATACATATATATCCAAATTATGTCAATCTATTATTTCATATGATCCGAAATAATTCATAAAATCGTGTAACTCAATTTTTATTTTCCCAGAAGTATTTGACTCCATACGCTTTATTTTTGATTTTATTTTTCCCTCAACAATTTCTTTTGTTGACTGATATTCTTCAAATCCTACTCTACTATGGGGGTTTTTCAAAATAATATATTTGAATTTTATATTACCATAAATATCTACTTTTTCAGGCTTACTTTCTTCTACATCTTCTATTATTGCGTATGAGTGATTCGGAAATAATCCAGCATACCTTTTCGGGGAACCATCCTTTTTTTGCCATATAGTTCTTTCGGTACCTGTACTACTTTTGATTTTATGTTTAAAATCTTTACTTTTGGTAGAGGCTACAATAGTTTTGCTTTTAGCATTAGTCTTAAAAAAATTATACAATTTATTAGCTTCACTATCATAAAGACCATTCGACGGAAATTTTTTATACTTTCCATTTGGCTTTTCTATTGCGTAAGTTTTTCTCGTATCTGGGCGAGGAATTATCTCATAAGTTGCAGATTTACCAGTAATTGCACATGCAACAATAAATCCATACCCCCAATCTATACTTTTAATAATGTTGTTCTTTTTATCACTGTTTTCTCCCCATTTATCTACGATTGAGTTACCTCCACTTATACTAATAACATTATTCTTATTATTTTTATAAACAGCAAAAGCTTTTTCAAATAAATTTACCCATACAGCAGTAGTTTGACTACCTATCTTAGAATCAATTTTATTAGCAACTTGAATAATAACTTTTCCATTAGGTTCAGCTTTAAAATTCTCAGTAGATGACCCTATTGCTGATACTTTCACTTTAAAAAATCTAAATTTTACCTTACCATTTGAAAATGATATAAAGCATTTTTTAATTGATTTTGGATCTTTTTTAATTAAATTTAATAAAACCGCAAGTAAATAGCAATCATCCAAACTGCCCTGTTTTATATCATTTACATGAAAATTATCTGGTATACTATAAAGACATGTAGATGGGTTGGATGTGTCTTCATAAATTTCCGTATCTTCTTTTTCTATAATTTTTTTATTTAAAATTTGTTGTTCATAGTATCTAAATATATCTATGAGATAGTCACAAAATTTATTCCACATATTCCTAACAATTGATTTTTTTATCCATTTATTAAGTCTAACGTGAAAATACTTATCCGCTCTTCTTTTATTTGTTGAATCTTTTACATCTTTTATACCCTTTACATATTTGATAACTGTCCGTACATACGCATCATTAGAATTATTGATTTCTTCTATTTCTGTCTTTAATCTTTCAGCAACATCTTTATTATAATTATGATTTTTAATTTCATCCAAGGCATTTACTAAACATCTGCCAAATTCCGAAGTTGTAAAGTATTCATTTTTGGTAATATGCTCATTTACTGTAAATTCCAAAAATTTGATTATATCATTTCCTTCGTTTAAGGGAGCTGCTTCCTTATCTACCACTCGATCTAAAAATTTGTTTGCAGCCTCCAGAGCATCTTCTCGACTTCTTTCTAAATCCTCTGTAGTAATTTCTTTCATACATAAACACCAACTTTCAAAAAATTATATAGAATAGTTTGGGTTATAAAATTTAATTATACATATTAATTAAAAATTGTCAACTAATCATTTTAAATTTATCAATTTTTTCAAAAATCAGGCCTGTCTCCATTTTCCTGAAACACCGGCAAAAACATCATGTTCTAACCACTTACCATTATTACCTACATATAAATAAGCTTTCTTATACTTGCCATCCATCCCAAACCTTACTCCAGTATTATCATCCCTTTGTACGATTTCTGAAAGAATAGCTTCGCTACTTATAGCTCCGAGCAAATCTTCGGAATAAACTCTAAACTGTACAAACGATTGATTTTGCAAAAAGGATGCAGAAGGTGTGAATGTATAAGAAAGCTTGTCTGTTTTTTCAGCCAGCGAAGTCCACTCGCTCCAATTAAAGCCATCAGTAGAATTTCTACTTTCCAAGTTGTAAGCAGTAATATTGTTATCAATATCCTTAGCTTCATTCCAAGAAATAGTAAGGGATTCTCCTAACACATAACTAAGTAAAGAAGTTTTTATTTCGGTGGGTGGATTAGGCTTACTGTTTCTTCTTATTGCAGATGTTTCTTTATACTTTGAATAATAAGAACTTCCTGCAGTTCCTCTAGTTAAAATTCTAAATTTTATATAATTTCCTCTTGCTACAGTTGTTCCATCAAAACTGTCTGTTCCACTTGAATCTGACGAAGCTATATCTTTTAGTTTACTATAGCTTCCCCATGTTTTATTATCTTGGCTTGTGCTGTACTCAATTGTGTACCCAATAATAGAGTTATTATCTCCTCCTGCTCCTCCATTCCATGACAAAATAATATTGCTCTCAAACGGATCAGGTCTACATGAAAATGAAGTAGGGGCTATACATGAAGTGTATAAAATTCTCCTTACGGAATTACTTTCCCTAAAGTCTGAATAATATGAACTACCTGCTGTTCCTTGACTCCTGACTCTATACTTTATATACCTTCCTCTGCTTATTTGAGGAGAAATATCAGCAGAATTTGATTCAGTTGTTGTTAGACCATTCCAACCACTAAAGCTGGAATTGTCACTACTTATTGCATATTGAATACAATAATTTTTAACTTTATTGTTTGTTCCGTCAGACCCTTTGCCCCAACTTAATTTTATTCTGTCCTCAAAGGGATTCGGAGAAACAGAAACCCATGCCGGAACACCGCAAGGGCTATATATAGATATTGTCCCAAGACTAACTTCAGTAGATGAAACAGTTCCTCTATCCAATCCGGATACTACTACTCCGCCAAACGAAGCAGATAAATTTATTTTCTTTTCTACTCCATTAGTATGTTCTACTGAAAACGTTGCCGAGCATAGCGTTGCTGTTTTAGATTTTCTTGTATCAATATCTAAATTATCGTATCTTCCTACTTCGTTTCCATTACAGTAAATTCGACCCCAAACTTGATGGAAATTATTCCATGCACTATTCGAATAACCATCATTTCTTCTGACGTAGAGGGTAGCATTTACAGTTGAAGTAAGCCCTGAAACACTACTATTCCATGATAACCACACATCATAAACACTAGATTTTGTGCCATTGGGTTTATATGCTACTCCGTAAATTTTACCACTTGCCATATTTTAATTTCTCCTTTTATTCTGTAGGTTTTGGTTTAATCCATAAGGCTCCTTCTACATAAGACGGCTCCGTTTCACTTATAATTACACTAAACGGAACCTTACTTTCTACATATGTTTTTACTGTGGTATTAACTGCTTTCTCCACTTCCGAATCAACCTTATCTTGAACCGAACTTTCAACTTCTGCTTTCATATCTTCTACAAATTTATCAAAGTTCTTATCAATATAGTGTTGCTCTAATTTATACATAGAATCGCAAAGTAAATTCCAATCTTCTGCTGAACATATGTAAGGTGCAAGTTTAGTCGTCAGTTCTTTATATTCCTCATCTTCTTCCTTAGTTCTGTTATCTCCATTTTGCTTTAATTCTCTGTACCTCGTAACATCTTCCTCAAGTGCAGGGGACAGCTCAGACATTTCCTTAAATGTATCTACATTATTTGGGAATGTACTTCTATTTCCATCTATCAAAACAATCTCTCCTTACCACAATTTTATTGCTGTAATATTCATAATATCTTTTGATGAAAGTCCACAAGATATTTCCTTAACAACGTATTTCCCATTAGTTCCTGAAGTTTTGTCATATATTTCTATAACCTGATTTACATCAAGAGAATAAATCGGTAAACACGTTATTTTAACTGTATCTGTTGCCTGTTGATGATAAAAAATTTCTTGCTTCGCTCTATTCTTACAAAGCTGTGTAGCATATTTAAGCGATTTTTTCATATCTTCAAGTTCTTTTTGAGTAAACTTAGATTCAAACTCAATACTTATATTCATATTGTCTATATCATCATCTATTTTTCCTGTTGCTTTGGCTTTATCATACGCCTCTGAGCTTCCAATATAAGTATCTTCTTGAACAACAAAATCTCTTGTAAAGTTTTCTAAAAGTCTTGTTTGAGTATACGGGCAATCAGGGTACTCTTTATCAGTTAATAAAATTTGATATTGAGCCTGGCATCCTTTACTCATAACTCCACCATAAACAGTAAACTTATTTTTTATATTTTTATACTGAATTTGACGTTCTAAGCTTTGAATAAGATTATAAGAAGAAAAATCCCACTGCACCTCGGAATTTTTTATTGCTCCAAGTTCAGTAGGTTTTTCTGTGAAAATAAAATTTCCATCCAAATCGTAAAATGCTTGATAATTATAAAATAGGTTCACAAGTTCATTTATAATTCCGTATCTTGTTTCACCAATGTTTTTCTCGATTTTGTATGGAATAATTAAAGATGTTTCAGATATCTTCATGTTAATTTCTCCGCCATCTTTTACAACTGACTCTATGGCATCGTGAACATAAACTCCTGAATTTCCTTCAGATG
>ERZ1034917.2129-NODE-2129-length-10070-cov-4.748677_pt1 | contig 10070 bp, 9 predicted proteins | sample MGYA00520605_ERZ1034917 | MGnify/ENA primary metagenome ERZ1034917 (study PRJEB33766, sample SAMN09781784) | gut metagenome | biome: gut microbiome | host: Homo sapiens | place: Madagascar | study: EMG produced TPA metagenomics assembly of the PRJNA485056 data... | reverse complement strand
GGAGCGGCGAGATGAACGGCGTATAGTAGCGGTCGAGCGCGCCGAAGATTTCCGCGTGAACGCGGCGAAACGCATATCCGGTGATTCCCTCCATGGGGGCAAGCGATAGCAGCATTCCGCCTCCTTTTTCATCTGAGCATACTTCTGGTGATGACGCCTCTTGAACGGGCTGATGATTTCATTATCGCAGGATAATCCCGTTCGCGATGCTGCGATTACTCGGTTGGGCTCTAACTGTATTCTCGCTTGCGCTATCTGCGACCAGTTGCCGTTCGACCGTGCTCGGTTGTATACTCCGTCTGACGGGGCAATCGTGCTCCGCGCAAACGCATCTCAGGGGATGTCTTTTTGGTCATTGTTCTTTAGGGAACGGTTAATCGCATAGCACTTCTGAAAAGGCCGCATCACGGCCTTGTGCTTTTGCGCCGTTCCTTACCTGTTTTCACCATCAACTCAGCGAACAGGAGTAACAATGAACGACTTCCCAAAAGCAAGCAGCTTCGACATCGACCTGGTTCGATCCAAGATCATGGGACCCAATCCGCTTAAGCTTTGCGAGGAGCTTCTTCGCGGTGCGAATATCGCGAAAGGGTCGCGCGTATGCGACCTCGGGTCCGGCACTGGCATAACGAGTGTGATGCTTGCGCGCGAATACGGGCTCGATGTTTACGCTGTCGACCTGTGGAGCGACCCTGCCGAGAATCGCGCGTTCTTTCGAGAAATGGGTGTACCGGACGACCGCATTCATCCGGTGAAGGCCAACGCCGCGGAAGGACTGCCTTTCGACCAGGACTTCTTCGACGTTGTGGTAAGTGTCGACTCGTATAACTATTTCGGGCGCGATCCTCGCTATCTGGGAGAGAGACTTCTTCCCTATGTGAAGCCCGGTGGCAAGATGTACCTTTCTATTCCCGGCATGGTTCGCGACTGCCACGATGCGCTGCCGGCATGCTTGCTTGCCTCCTGGGACCCCGAGCAGCTTGAATATATGCACGATATGTCCTGGTGGCGAAATATGATTGGACGCACAAGCGGGGTTTCTATCGAGGGCATGCGCCAGATGATGTGCACGCGCGAGGCGTGGGCCGACTGGATTACCTGCGACAACGAGTACGCTCAAGGTGATCGTGCGGCCGTCGAGGCGGGCGCGCTCGAGTACTTGAACACGATCGCAGTCACGCTCGTGAAGGACTAAGCAGGGCGGCTGAATGCGGGGCGGCGGGTGGAAATCGACCGCCGTCTCTCGTGCGGCGTTGTGGGATTGCTTGTTCGCACGTCTGCGCGCCCACCGGCCCCTTCCGCCCAGCCCGTCTTCTCTTCCGCTGAGTCCCGCCCGCTGGCCAGCCCGTCGGACTTTCTGTACGAAAATGCCACTTTTTTGTGAAGAAGTTGTATATGACTCATCAAATAGTATGAAACTGTGGAATAACTTGCGTCGATTGTGAACTAGCTGCGACACTTTTGGGACAGTTAGGGCTCCCAAACAGTCAAATTCACTGTTCCTTCATAACTTATCGGCGTTTTTGTACAAGAGGTGAAGCGGGAAGGACGGTTGGGGCCTCCTGCGGCTGGTTCAGCTGAGAGTCTGTTCATTCAGGTGCATTTCAGGTATGGGCTCCATCATGCGGCCATCGAAGAAATCTACCAAGATGGAGGCGGTTGCCATGAAGAAACATCATCTTGAGGTTGCAGGTTTTACGGCTGCTGCGGCGTTGGCGTTTTCGCTTGCGGGCTGTGCGGGACAAGGTGAAAACTCCGCGAACACGGCGTCGGCGGTCACCTCGTCGTCAACGGGCTCGAGCCACTCGTTGCTTGCGTCCTCGCCGGGGTACTCGAAGGCCAGGTGGCTGAACCAGCTATCGGCTGCGGCGCCGTGCCAATGCTTGACGTTCGCGGGAATCTCCACGACGTCGCCGGGGTGCAGGCGCTCGGCGGGCTTGCCTCCCTCTTGATACCAGCCCTCGCCGTCCACGCAGATGAGCACTTGGCTGCCGCCGTTGCTCGCGTGATGGATAAACGGCGGCAAGGGGAAACCTTTCGCCATTCGCGATTATACTTTGCGATTTGCCCGCTATTCCGTCGCGAGGCTTTCGCGCAAAACGTCGAGGACCTCGACGCGGGTGAGCGTTCGGTAACCGCCCGTCATCGTGAACGTCGCGTCGGCGATTGCATCGAGCTTGGACTCGTCCACGCTGAGCTCGCGGATGCTCATCACGCAACCGATTTCGCGCATCCACGCCTCCATCGCATCGAGCCCCGCCGCTGCGAGCTCGGCGTCGGTCTTGCCCGCGGCGTCGACGCCCCACACGTTCACGGCGAAGCGCGCGAACTTCTTCACGCCATAAGGCATGATCTGGCGGTAGTACGGCAGCGCCACGGCGGAAAGCGTCATGCCGTGCGTGGCGTCGGTGACAGCGCCAACGGCTTGGCCGATCATATGGACTTCCCAGTCCTGCGTCTTGCCGCAGCCCACAAGCGTGTTGAGCGCCCAGGTCGCCGTCCACATGATGTTCGAGCGCGCCTCGTAGTTCGTCGGGTCGGCCACGGCGGCGCGGCTTGCGGTGATGAGGCTGCGCATGAGGCCCTCGGCCAGGTAGTCGCTCGTGTTGTCATCGGTGCCGCTGAAATACTGCTCGGTGATGTGATTCATCGTGTCGAAGATGCCCGCGACCATCTGGTAGCGCGGCACGGTGAAGGTGAACTCGGGGTTCAGCACGGCGAAGCGCGGCGAGACGCGCGCGTCGGAGAACACCTTGCCGACCTTAAGCCCCCGGTCGTGGTCGGAGATGACCGAGCCGCGGTTCATTTCGGAGCCGGTGCCCACCATATGCCGTGATATCTATTGCCTATAACGACTATCTCGAAATGCGCAATCTGAATGGCAAAGGGGCCGCTTCTCATCGGCACGATCCTTGCGATGTAGGGATTCGGTCCCCGCCGCCCTACGCTTACCGCCTACAGCATCTCGGCGGGCTTGCCTTCGGAAAGGCAGCGCTTCGTCGCGCCGATGAGCTTCGCCGCGTCGATCGGCTTGGCGAGATGCACGCTCACGCCGGCGAGATGGCTGTTCGCGATGTCGTCGGAAAACGCGTTCGCCGACATCGCGATGATCGGCACGCTCGCCGCGTCGCGCCGATGCAGCGAGCGAATCCTCCTCGTCGCCTCAAGCCCGTTCAGGCGCGGCATCATGATGTCCATGTAGATGACGCTGAAATACCCCGGCGCCGACTTCTCGAAGCGCTCGACCGCCTCGACGCCGTCGGCGACGCATGTCGCTTCAAGGCCGCTGTCCTCTAAGACCGCCGCAGTGATCTCGCGGTTGATCTCGTTGTCTTCCGCGACGAGTGCGCGCAACCCCGCGAGCGAGATGTTGCCCGTGCCTTCCGGCCGCGTGAATTTCTGCTCCGCGGCGATTTCGATCGGCACGGAAACGATGACCGTCGTGCCTGCGCCCACTTCGCTTTCGAGCTCGATGGTGCCGCCCATCTTGTCGACGAGCCGCTTGGCGATGGCAAGTCCGAGCCCCGTGCCCGTGTACGTCGAGCGGCTCGTCTCCTTTTCCTGGGTGAACAGGTTAAACGCTTGTTCGACGAACTCCTTGTCCATGCCGACGCCGGTGTCTTTGTAGTAGAACCCGAAGGTTGTCGCGCCGTCTTCGCGCGGGCGCTCCTCGCACCAAACGCTCACCGTTCCGCCTACGGGCGTGAACTTGACGGCGTTGTCGGCGATGTTGCCGAGTACGCGCGCGAGGAATACGGGGTTCCCGATGAGATGGTGGTGGCGAAGGTTGCCGAGCTCCCATTTGACTTCGTAGTTGACGCCCTTGAACGCCGCTTTCCGCTGGGCGTCGTCGTTGACCTGGCGCAGCGTCTCGACGACGTCGAAGGGCATCTTCCTGCTCTCGAGGTCCCCTGACTCGATTTTCGACATGTCGAGCACGTCGTTCGTGAGAGAGACGAGGTACCTTGCGAGTTCCTTGATTTTGTTGCGGCTTTCCTGTTGAAATTCCAGGTCGTCCGCGCGCTTTTCCGCAAGCTCGACCATCCCTACAATGCCGTTGATCGGCGTGCGGATGTCGTGGCTCATGTTGGCGAGGAACTGCGTCTTCACTGCCGCCTCGCGCGCCGCCGCCTCGGCCGCGAAGCGCAGGTTGAGCTCGCGGCGTTTGGTGTCGCTCGTGCTTCTGACGACGCAGAGCACGTGCGTCACGCGCTCTTGCGCATCGCGCTTCTTCACGATGAAGCGCAGCTTGTGCCACTCGCCGTTCGTCATGCGGTACTCGGTCGCGACGGTATCCTCGCTGGCAAGGCGCGCCGGCAGGGTTTCCAGGTTGAGGAACTCGCGCACGTAGGGCCGGTACTCCTCTGCCACCGTGACCTCGCACAGGTTGAGCAGCTGCTCGGACGCGCAGCCGCAAACCCCGGTGAGGCGATGGGCCTCCTCCTTGTTCGACACCTCGTCGAAGTGGTCGCGCGCGAGGTCGATGCGGTAAATCGAGCAGTAGTTCTTCGAGATGGCGGAGATGATCTCGTTGGAGAGCCGCTCGTTCTCAAGCGCCTGGCGCAGCTCTTCCTGGATGGCGGTTTCCTTCTCCATGATGTTGCCGATGTAGCGAAGCCACATGAAGACGCGGAACTCGCCGTCGTCGACGCTGACCTTCGCGACCTGGCTTTCGAAGAAGCGCTGTCCGAGGTTGTTGGGGATGCTTTGATAATGGTAGGTGATGCGGTCGGTGGTCGCGAGCGCGCGGCGCATGCGGTCGCAGGAGAACCAGGCGATGAACTCGGGGCGGTCCTCTTCGGCTAGGAAGGCCTCGGCGTAGCGCCTTGCGTGCGCATCGAAGTCCTCGTGCGACTCGCCTTCGACTCCCAGCATGCTTGCGTTCGTGTTCTTGCCAAGCTTGAGGATCGTGAAACGGCCGGTGAGAAGATCGATGCTGTACGTCGCCGTGAGGTCTTCGGAGAGCTTTTCGAGGACGAAGCTGGTGTTTCGAAGTTCCCGTCGCGCGGTTTCAAGCTGTGCGCGCAGACTGCGTATGGCGTCGGCCGACGTCTGCGCGCCGCGCTCGTAAGCGATGCGTTGCTGCTCGGGTCGATTCATCGTATCCATCCCTCAGGGTCCTTTTCGTCAACCATGAATTTTCCCACATCGAGAGGGAATGGCAACAGCCTTGCTTTTGTTCCTACACTATTTCTTTATCGGGGATGCGGGCATGGGCGCCGCGCGATCGAGCTCGCCGCAGACCGTGCGCCGCGCAGGTGGTCGGGCCGTGCGGGGAGTGAGCCGCACGGGTGGGCGAGCCTCCATTCCCCCAAATCTGGCCTGTCTGTGGCTTCTCGCGCGCCGCCCCGCGCCGCTGCGCGCGGGGTGCTAGCATGGGGCCGTAAAGACGTACGACCGCAAAGGCGCCCCCGAGGCGCCTTTTTTCAGGAAACGAGGTTGCAGACATGCCGCAGGGAGCGATCAGGCGACACTACGAGAAGGTGATCGCGGCGTGCTGCTTTCTCATCCTGTTCGTGAACGTCGGGCTGCCCTCCACGTCGTTTTCGGTCTTCCAGCCCTACCTGGTCGCGCTGCCAGGCGTGGGGAACACGGGCGGGTCGATCATCGTCTCGGTGCGCACGTTCGTCTCGTTGATTGCGATGCTCGTTGTCGGGCGCTACTACGACCTGCTCAATTGCCGGCTCGGCGCGTTTGTCGCCTCGCTGTGCGTGTGCGTCGGGTTCTTCATCTACTCGCAGAACACGGGAAGCTTCGCCGGGTTGTGCGCGGGTTCGGTGTTCACGGGGCTGGGCTACGGCTTGGGCGGCATGATCGCCTCGACGATGCTCATCAACCGGTGGTTCCGCACGAACGTCGCCACGGTGGCGGGCATCGCGGCGGTGGGATCGGGCGCGGCGGCCGTTATCCTGCCGAACGTGTCGGTCGCGCTCATCGGCGCGCACTCGCTTTCGACGGCGTTTCTCTTCGAGTCGGCGCTCGCGCTCGTGCTGGGCGCGCTCGTGTTCCTGCTTCTGCGAAACTACCCGCGCGATTTGGGGCTTAAACCTTACGAAGCGCCCGCGGGGAAGGAGGCGGCCAAGCGCGGCGGGCGAGGGGAGCGCAGAAACCGCAACGTTCCCGCGAAGCTCGCGCCGCTCGTGCTGATCGCGATGACGTTCGTTGGCTGCATCTCGGTGGGCGGCACGAGCTATCTCGCGGTGCTCTTCACCTCCGAGGGCTTTTCGGAGGAGGGCGCGGCGGCGCTCGTAGCTCTGTGCGGCGGCTGCCTCGCCGCGGCGAAGCTCGCAAGCGGACTCGTGTTCGACCGCGTGGGGACAAAGCGCGGCTCGGCGCTGTTCTTCGCCCTGTTCATCGCGGGCACGCTGCTTCTGTGCCTGTCGGATATGGGGTCTGCGGGGCTTGCGGGCGTGGGCGTGTTCCTCTACGGCCTGGGACTATCGCTCGGTACCGTGGGCATCTCCGTCTGGTCGATCGAGCTTGCCCCGCGTGGCCGCGAGGCGAAGACCATCAAGAACTTCCAGCTGTGCTATGCGCTCGGCGGGTTCGTTTTCACCTTCTTGCCGGGCTTTCTGGCAGAAGCGTTCGGGACCTACCTTGTTACTTACGTGATCCTGCTCGCGATGATCGCATTTTCCGCCGTGGTCGTGGTGGGTGTGTATCTTTTGGGAGACCGTCGGGTTTCTGATAGCATACGGTCGTGACACGCAAACGCACGGCAAGGAGCGGCAATGCCCAACGACCCGACAATCTCATCTGGCGCGAACGACGCGAACGACGCGTCGATGCGCTCGCCCGCGCGGCCTGCGCCCATTGGCGACGACGAGCTTCGCGAGATGATGCGCGATGAGGAGCCTACGTTTCTCGAGCGCAATTCCGGGCGCGTGGTGACGCTTGCGCTCATCGCGGTGAACGTGGTGTGCTTCATCGTGGAAATGGCGCTCTCGGGCACGGGCCAGGACATCTCGCTTCTGACGTTGGTGCAGATGGGGGCCATGTACGCGCCTTTGGTGCAGGGGCCTGCCGACCTGTATCGCTTCGTTGCGCCGATGTTTCTGCACATGGATGTCATGCACCTGTTGTTCAACATGGTCGCGCTCTACAGCGTAGGCGAGTTGTTGGAGCGTGTGCTCGGGCGCGGGAACTTCCTGCTTCTGTATTTTGTCGCCGGCATCACGGGAAACGTCGTCTCCTATGCGGCCGATATGGCGCAAGGCGGCGGGAATGCCGTCTCCGCCGGCGCGTCGACGAGCGTGTTCGGTCTGTTCGTGGCCGTTGCGCTTCTGTGCGTGCTCGTGCGCGGCAACCGCGCGATCTTCCGCGACTTTTCGAAGAGCATGCTCTCCATCATCGCGGTGAACGTGGTGTACACGCTGCTCGTGCCGAGCGTGTCGATTAGCGGGCACCTAGGCGGGGCCGTGGGCGGCGCGATCGCGATGCTGCTCCTTCCCGCGGCGAGTTTGCGCACCCCGCGTGCCGTTCGCGTCGTCGTGGCCGTCTTATGGGTCGTGGGCGTGGCGGCGACTCTCGTGTGGGGCGGCGTTTTCTAGCCGTTTCAACTTACGCTCTAGTTGCGCGGGGAATCGTGCCAGAATCTTCCCTTCAGCGTGATTTTTGCGGGACAACTCGGTTTTGTGCCGCCAGTATTGCTCGCTTGCGCTGTTGTGCCTCGTTCTTCTCTGCGCGAGCTTCGCCTGCCCCGTGCGCATCTCGTGCGACCCCTGTGCAGGGTGGATCCTTTACGGGTTGCAGCTTTTACAGGGAGTGTAGCCCTCGTCGATAAGCGTTTGACGCGACCCTGTAAAGTCCTGCTTGTTCGCGGCCGACATGGAAAGCGCGCTCTCGCAGCCGGGGCGGTGGAATTTGCGGCTCTTCGTGTTCAGCACGTATGTTTGCGCGTGCTCGGTGGAGTGCGACCCGTCGTGATCGGAATCATGGTGCGTGGCAAGGTCGATGCCGCCTGCGCTCACGTCGCCGCCTGCGCTCGCGTTGCTGCTTGCGGCGCCGAGCCGCGTATCGACTCCCGACCCGCGGGTCATGGTCGCATCGCCGTCGGTCGCCACCGCGGGGGTCGCGCCCGATTCCCAGTTGTCGCCCGTGACGTAGTCGATCTCCACGCCCGGCTCCACGTTGTAGACGAACACGTTGAACCTCACGGCGCGCCCGCCGTCCTCTACGGATTCGGCTTCAATCTGCACCCCGCGTGCGACCAGGTCGTATGCCGCGAAAATCGGCGTTACGCGATAGAGGACGTGGTTGTTTGAGCCCTGCACGTAGCTGGCGACGATGTTCTCGTAGTACGTCATGCCGCGGGCGTTCATCGTGCGCGTGCCGGTGATGAGGTTGCGATCGTTGGCGTTCTCGCCGCACAGCTGGTGCGCGATGAGATGGCTGCGGTTGTAGAGCATCTCGCGGTCGACGAAACTGTAGCGGTGCTGCACCCAGCCGGAGGGGTGGACCTGCGAGATGTCGCCGCGCTCGGCGTGCGAGATGGTGTCGGGCCCGATGAGGCCGAACGCCGTGCCGCAGCGCCCTTCGAAGTCGAGCTCGCTGAAATCCATGAACAACCCGCGCGCCACGTCGTCGGCGGTAAAGCCCGGCTGCCCGTCGTTGACGTCGATGCAGAGCGCGCCCGAGTACTCCGGGATATCGGATAGCTTTGCGGCAGCCGATTCCGCAACATCCGCCTGCGAGCTGGCGGGTGCCACTGAGCTTTCGACCTCGGCCGCACGAGAGGCGTACGATTCGCGTGGGACGTTTTCGGTGCTTGTGCATCCGGGGAGCGCGGGGAAGCAGAGCCCTAAGGCCAAAAACAGCGCGGCGAGCGTACGCGTGAAGCGCCCGTTCGCGGAGGGGGTGGTGTGTCGCGGCTGCAAGGGGAATCCTTTCGATCGGCGCGCGGTTGCGCGCTTTTCCATGATAACCAAAACCCCGAGTCTTTCCCATCTTTGCCCATCTTCGCAAAGCGCATGCTCGGCCGGTTTCAAATAGGTAATCGCTTGAAGGGCGCCCTTGCCGCGGCTTACAATGCAGGGGCAGTTGAAACGCCGAGCCAAGGAGGTTCATCCATGGAAAAGGAACTGTTCGATTACGTTGCCGAGCGCGCCGACGTCCTCGCCACGACGAGCGCGAGCAAGCAGGAAACGAAGGATGCGGCCATTGCCTGGAAAGAAGCCGTTGCCGATAGCGGCGATGCCGCCGTCGAGGCTGCGACCACGAAGCTGATCGATTACCTGGAGGGTCGCCCCAATACGATTGACCACGTGATCGCATTCTGCGAAGGCCCGGCGAAGGAGATTATGGGCGAAGAGACCGCCGCGAAGATGCTCGCCGAGCAGCTTGCGCGCAAGGAAGCGGGCGCGAAGTACTGCAACTGCCCCGCCTGCACCGCCGCCTCCGAGTTGCTCGCGAAGTTCGGCCGCATCGAGCTCTAGCGGAGCCGCTTATGGCGGGAAATCCGCACTGAAGCGATGAAAGGGCGCGCAAGTTTTCCCAGCTTGCGCGCCTTTTTCATGCGCGGAGGCATCCCGCTGCCGCGCCCGCAAGCCTTGCGACCCCATAAAAGAACCCGCTCCTCATCCCTTGCGGTGGGGAGCGGGTTCCCAAAAGATAAATGCCAGCGCCTAAGAGCCTGAACTCGAACTCAAGCCCGTAGCGCTACACTTCCAGGTTCTTGAACGCATCGGGGACTTCCTTGTAGCCCTTCGACTTCACGGCGCCGATGATGAGGCCGATGATGAGCCACGCGATGCCCACGATATAGGTCGGCACGTCGAAGCCGGTGAACACGTACAGCAGGATAAGCACGCCGACGATCGGGCAGATGAGGTACTTCACGTAGTCGCCCACGCTGTTGCGATGCTTCTCCTTCACGAAGAAGAAGACGAGAACGGCGATGTTCAGCAGCACGAACGAGGACAGCGCGCCGAAGTTCACGAAACGCGACAGCGTCGCCATGTCGAGGAACAGCGGCAGGATGAGCGACACGACGCCGATGGCGATGGCGGAGAACCACGGCGTCTGGAACTTCGGATGCACCTTGCCGAATGCGCGCGGAATCACGCCGTCGC
>ERZ1034917.2126-NODE-2126-length-10083-cov-5.187475_pt1 | contig 10083 bp, 8 predicted proteins | sample MGYA00520605_ERZ1034917 | MGnify/ENA primary metagenome ERZ1034917 (study PRJEB33766, sample SAMN09781784) | gut metagenome | biome: gut microbiome | host: Homo sapiens | place: Madagascar | study: EMG produced TPA metagenomics assembly of the PRJNA485056 data... | reverse complement strand
CGTCCTCGTGTGCGATTCGGGCGAGAAGATGGAAGTCCCTCTTTCGGGCCTGCCTTCAGGTGCGCACGAGGGTTCGTGCCTGCGTCCCTGCGAGCGCGGGTTCGCCCTCGATGAAGGGGAGGAAGCTGCGCGCACGCGCCGAATCGAGCAGAAACTCAACGCGCTCTTCGTGGATTAGAAAAGGGGTTGTCGCATCATGGTACAACGGGAAAGGTCGCTGGATCGCTTCTCCCTCGCCGTCGACGTGGGGAACACCTTCACGCGCTTCGGGGTCTTCGACGGCGAGGAGCTCGCGCACACTTGGTGCGCGACGACGCTCCCCGTGCTCACCGTCGACGAGGCTCACGCTATGCTGCGCGAGTTCTTCGAGATTCGCGGCATCGCTCGCGGCCACCGCGATGGCGAGATTTCCCATGCCATCGTGTCGTCGGTCGTGCCCCCGCTCACCGACGTGTGGGTGCGCGCCGCGCGTGCAGTCGTCGGGTGCCGCCCGCTCGTGGTGGGGCCGGGGCTTAAGAGCGGGCTTCGCATGCGCTTCGACGACCCGGGCGAGGTCGGGTCCGATCGCATTGCCGACATGGTCGCCGCCAAGGAGCTGTTCGGCTATCCGCTCATCGTCATCGACTTCGGCACGACCACGAACTTCGAGGTGCTCGACCGCGACGGCTCGTTCTCGGGAGGAATCATCGCTCCCGGCCTGCGCCTTTCTCTGCAGGCGCTCTCGTCTGCCGCGGCAAAGCTTTCCATGGTGGAGCTTGCCGCTCCCGCGTCGACCGTGGGTCGCAACACTCGCGCCGCCGTGCAGTCGGGCGCGGTCTTAGGCGAGGTCGCGCGCATCGACGGGCTCATCGACATGATCTGGGAGGAGCTCGGCTACGTTGGCGACGTCGTCATGTCGGGAAGCGATGCGGGCGCGCTTTCGGCTTTGTGCCGCCATGAGGTTACGGTGGAGCCCGATTTGACCCTTCTCGGCCTCGGCCTGCTCGAGCGGGCTAATCGCCGCAGGTAGGCATCGATGGAACGCGACGTTGCCGGCTCTCTCTTGCGGCCGTGGGAGGGCCCTGCAATCCTGCTTGTGGACCTCGACGCCTTTTTCGCATCGGTGGAGCAGCTCGACCACCCCGCCTGGCGAGGCAAGCCCGTCGTCGTCGGCGGCGATGCCGACAAGCACGGGGTCGTTTCCACCGCCTCCTACGAGGCTCGCGCATATGGCGTCCACAGCGCCCAGCCCTCATCGGTTGCGCGGCGGCTGTGCCCCGACGCCATCTGGACGCACGGGCACTTCGATCGCTATCGCGAGATGTCCAACGCCATCATGGACATCCTGCGCGATGAAACGCCGCTCGTGCAGCAGGTGAGCATCGATGAGGCGTTCATGGACGTCACGCCCACGCAGGTGAACACCGAGCACCCCGTGAGCATCGCCCGCCGCATCCAGTCGCGTGTGGAGGCGCTTGGCGTGACGTGCTCGGTGGGGGTCGGCACGTCGAAGACCATCGCGAAAATTGCCTCTGACATGGATAAACCTCGTGGGCTTACCGTAGTCTACCCGGGGCGCGAGGAGAGTTTTCTCGCCCCTTTGCCCGTGCGACGTTTAAGCGGGGTGGGAACCGTCGCCGAGCGCGAGCTGGTAGGTCACGGCGTCCGGACGCTCGGCGAGATGGCGCGCGCCGACGAGTCGCTTCTGCGGCGCATTTTCGGTAAGAACTCGCTCATGATGCGCACGCGGGCGCGCGGCGGGGACATGACCCCGGTCGAAGGGGGAGAGTCCGCAAAGTCGGTGTCGAACGAGATGACGTTCGCGAGCGACCTCACCACCCGCGTTGACGTGGAGGCCGCGATCGCCACGATGGGGGCGAAGGTGGGGCGCCGTCTGCGCAAGAAGGGCCTTGCCGGGCGCACGCTCTCGCTCAAGCTGCGCTTCGGCGACCGCACCGTGCGCTCGGTGCAAAAGCGCCTTCCCGTCCCGAGCGACGACGAGCTCGCCTTCACCCCGCTGCTCTACCGCATGGTCGACGAGGTGTGGCGCGAGGGCATTCCCGTGCGCTTGCTCGGCGTGGGAATGAGCGGCTTCGACGAGGGCGACTTCGTGCAGGAGACGCTCTTCGACGTCGTGCGCGAGGCGCCCTCGGTTATCGACGCGACGCCCGCCATCGCCGACGATGCGAAGAGGCGCGGGCTTTTGGATGCGACCGACGCCCTGCGCGACCGCTTCGGGGAGGGTGCTGTGCGTTTCGGGCACGAGCTGCGCAACGCCAAGAACACGACGGGCACGGGTGCGAAGAACCCCGACGATTACAAGTAGGCGCTCCTTCGAAGGCTTGCTCGAGCGCGCCTTCGTCTGCGTCGTTTTCCATATCGCCTTGATGCCGTATACTTCTGCCCGTACTGAAAACGTGTCGTCTTTTGGATGGCGCGTGAATATCCGATGAGAAAGGAACGCCATGGATTTCGAGATCGTCACCGATTCGAGTTGCAACCTGAAAGAGGAAATGATCGATGAGTTCGGTCTCCATGTGCTTCCGCTGACGTTCATGGTCGATGGCGAGCAGCATCAAAGCTACCTGAAGGGCCAGGTCACCGACTTGCAGCAGTTTTATACGATGATGCGCGAGGGCAAGGTCATCACGACTTCGCTTCCTAACTTGGCCGATTCCGAAGCGCTTTTTCGCGGGCTTTTGGAAGCTGGGCGCGACGTGCTCTACCTGGGCTTTTCGAGCGGCCTTTCGGGCACTTTCGAAGCTATCTCGCTTCTGTGCAGCCAGCTTGCCGCCGAATTCCCCGATCGCAAGATTGTCTCCGTCGACACGCTTGCCGCATCGGGCGGCGAGGGCCTGCTCGTGTGGCATGCCGTGCAGAAGGCGCGCGAGGGTCTCTCGATCGAGGAGCTGCGCGATTGGGTCGAGGGGCACAAACTCAACCTGGCGCATTGGTTCACCGTCGACGACTTGATGTTTCTCTGGCGTGGCGGTCGCGTTTCGAAGACGAGCGCCTGGGCGGGCACGCTTCTGAACATCAAGCCCGTGCTGCACGTCGACGATGCGGGCCATCTCATCCCGATGGAGAAGGTGCGCGGCCGCAAGAAGTCGTTGAATGCGCTCGTCGACCACATGGAGAAGTCTGCCATTCCGCCGGTTTCCGACCAGATGGTGTTCATCACGCACGGCGACTGCATTGAGGATGCGGAATACGTGGCGGAAAAGGTTCGCGAGCGCTTCGGCGTGCGCGACGTCGTCATCAATTACGTCGACCCTGTCATCGGCGCGCATTCGGGCCCTGGCACGATGGCGCTGTTCTACATGGCGGAAAGCCGCAACTAACAGGTCATGTCCACCCCCGCAATGCCTGCGACCACCCGTCGCACGCTTCATTACTACTGGCTTGTCACGCGCAGGCACCTGGGTCTGTTCGTGGGGCTTGTCGCGGCCACGCTCGCGTACGTGGCCCTGCTGTCGTACGCAAATCCGTACCTTATGAGCATGGTGGTCGACCAGGTGAGCCAAAACCCCGTGGCGGCAGACGAGGTGTTCGCCGTGTTCGGGCCGTTCGCGGCCGCGCTTGTGGCGGTGAATGTTGCGGGCCAGGCGGCGAGCAAGGTGCAAGACTATTGCATGTACCGCCTGCAGATCGCAGCATCCTACGACCTGGCCACGATGAGCTTCGATGCGCTTTGCAACCAATCGATGTCGTTTCATTCGAACCGCTTCGGCGGCACGCTCGTGAGCCAGACGTCGAAGTTCATGAGCGCCTATCAGCTTATCCTGGAAACGATGTCGTTCCCGTTTCTGCCGGTGATGTGCTCGATCGCATTCACGTGCGCCGTGCTCATTCCGCGCGTGCCCGTCTATGTCGCGGTGCTGATGGCGCTGCTCGCGATTTACGGCTGCGTGTCCTATTTCATGTACAAGCGGATTCTCGGGCTGAATGAGGAGGCGGCGAGCGCGCAAAACCAGCTTTCCGGCGAGCTGTCCGACTCGGTCGCGAACATCCTTGCGGTGAAAACCTACGGGCGCGAGGATTACGAGCGCGCGCTTTTCGATGAGGCAAACCGCTGCGTCGTCGCGCGCGACAACCGCCGCATGCGCGCCTCGCTCGTGCGCGGAATCGTCACGGCGTGCATCGCGGTCGTCATCATGAGCGCGGTCACGGTTTTCATCATCGGGGGAAACACCTGGTATGGAATCACGCCGGGCACGCTCGTCTTGATGTTCACCTACACCTACACGGTGACGAACCAGTTCAACTTCATCAACAACGGCTTGCAGCGCATGAACCGCGCGTTCGGCGATGCGAGCGGCATGACGCAGGTCCTCGATGAGCCGCGGCTTGTGGCCGACCTTCCGGGTGCGCCCGACCTGCGCGTGCGCGAGGGCGCGATCGACTTTTGCGACATCGGGTTCTGGTATAGCGACGGCGGTGCGAGAACGTGCGTGTTCGAGGATTTCAACTTACATATTTCCGCAGGTGAACGTGTTGGTCTTGTCGGCATGAGCGGGGCGGGAAAGACCACGCTCACCAAGCTTTTGCTGCGATTGTCCGATATCCAGGAGGGGCACATCCTCATCGATGGTCAGGATATCGCTCGCTGCACGCAGCAATCGCTTCGCCGCCAGATCGCCTACGTGCCGCAGGAGTCGCTCTTGTTCCACCGATCGATTGCCGAAAACATCGCCTACGGGCGCCCCGACGCCACGATGGACGAGATTCGCGAGGCGGCGCGGCTGGCGAACGCGCTCGAGTTCATCGAGCGGCTGCCGGAGGGTTTCGACACGGTCACGGGCGAGCGCGGCGTGAAGCTCTCGGGCGGCCAGCGCCAACGCGTGTCGATTGCGCGGGCGATGCTGGCTGATTGCCCGGTGCTCGTGCTCGACGAGGCCACAAGCGCGCTCGATTCCGAAAGCGAGCGGCTCGTGCAAGACGCGCTTTCCACGCTCATGCGCGGGCGAACGTGCATCGTGGTCGCGCACCGCCTCTCGACGGTGGCGAGCCTCGATCGGATCGTGGTGCTCGACGATGGGCGTATCGTGGAGGATGGCCCGCACGCCGATCTTGTGGCGCGCGGCGGGGAATACGCGCGCCTCTGGGAGCGGCAGACGCGCGCCTACTTGGAATGATCGCGCGCGGCGGCGTTCGCCTCGTTGAGGGACAACTCGGATTTTCTACCGCTCGTTCTCGAACCGGCGTCGGGTGCTTGAAGTGCGGCGTCGAGATTCACAGCTCTCGCAGCGCGGCTCGAATCACTTGTTTGCCTTCTCCGCCGAATGCGCGGATGAGTGCGCCAACTTCCACCAAACGCAACAGTCCAGGGCTTTGCTCAAGCTCGAGATAGGCATCGGCGGACCGGTGCAGGACGAGCGCGCACTGCTCGACGGTCATGCCCGATGCCTCCCGTGCTTGCTTGAGCCAACTGTCCACCGGGTGCCCTTCCAAAACCGCGATTTAATAATCTCCCTAATAAGTTTAACGGGTATTCGCAGCAGGTCAATCAGAGATATTAAGATAATTTGCTAGCATTTGAGCCATCGGGCGAGGGCTATATGCCATCAAGGGCGCGAAGCGAGGCATCATGGGCGGCAACTACATCGGCGACAATATCAACGCGATTCGGCTCAAAGCTGGGCTGTCCCAAATTCAGCTCGCCGAGGCGGCCGACACCAGTCAGACGACCGTGTCTGCCTGGGAATGCGGGAAGAGCTTGCCGCGCATGTCAAACGTCGAGCGCCTCATCGACGCGCTGCCTCATATGGAGCTGACTGTCGACGATATCCTCAGCGCCGAGCGAGGTTTTGCCAAGCGCGCGATACTTTCGACGGATGCCCCAATTCCCTGCACAGCTCCACTGTATGGTAGCATATCAGCAGGTCAACCGCTTGAAATGCTTCCCGTTCAAGAATATGTCGACATTCCCGTGGCGGTCGCGAAGCGCTATCCCAAAGCGTTCCTCCTAAAGGTAAACGGCGATTCCATGAGCCGTTGTATCTTGAACGGCTACCTGGCGCTCGTGAATCCGGTGAAGACGTTCGACGCAAGCTGCGATGGACGCGTGTTCGCCGTATGCGTAAACGGCGGCGACGCGACCGTCAAGCGAATTCACTTGCTGCACAACGGTGTGGAACTTCAGCCCGACTCCACCGACCCGACGTTCGCTCCATACGTCATCGACTTCAGCAAAAGCGACGAATCCCTTCGGATCATCGGCCAGGTGGTGTGGTCCTGCAGCCAGCTCGGCGTCGAGCTTTAGAAGGCAAGCACTCCTGTTAAGTCTAGCGATTTCGGTCGCCGTATCTCGCCTCGATCATTGCCGGGCAAGACGCCCGCTTTTGCGGGGGAGCGACCCGCTCGCCTTATCGATTCCGCCTCCGCCGCATAAAAGGAGTCATTCTGGGATGGTCGCGATCTACCAGATCGTCAGAAGCCCCTGCCGTCTGTCGTGTTTTTGGGAAGTCGGGCGTTGCGTTCGTTTTGCGAGCATCCCGTTGCCGTATAATTTCCTAGTTTGACAGATGGCGCGCCTCGGCGTGCTTTGCATAGGAACCGATCGGGAAAGGCTGGGCCGCTTTTATGGCGAGCAATTACAAGAAAACGATGAACCTGCCCACTACCGACTTCGCGATGAGGGGCAATCTCCCGAAAAACGAGCCCAAGCGCCTCGCGGAGTGGGAAGAGGATCACGTCTACGAGAAGCTGCAGGAGAAGAACAAGGACGCTAAGCCCTTCGTCCTGCACGACGGCCCTCCGTACGCGAACGGCCCCATTCATCTCGGCCACGCTCAGAACAAGATCTCCAAGGACATGATCAACCGCTACAAGGCGATGCGCGGCTTCCGCACTCCCTATGTGCCTGGCTGGGACTGCCACGGCCAGCCGATCGAGCACAAGGTCGAGACCATGCTCGGCACCGAGAAGTTTAACCAGCTGCCCACCGAGAAGGTCCGCGAGCTCTGCCGCAAGATGGCTGTCGAGCAGGTCGACACGCAGCGCCAGGGCTTCAAGCGCCTGGGCGTGCTTGCCGAGTGGGAAAACCCTTACCTCACCTACGTCAACGATTACGATGCGACCGACGTCGAGATCTTCAAGGCCATCTTCGACCGCGGCGCAATCTATCGCGGCCGCAAGCCGGTCCACTGGTGCTCGCACTGCCACACGGCGCTCGCCGAGGCGGAAATCGAGTACGGCGACGAGGTCAGCCCCGCAATCTTTGTGCGCTTCGAGATGACCACCGTACCTGCTGGGCTTGAAGCCTGGGAAGGCAAGCTCTGGGTCGACATCTGGACCACCACCCCCTGGACCCTGCCCGCCGACGACATCGTCATCTTGCATCCCGAGGCCGATTACGTCGCGGTTGTCCACGACGGCAAGGCTGAGATCATGGCGCGCGCTCTCGTGGAGAAGGACTGTGAGAAGTTCGGCTACGGCGAGGTCGAGCTCGTGCGCGGCGCCGACGGCGAGCCTTGGAGCATGACCGGCACCGATCTTGCGCACAACAAGTACAAGCAGCCCATCTTCGGCGACCAGGGCGTCGAGGGCGAATTTGTCTACGCCGATTACGTCACCTTGGATGACGGCACCGGCATCGTCCACGGCGCTCCCGGCCACGGCGTCGACGACTACCTCGTCGGCATGAAGTTCGATATCCCCGTGATCATGCCCGTCGACGATGACGGCCGCTTCTACAAGGGCGACGAGATGGGTACGGGCGGCCCATGGTCGGGCATAGAGGTCAACGAAGCCAACCCAAAGATCATCGAGTGGCTGCGCGAGCGTGGCACGCTTATCCTGCATGAAGACATCAACCACAGCTATCCGCACTGCTGGCGCTGCAAGCAACCCGTCATCTTCCGCGCGACGAGCCAGTGGTTCGTCTCGATGGACAAGGCGCTCGACGATGGCCGCACGCTGCGCGAAGAGGCGCTCGAGGAGCTCTCTAAGGTCGCGTTCTATCCGCCCCATGCTGTAAAGCGCATCGGGTCCATGGTGGAGGGCCGTCCTGACTGGTGCATTTCCCGTCAGCGCAACTGGGGTGTGCCTATCCCTGCTTTCACCTGCGAAGACTGTGGCGAAACGGTCGTGAACGACGCAACGCTTGACGCCGTTATCGAGCTTTTCCGCAGCAAGGGGTCCGACTGCTGGTTCACCGATGACCCCGCAAGCTACCTCGGCGACGCATGCGTCTGTCCCAAGTGCGGCGGGCATCACCTGAAGGCGAACAAGGACATCCTCGACGTGTGGTGGGATTCGGGCGTCTCGCATACCGCCGTGTGCAAGCATCGCGACAACCTTGAGTTCCCGGCCGATATGTACCTCGAAGGCTCCGACCAGCATCGCGGCTGGTTCATGAGCTCGCTTATGACTTCGGTGGGTGCGTACGGCACAGCTCCCTATAAGGCGGTCGTCTCCCAGGGCTTCACGCTCGACGGCCAAGGCCGCAAGATGTCCAAGTCGCTCGGCAACGTCATCGACCCGAATAAGGAATGCGACACCCGCGGCGCCGACGTCATGCGTCTGTGGGTCTCTTCCGTCGACACTTCCAACGACGTGACCTGCGACGGTGAGATCCTCTCGCATGTCGGCGAGGCATATCGCAAGATCCGTAACACGCTGCGCTTCCTGCTCGGCGAGATCGAGGGCCGCTTCGACCCCGCGACTGACGCTGTGGCGACGGACGATCTTGCGGGCTACGATAAGCTCGCGCTTGCACGTCTGTGCCAGGTTCATGAAATCGTGACGGAGGCCTACGAAGGTTACCGCTTCAACGTGGTGTACCGCAATCTTTACGACTACGTGACCGAGCTTTCCAACGGCTACCTCAACGCCACCAAAGACCGCGTTTACTGCGGTCAGGCGGATGGCCAAGATCGCCGCAGCGCTCTCACCGTGTGGGCGCAGATCCTCTCGATGCTCGTGCACGACCTGCAGCCGATTCTCGCGTTCACCTGCGATGAGGTTATGGCGTTTCTTCCTGAGTCGATTCGCGACGGCCAGACCCGCGCGGCTCTGCTCGATTGGTACGAGGCTCCTTGGTCTGCCGAGGAAGCCTCTGTGCTGCTTTCCGCCTACAACCAGCTCGCAGCGGCGCGCGACGTCTTCACCAAGGCATTCGAGGAAGCGAAGGAATCGGGTATCGTGACCGAGGGCACGAGCCAAGCGGCGCAGGCCACGCTCACGCTTCCTGCCGACGCCGCCACTGCATTGGCCGACGTTGACCTCGCCGAGGTCTTCGTCTGCGCGGCGGTGGAAGTCGTCTCGGGCGAGGGCTTCTCCTGCGTCGTCGCTCCTGCGGTAGGCGAGAAGTGCCCGCGTTGCTGGAACGTGCGCGAGCTCGGCGGCAACGCCAACCATCCGCATGTCTGCGAGCGCTGCGGCGATGTGCTTGATGCAATCGGGTTTACCGAGGAGGACTAGCGCTTGAGCGCGGAAAATACCAACGCAGAAGGGCGGACCGCACGCGCCGTGGCGCGGCGGTTCGCCGTGTTTATCCCCATCGTTGCGGTGTGGCTTGTCCTCGACCAGGCTTCGAAGCTGTATTTCAACGGCGCCTACCACGCGGGGCAGGTGATCTCCGACCCGATTCTCGGCATCTTCCGCTTCCATCTCGTCTACAACACGGGCGGTGCCTGGAGCATCTTCTCGGGTGCCACCTGGGCACTCGGCGCGTTCTCGCTGGCGGTTTGCATCGCGCTTACGGCGTATCTTGCGCTTACCCCATCACGCCCGAACGCGGGCGAGCTTATCGGAATCTCGCTTGTCGTTGCGGGCGGCATCGGCAACGCGATCGACCGTTTCACGCTCGGCTTCGTCGTCGACTTCATCGAGCCAACGTTCATCGATTTCCCTATCTTCAACGTTGCGGACATCGGTGTGACCTGTGGAATTGTATTGTTTATCGTGTCGCTTCTCATCCATGAGCGCACCGAGGCGAAACGCGCGGTGCGTGGATGCGAAAACGGGGGTGGGGAATAGATGGCGCGCATGCTGAGTTACTCCGCCACGGCGCTCGATGCGGGGGAGCGGCTCGATTCGCTGCTTGCCGCGCGCTCGTGCTTCGCGAGCCGCAGCGCCGCCGCGCGGGCGATCGAGTCAGGT
>ERZ1034917.2125-NODE-2125-length-10090-cov-4.760538_pt1 | contig 10090 bp, 3 predicted proteins | sample MGYA00520605_ERZ1034917 | MGnify/ENA primary metagenome ERZ1034917 (study PRJEB33766, sample SAMN09781784) | gut metagenome | biome: gut microbiome | host: Homo sapiens | place: Madagascar | study: EMG produced TPA metagenomics assembly of the PRJNA485056 data... | reverse complement strand
CTTGATATAATATGCGCTGTGTGCGGCGTGCGCTGAGCGTTATGCGTATATTGCGCGGCAGAAAAAACAGCGGCGGCAAAACAATTTTGTTTTGCCGCCGCTTTGTTGTATTATCGCATTGCCGTGTCGGCGTTTTGTCACGCTGTTACATTATTGCGTTGCTGTTTTGCCGTGTTGCCGTTTTTTCGTATTGCCGCGCCATAGCGGCGCTGAAACCGAAAAGTATAACCGCTAATCCGTAATCGGAAGAGAGCTGCAAAGCGGCGTTATCGTTTTTGTGCTTTCAAGCAGCATAACCTTGGAGAAAGAGCTGCCCGCAAAGCTGAACGGAACGAATACACCTCCGTCAGTCAGCGTATCGGCGGAAACATTCACGGTTGAAACGCCGGAGAGTGCGCCGCGCGAATCATAGGAGGTTATGCAAAGAACAACCTCGCCGAAGGATTTCGGTATGTCAACCTTGACCGAAACGCCGCCCTCGGTCTTTGCCGCGCCGGAAATCGCCGCGGCGCTTCCCGCAATAATTTTTACCGTGCGTTCAAAGGTCGCGCCGGAGCGTTTTGCCATGACGGTTGCGTCGTACACACCCGCGGGCAAATCCTTTCCAATATTTATACTCCGAGTTTCACCGTTCCATGTAATCAGGTCGTTTGCCGATTTTAAACTCCATTCTGCGTCCGCGCTTATGTCAGCGTTTTCCGAAACCAGATTGCCGTTTTCATCGGTATAGAAATAGGTTACCGTCAGCTTAAACGGTGAGCTTATTGCGTCGCCGTGATTGCCCGGCAGTATAATTCTGACGTCGCCTTTCAGAACCATTTCGGGATATATATTTACATAATCGCCGTACGACGATTCTCCTACAGAGTTAACCGCCGTAACCAAGATCCGGTAGCTGCCGGTGTCAAGTCTGCGCGGCAGGGTGTATGTTCTTTCGTTCCGGGAAACAATGTACGTTTCGTTATATTCATCGCCCTCGCCGTTCTCGTTGTAGATATAGTACGATTCCGTTATAATAAAGTAGTCTATCGGCGCGGCGGCGGTTTCCTCAACCTCCCATTCAAGCCTTACATAATCCTCGCCTATATATGCGTCAAGTGTCGGGTCGCCGGGCAGACCTATCAGAGTATTACGCGGCGTAACCGTAAGATATGTGATTGTTCTGTAGGTGTTATCGCCGTCAATGCGCGCCGAAACCGCGACGGTATATGTTTTGCCGTTGGTCAAATCGGTTATCAGTGTGCCGTCAGGCTTTAAATCGCGCCACCAATAGCTGCCGTCAAGCTTGTATTCCGCTATAACAGGACCGCTTGGGGTATCGCAATACAGCTTTGCACCGCCGTTAAACGGCTCTATGCGCGGATTCACAATCGCGGGAGCCGCATCCGAGCTTGGCGCGCCTGTCTGTTCAAGCACAGGTCCCGTGCTGTCCTCGCCCTTTGCGCGAACGTAAAGCGTGTATTCCCTGCCGTTTTCAAGTCCTTGAAAGATATAGCGGCGCTTGCCGTCATAGAATATCGTATCAATGTCCTGCCACTCGCCGCTGTCAATGCGCGCCTGATAGCCTGTCGCATTGTCAACGCTGTTCCACGCAAGCTCCAGCTGCTTATATCCGACGGTAAGCTCGCCGCCGCTCGGCGCGGTAAGGTTTGTCGGCGCGGTCTGTACGCTTTTTGCATAGCCGCCGTCACCCATGGAGTTCACCGCGCAAACCCTGAAATCGTATTCGCTGTCGGTAACAAGATTTGCGAAGGTGTACTCGGTTGCATTTCCCACATTTGTCCAAGTTGCGCCGCCATCCTTGGAAACCTTATAGCCTGTAATTTCCTCTCCGCCGTCCACAGTGGGCGCCGCCCATGTGAGCTTTGCCGTTTTGTAGCTCATTTTTACCGCAAAATTGTTCGGCCGCGAGGGAACGCTTTGGGTATCCGCTGATGGTGTTCCGTATATATAGACGGAGGCACTGTGATTATAGTTGGATGTGTTGTCACCGTCGTTGCTTGAACCTGAGTATATCTCAATCTGATATTTTGTCTCGTTTGTCAGTCCGGTAAAGGTATATTCAGTTCCCGGATTTGGGTTATAGCTGTCATTGTTCAGCATATGTGAATCTAAAGGATCGCCGTTTTCTGGTTTGAGCCAGAGATTATAGAACCTCCAGATAAATGACGGAACGTACTTATTTTCACCCCAGTAGTTTACAGCGTCCCATGTTACGGTTATTTTGCCGTCGCCGGGATATACCTGCACGTTTGTAACAGGGTCGGGTGGATTTGCGGGTCCCGATACCTCAAATTCGCCCCATGCCGAATCACCCTCGCCGGCGGTCGTTACAGCCTTTACGCCGATTTGATAGGTTTTGCCTATTTCAAATTCGCCCGCGGGATTGATTTTAAATTCATTACCGGATTGCGCGGTCGAGTTGGATTTCTTCCAAATCTGCCCGCCGTTTTCGTCCGTATAATCCCCGTGTCCCTTGATTGTGTACAGATAGTGCAGCATCTCCCCGCCGCCGTCATCCTCCGGCGCGAGTATAAGCAGGGAAAGCGGTTTGGGCGTCGGCGAGTGCATTTTTTCAAATGACGGCTTGCCGGGCAGGGTCGGCTTTGTTACGGTGTATTTAAGTGTAAGCGTCGCCGCGGTAACTCCGTTCGATACGGTCAGAGTGCCGGTATGCGTTCCGACAGACAGGCCATTTTTGGGCGCGATTCCGACCGTTGCAGTGGAGTTCGGCGCAAGCGAGGTCGCCGAAAGCGGCTCTTTTACCTCAAACAGGCTGCTGTCGTCAAAGTATACGGCAAGGTTGTCAACCGCCGCAGTGTGAATATTCTTAACCGTTACATACTGCGTGTCAGCGGACGGTGTTGCCGCGCCGCCTGACGAGTGCTTATAGCGCATACTGCCAAAGTCAAGCTCGGTTTTGTCTGTTTCGATCCATATCGGATCCGTGTACGGCGTTACGTTTACCGTAAACGTATTTGACAGCCTTCCGCCCACGTTGAGCTGCAGCGGGTACTCGCCCGGCTTTACGCTTCCGTTGATTTTTACGTTAAAGGCAAACGGAGCTAAGGCTATTGCGCCGCCCGTGTCAAGCGTCATGCCGACAGGCGCGCCTTCAAGCGCGATATACGGCTCGCGGCTAAGACCGGGCGCGGCTGCGTTGAAGGTGATTCTGTTTACAAGACCCTCGGTCTTGGGTCCAACCTGCTCAACCGTTTTGCTTTCGGGCGATACGGTCAGTGAGGTCGGGGTCACGCCCTGCGGATTGTTCACGCCTGTTACAATGTAGGTGATAACCGGGAACTGCTGAAAACTGTCGCCCTCCGAGAAATCGTATACATAGTGCAAAAGCCGCCAGTTAAACTCCGCACGCGTCTTTTCGCCGCCGGTGTTCATGCCGTCGCCCTGACCGAATACTGTTCCTTCAAAGGTAGTGCCGACCGCGTTGGTGGTTATTCTGTTGTTTTCGTGTTCCTTTTCGGTAACGGAGCCGCCAGTGACCTTTGTTCCCATGTCAACAAGTCCCAAAACGTCGTCCGCCTCGGATTCAAAGCCGCCGCCGAGCTTTGCGCTGACGCTCGACCCCGCCGAGGTGGTCTGGGTCGTTTCCTTTGTTATGTCAATCGTGAGTGTCTGACTTCCCGTGTTGGACGGGAATCCCGAAAGATTCTGATGCCTGATAACGCTGTCCTTCAGGATGTGCGTGCCTGACGGCGCGTCCTTGGGATAGCTGTCGGGACTGCCGATTTTGTGCGTGAATACATCGCTCAGATCGGGGAGAACGCCTTCGGCATACTGCCTGAAATCAAGGTAATCGTCATAGCTTATGCTTGCCGTCCTTATCGCGTCCGCGCTGTTTCGCGGTACGCAGACAATGTACGGCGCCTCGCTGACCTTGCCGTCCTCGCCGGGGTAGTAGGCGGTGTAGGCATATGCGTCAAACGCAACGGTCGTGAGGACTACCGTGTCCTCGCCGCCGCTTGTGGAAAAGCTCTGCGTGTATGATACCTCGGTCATACGCTCATTTTCAAGGCCGGAGCTTTTCATTGCCTCGAACTCCGACTCAAACACGCCCGCCGCAACGCTGCCGCCCGCCTTAATTTCGGTCGAGATATACGCGCCCGCCGACACGGAGAACGATTCGGAGCTGCCGCTTGACGTTGTGTGGCTTCTGCCGTAGGTAGTCTGACTGTTCGTGTACATATCGGACGGCAGCGAGTCAAAGTACGGCGGCGAAGCAAGAACCGCTATAATGACAGGGTCCGCCCAAAAGAATTTATGCTTGTTGTATTTGAGGTATATCGAGTCGCCGTCCGCATCGGGAACAGCGATAACCGCGGCTGTCTTACCGTTCGCGGTTTTGGCGCTGCCGTAGCCGCTGCCGCCGCGCGAAAGGAAGTAGGTATCAAACCGCTTGCCGTCCGTGGTATAGGCGGTAACAAGCGCCGCGTCCTTATAGCTTTCGCCGTCAAAGCATACGTTTGCCGTTCTTATGTCGGTTACGTTTATGCCGTTGTTGTAAAAAATACATTCGGAAGCCTTGTAAATGTACGTGTTATCGCCCGTGCGGAAGGAAATTTCGCCGCTATAGCCGGCGCTGTCATCGGTATAAAAGCCGTTGTCCTTTACGTCATAGCGGTAGGAATCGCCGTCCGGGTAACGTACAAACGAGAGGTATTTCTGGTCAGCCAGAATCGTTCCGGACGAAACATAGCCGTGCTTGCCGCTTGACAGACCAAAATCGCCCTTTAAAATTCCGATTCGGACGGGAGCGCAGTCGGTCGGCTTTGTGCGGTATACAAAGTTTATGCTGTCGCCGCCCATTTGACCGTCCGCCCAGCCGTGGTGGTATATTCCGCCGTTATAGACCACGGAGGAAAGAAAGCCGCCGGTTTTTTTGTTGTAGTCGAATGAGAGAATATAATAGCTCGGCGTAAGCATTTTGTCGCCGGTGTAAGGCAGAGCGTTGTGTATTGTCTGCTTGAACGAGAGGAATACCGTCGGCTTGCCCGAACCGTCAACGTCACTGATTTTAACGTCAAAGCCGGACGCGTCGCCGTTTGTCGTGCCGAGAAACAGGTGTTTTTTAATCTCCGCACTGTTTATGTAATTCGTAAGCAGCTTACGGTTTGTGAGTGACCTTACGCCTATATCTTCAAGCGCGGCGGAGCCTTTTATATAGCAAACATAGAACATATTTCCCGAATAGTTTGTATATTGAGCGTTGGTGGTCGATATTGCGGAAACAAGGTCGTCGATACCGTCGCCGTCAATGTCGCCCGCCGCAACGGATGCGCTTGTTCCGGGCGCGCCCATATGACAGTCACCGTAGCTCATGTTCATGCCGTTGTTGACGTTTATCGGCGTGCTGCACCATGCGTCCGCGGTTTTCCAGCCGCTTTCGGTGCGGTTTTCCTTGTTCAGATACCAAAGATAGCTGCCTGAGAATTTGTCAAAGACGTATTTGTCGGAGCTTTTTGTCGCATAACCGCTTGTCGGAGTCGTGGTGACGATTTCGTCATATCCGTCACCGTCCATGTCCGCGCACACAAGCGTCATGCTGTTGACAAATTCCGCAGTGTCGTTGTAAAACGCCGTTGTGCCGCTGTACAGAACGATAACGGGGTTTAAGTATGTATCGCCCTTTGCCGCAGCGGTGCAAAGTAAAAGCAGAGAGCGGCTGTCCGTGGTTTTTGCCGCCGCAAGAACTGCAAGCTCATCTTTTTTGCCGTCATTGTCAAAGTCGCCCTCGTATGCGGAAAGCAGCTTTGTATCACCGCTCAGCGGATAAGATTTCCCGCCGATTGCGACGTTGCCTGACTTCAGCGTAAGAGCCGAAAGAGAGCCGGACCATGACTGACCCTCGGAGGGGGAGGCGTGGTCGCCGAACAGCTTTCCGCCGCTATCGGTCATATAAAGCGGCTCGCGGATGTCGGAAAGAAACGTGCCGTCATTATACGGCAAATCCGACTCCAAAGCGTTGGGGTCAATTTCGTCAATGCCGCCGAACATCTCGCGCAGGACGTCGGGCTTGACGCCTGTCAGAGGCTGTGCGGCGTCCGCAAGCGCGGCGGTGTTTGTAAGAATGAATGTGAAAACAAGCACAAGCGAAACAAGCTTGCTTTTCATAAAACAACTCTCCCTTCAGGATATAATTACACACAATAATTATATCAGAGGGAGAGCCTTATTGAAATTAGCCGATGGCCAATTTTTATTGTTAATCGAAGGGGAGTAATCCGAAATCCGATTTTGGAAGACGGATTTTTGGTTGCCCGGGGGCGCCAAGCCGGAGAAACCCTGTAATTAAAAAATCACTGTATTTTTGAACGCTTACCCTGTAAGGCAATGCTTTACAGCTTTGTGTCGGAAAGCTGTGCGCGGGAGCGTACCCCGGTTTTGTCGAATATGTTGCTGACGGTCAGTTTTACGGTCGAAATGGACACAAAAAGCCGCGCGGCAATCTGCTTGTTTGTAAGACCGTGGCATATAAGCTCCGCAACCTCGCGCTCGCGCGGGGAAAGCTTAGGCTTGCCGCCGCCTATTCTCGCCGCCGACCGTTCAAACTCCGCGCCGAGCCGCGAGATTTCTCCGTATGCGGATTCGGGGCGCAGCTTTTCGAGAATCGGCTTGATTTCCGAATAGCTCTGCGCAAACGGAAGGAATATTCCGTCAGAAGCCGCAAGTGACAGCGCGCATTTAAGAGAATTTTCCGCCGCGGCGCTGTCGCCGAGCGCCGCGTGTGCGCAGCATTCAAAAATACCGAAATATATTTGCGGCAGTATGCTCGGCAGCGCGGCTGCGTACTCCGCCGCAAACGGACAGAAGGCAAGCAGCTTTGTATACTCCTTTTTTTCAAGAAGTACCCTTGCATATACAATGTGCGCGAACGGAGCGGTCATGGGCGCGACCCTGCCGCCGTTTATGTCGCCATTCAAAAGCCACGCGTCCACCTTGTCCGGGCGGTGCGTAAAGGCATATATAAAGCCTAAAAACAGGCTGAGGGTATATCGGCACATATCCTCGGTGTTGGAAACTGCGCTTTCGGACATGGTGAAAAGTATCTCGGACAGCTCGGACTCGTCGCCGCGCAGAAGCGCGAGGTTTGCGAGGGTGAACAGTCCGCACTGGTACACGCATGGCTGGTTTTTGCTCTGCGCCTCGAACATGGCGCGGTGCGCCGCGGTTGCGTCTTTGTCAAGGCTGCCGCGCAAAAGCTCCGCCTCGGCGCGCATTGCATACTCCGCGCCGCTGCCGTGGCCGCCGGTAAGGCGGTAGTAATACGGCATACACTCGTCCATCAGCTCCAGCTCGCGGTCAAGCGACCCCGGCTCCCTGTGATAAAGACAGGCTACGGACGGTGAACCAAAGCTCCATGTGCTGCGCATATTTATAAGGCTCGCCCTTTTGCCAAGCAGTTCAAACGCGCGGCGGTGGTGGCGGCTCATTTCGGCTATATCGTTGAAGGCGGTAAAAGAGATAAGCAGCTCTGTTTCGCCCAAAACGGCGTTTTTCCTGTCCGGCGGGAGCTCGCTGCTTTCCGCAAGCTCGGAAATCTCGCCGATAACCTCGCCCAGTTTTTCGCTCTCGCCGAGGAAAAACAGGATAAACGCGAGCGGAACCATGTTTTCAAGATGACGGAGCTTGAAAACGCGCGGGGTTTTGTCGAGTATGTCAAATATCATGCCGCGCGTGTTTTCATCGCCTATATCGGATAGGTCATAGCTTGTGAGCGGCATTTCAAAAATCCGCTCGTACGCGCCCGCTCTGTAGTACAGGCTGAACGCATTTATCTTGCTGCCGCAGCGCTCCTCGCACTCGGCGGCTCTGATTAAAAGCCGTTTTTTCTCCTCGCAGTCAAGGCGGGCAAAAATGCCGCTTAGGTAGTCGTAAAGCAGGTTGTGAAAATAGTATTCGCGGCTTTTGCTGTCATAGTGTATAAACACGCCGCCGCGGAGCATGGCGCGGGCAAAGTCCGCGCCCGTGCCGCTCACCTCAGCCGCGCGGCTGAGCGTAAAACTTTTAAGCGGCGAAAGCGATATGTAGAAGTTGCGTTCCTCATCGCTTAGCCTGTCAAAGAAGGCCTTTTCGATAAGCAAGCTTAAAATTCCTTTTTCAAAGCGTTTATTTTTGGCGTAAAAAACCATTTGCAGATAGACGGCGAATATCCAGCCGCCGGTTATGTCGGTCAGCTCGGAAAGCTCGGCGGCGGTCAGTACGATTCCTGCGGATTCAAAATATTCGCGGCAGTCCGCGGCGGAAAAGGTAAAGTCCTCCGCGTCTATGCAGTATGCCGAGCCGCCGCCTAAAAACCGAAAGCTGTTTTGCGCGTTTACCGACTGAACGGACGCGACAATGTGCAGTCCCTCCGCACGGTTACACGACAGTGCGGTAAGAAAGGTGTTGATGCCCTCCGCCGAGCCTGACAGGTTGTCAAGCACGATGTATGTTTCGCGGGCGCACTCCGACTCCGACAGGATTTCGCGTATGTCGGACATATTCTCGTCACACGGCGTACCGAGAGCGCGCAGCGCGTCGGCGCAGATTCGGTCGGCATCGGACAGCGCGTCGCAGAACCGCCGCCAGTATTCATCAGTGTCGGCGGTGAAAAATGTGCGTTTTAATATGTATTTATCCTGAAAGCAGCCGTGCGAGAAGAACTCGGAAAGGGCGGTTGTTTTGCCGAATCCGGAGGGCGCTTCAAGCACGGTCAGCGGGTATTTTTTTATGTTTTCGAGACTGTCTGCAAGTCGTTTGGGAATATACAGAGTCTGCAAATTCAACCTTGACGTCATTTGCATCTACCTCCGAAAAGAAGTATATCATATACGGCGAAAAAAATCAATATATAATGTAGAAAAAGAAATCCGACTTTGGGAACCGTAAAAGCTGTAAAGACGCTTTTTTAAAGGCAGGACGGTGAAATAAAAAACGTTTTACTTTGTGATGTATAATTTTTTTTAAGAATAAATTATCAAAAATGCTTGACATACCAAGTTTATACATATATAATATCAATATACTATTTTTTATTAAAAAAGGAGATGTAGTTATGGAACAGCAAAAATTGGATATGTTTATTATGACAAATAAGAAATACTTTCCCGAAGAAAAAATAATGTATCTGAAAGACAAACTTCGCACAGTAGACGATGAAAAATTCGGTCTGATATCGACAGTTGACTTCAAAGATCCGACAACCTTGCTTTTGGTATCGATTTTTCTGGGTACTCTGGGAATTGACCGTTTTATGATAGGCGACACTGGAATGGGAGTATTAAAGCTTCTTACGGCCGGCTGCTGCGGAATTCTGACAATTGTGGACTGGTTCACGATTACCAAAAAGGTAAAAGAACTGAACTACAACAATGTTATGTCGATGCTGTAAGCCGCTGCTCCATTTAATTCTTTTTGCCGGAATATTTTTTGTCGTGTTTTTCGAAACAAAAATGCCATGTCCGATAAGCCTGCTTTTTGACGTGAGCTGCCCGACCTGCAAAATGACGCGAGCGGTGACGTCGCTGCTGCACGGTGATGTTAACGGATATATCGAAAACAATGCGATGGCGCTTCCGGTGGGAGCTGCCGTGTGGACACAGATACATATGAGTTTTTTTCGGAAAAAGAGAACGGTTCAGATTGCCGTGACGGTTATTCTGCTGTTGAATACGCTGTATTGGATATGCAGAATTTAAAGCGTCTCGGGGATTTTTGCACTGTACCGATTTGCACAGACACAACAAAATACCTTCGCGGCAGATAATATTAAATTTTAAGCAACATACTGACATCTCATTTTTTGGGGTGTCAGTTTTGTTTTTTAACGGTATACTTTTCTTTACTGCAGAAGAAATGTCGGCATTAAGATACAGCAGACTTGCCGTATTATAGAATTATAGCGCCGTTGTTCGCTATGTTGCCGTTGTACTCCGGCGCAAGTATAAGAGGAACGATTCGCTTAACTATATAAGAAAAATGTTTAATAACAGCGGGGTATATGCCTTTTGTGACGACAGCTCCGAAACGCCGTATGCCGTAAAAAAGAATATAATATATAAATGAAAGTAAAAATTTTTTGAAAGTATATAAA
>ERZ1034917.2123-NODE-2123-length-10106-cov-27.014028_pt1 | contig 10106 bp, 8 predicted proteins | sample MGYA00520605_ERZ1034917 | MGnify/ENA primary metagenome ERZ1034917 (study PRJEB33766, sample SAMN09781784) | gut metagenome | biome: gut microbiome | host: Homo sapiens | place: Madagascar | study: EMG produced TPA metagenomics assembly of the PRJNA485056 data... | reverse complement strand
AAACTTCAAGCAAACAGCACTTTACGATGAGAAAAACTACGTCGTTTTTCTCATCAGAAAATCAGGAATTGAAAATAAAACGCAATACCCCGATCCAAATCGGTGAGCGCGTTATCCGCGTTTCAGGAGTGCCGCTTGATTTCTTTAAGATATCGTGTATTTTATAAATAAAATGAAAATTGCACGACAAAAAAAGGGGGAATAATGCAATACATTCACCGTAATCTGGAAGATTTTTTCAAAAAGAGCGGAATGCACTATCCGGCAATTCTGCTGACCGGACCGCGGCAGGTCGGCAAAACGACTTTTCTGAGACATGTCAGTGAAGAGTCGCGAAATTATGTTTCGCTGGATATTCCCCGTGACCGCAATCTGGCGAAAGAAGATCCCGAGTTGTTTCTGGAGCGGCATAAGCCGCCGGTACTGATCGACGAGATTCAATATGCGCCGGAGCTGCTGCCTTTCATCAAGGTTTTGATCGACAAAGAACAAAAGCCGGGAATGTTCTGGCTGACCGGTTCCCTGCAGTTCCGGATGATGCAGAACGTTACGGAGTCGCTGGCCGGACGGGTCGGTATTTTCGAGATGCTGGGACTTTCGAATCGGGAATTGGAACACCGGAATGCAGAACCGTTTCTGCCGATCAATGATTTTCCCGATGTGCCGGAAAAGCTGGATCTGCAGGGATTATACCGCCGTATCTGGCAAGGCAGTTTTCCCAAATTGGCCGACGATCCGGAAATGGATCATGACTTGTTTTACGGCTCCTATATCAATACCTATCTGGAGCGGGATGTACGGATTCTCGGCCAGATCGGAGACTTGCAGCGTTTTTTCCGTTTCCTGCGTGCGGCAGCCGCCCGGACCGGGCAGCTTCTCAATTATTCCGATCTCGCCAGAGATGCGGATGTCGCTGTTGGAACCGCAAAGAATTATCTGAGCATCCTGATCGCTTCCGGGCTGGTTACACTCCTTGAACCTTACTTTGCCAATCGGACCAAGCGAATGACGCAGACTCCCAAGCTCTATTTTCTGGATACCGGTTTATGTGCTTACCTGACCGACTGGTCCTCCCCGGAAACGCTGGAGGCCGGGGCTATGGCCGGGCATATCTTTGAAACATGGTGCTTTGCGGAAATCCTGAAAAGCTATCGGAATTCGGGAAAGCGTCCGGCATTCTATTTCTACCGGGATTTCGATCAGGTGGAAATCGACCTGGTCATCGAACAGGACGGCGTTTTGTATCCGGTGGAAATGAAGAAAAGTTCCGATCCCGGACGGGACGCCGCAAAGCATTTCTCCAAACTGGAGAAATTTGGAAAGAAAATAGGAATGGGGGCGGTCGTCTGCATGGTCCGGGAAAGCTCGCCGCTGACTCGGGAGTGCAAACTGATTCCTGCGGCAGGCTTGTAACTGCCCCGATTGCAGCATTGAGTGATGGAGGTCCTTCTTTGATGTTTGAAAACTGAAGGATCAGATAGTATAATAATAACAGCAATCCCAGCAAGGAAACCTGATATCTATGCGGAAAGTCACGATCAGCGATGTCGCGTCAGAGGCGGGATGTTCCAAGGCGGCAGTATCTTATGTGATCAACCGGACAAGGCCGATCAGTGCGGAGGTGCGGAAAAAGGTACTGGATGCGGCGGAACGTCTCGGATACTATCCTTCCGGCAAGCGGAATACGCCCCGGCGGCGCTCCATCGCACTGCTGATCCGCGGCGATTTCAGGGTGGGAATCGAGCCGGCTTTCACATTTCATCACGAAATTTTCCGCAGGGGTTATGTCCCGCAGATTTTCATGTGCGGTTCGGATGCGGAATCCCTGAAGCCGGTGCTTTCCGCGATCGGGAATGACCGGAATATCGCCGGCGTCATCAACACCGTCCCGGATATCGGCAGTCTGAATCTGCTGAAATATTGCCGGGAGCTCCCTTCCTTCATCTATGCGCGCAACGGCTGCATGCTCTGTTCCGTTCATTGCAATTATACGCATCGGATGAATCTGGCGCTCTCGCACCTGCACACTCTCGGGCACCGCAAAGTTGTATTTTTCATCGACTCCGCGACCATGGACAAACAGCAGATGATCGACAATCTGGCGTTCCTGCAGAGATACTCCCGATCGGTTGGAATGGAGGCCCGAGTCGTGGCGCATCCTGAACGGCGGGACAATCCGGTGCTCTTTCCGAAACTGGACCGGGAATGGGACGGCGGTGCCACCGCCATTCTGGCTTGGAACGATTTTTTCGCCTCGATGGTCTATCAGTGGGCTTATGAGCGGTATATCCGCATCCCGGACAAACTGTCGGTGATTGCGTTCTGCGATGAATTCAGCGCCCGGGGATTTGCGCCGCCGCTGACATCGGTGCAGATTCCGCTTGACTTGCTGGTTCACCATACGGTGGAGGCGCTTCTGGCTCGAATTGAGGACCGCAAGACCGAGGAAGTCCTTCTGCATCCGTTTCTGTCGATGGGAGCATCAACCAGGCCGTCATTGAAAAAGCATTGAACAAAATCAGATTTCCCTTCCTCTCCTTGCCGTTTTCTTGAAACCGCTTCGCTTCTTTGATATGTTGGTTCTTCAAAGGAGCGATTTTCATGAACGGAATCATTACGGAAATTCAACATGCGTCGGTGCATGACGGCCCGGGCCTGCGGAGTGTGGTATTCCTCAAGGGATGTCAGATGCGTTGCTTCTGGTGTCATAATCCGGAGACCATTTCGGCCAGTCCACAGCTCTTTTTCGACGAATCGAAATGTATGGGATGCGGGCGGTGCCTGGGGTTCTGCGAAGCGCACAAGCTCTCCAATGGCCGGCACCGCATTGAACGAGCGTTCTGTACTTCCTGTTTCCGGTGCGTCGAAACGTGCTTTACCGGTGCACTGAGCGTCTGCGGGCGAGTGGTTTCCGTGGATGAGGTCATGCGTGATCTTGCCGAAGATATTCCGTTTTACGGGGAATCCGGCGGAGGCGTCACCGTTTCCGGCGGCGAACCGGGCTGCCAGTCGGATTTTACAGCGGAAATTCTGCACCGCTGCCGTAAAATGAAGATTCATGCCGCGCTTGAAACCAATCTCGCCTATTCGCGCGCCATTCAGGAAAAGCTCGTCGCCGGTTGCGATCTGGTGATGGCCGACTTGAAGCATATCGATTCGCAGAAACACCGCGCGGGAACCGGCCACGGCAATGAGCAGGTTCTGGAAAACCTCCGCTCTCTGACAGTTCCCCTGATCCTGAGGACCCCGATTGTGCCCGGCTTCAACGACGACGCCGGAACAATCCGCCGGATCGCGGAGTTTGCGGTAAAACTGGATACGCTCCAATATTATGAGTTGCTGACCTACCATCCGCTCGGCTGCGGGAAGGCGGAGCGTCTCGGGATGGAAGAACGGGCCAAGCCGCAGACTGCCCCGACAATAAACACAACAGATTATCTGGTCAAAGCCGCCTCCGAAACCGGAGTGCCGCTTTTTCTTAATGGGAGACGCATTGTAAAATGAGTGGATTCAAACTTGAAAAATATGCCGGGCGGATTGCCCGCCTTGTCGCAAAGAAAAAAGAACAGACGCTGGCGAAGTACCGCCGGTTCGGGAAAGCGGATGAGGACGATTACGGCTATGTCCTGCCGCCGGAAGAATTCATGCGAACGTTCCGTTTTCCGGTCCTCAATGAAAACGGCTCGTTCCACGGAGTGTCCGCATGGGCGAAAAACTACCGGGCGCTGCTGGAGGCGCATCCGGTCTATGTCGATCCCGACGACGCACTGGCCGGGCGCTGGATGTTCATGATGTCGCGCATGCGCGCCGGGTATCAGCTTTCCCTTGCGCCGTTTCCGGTGGACTATTCGTTTTTGCATCATGACCAGGAGCTTTACGACCTGACCCACGGCATCGGCAAGGATGCCCACTTTGCGCCGGATTACCGGATCGGGCTGTCCCTCGGCTGGGGCGGACTGACGCGCAAGGTGGAACGGTCGCTCGAAGCGCATAAGTTCGATCCCGAAGCGGTCGAACTGCTGAACGCTGAACTGGAGGTGCTTGCCGGAATCCGCAACTGGATTCACCGTACCGCCATGGCGGCAGAGGGAGAACTGCGGCGCATCAACCTCAGGCTGGAGAACGATCCGCCGGAAACCCTGCGCGAGGCCTGCCAGTGGATCGCATGGTTCAATATGGCTTCCCGCACCTACAACCGCGACGGTGCGGGAGGGCAGCTTGACGAGATACTCCGCCCCTATTACGAGCGCGACATTGCCGCCGGGCGCATCGACGACGAAGATGCCGTCTACTATATCGCATGTCTGCTGCTGAACGATCCGCACTACTATCAGATCGGCGGCCCGGATCCGAACGGCAAAGATCAGACGAGCCGGATTTCCTTCCTGATCCTTGAAGCGGCCCACGCTTTGAAAACACCCTGCAACCTGACGATCCGGGTCCATGACAGGATGGACGAGAAGCTGTTTCGCCGCGGAGTGGAAATTCTGCTGGAGGACAATCTCGGCTATCCGCGTTTTTCGGGGGACAATGCGCTGATCGAGGGCTTTATGCGCAACGGATACTCCATCGAGCTTGCCCGTGAACGCATCGCCCTCGGCTGCAACTGGATGAGCATCCCCGGCCGGGAATACACGCTCAATGACACGGTCAAGATCAATCTGATGAAGGTGTTTGAAGTCGCGTTCAATGAAATCGCCGATTCCGGAAAGTTTTCACTCGGAGCACTTCACGAATGTTACCAAAAACATCTTGCGCGCGCCGCATTCTGCATTGCCGAAGGACTTGATTTTCACCTTGCGCATCAGTACAGGAATGAACCGGAGCTGCTGCTGAATCTGCTCTGTTACGGCCCGATCGAAAAGGGGCGCGATGCGTCTCATGGAGGAGTCGATTTCTACAATATGTGCTGCGATGGAGCGGGACTTGCCGTCGTCGCGGATTCCTTCGCGGCGCTCCAGACCCAGGTCGTCGAACGAAAACGCATTGCCTGGAAAGAGTGTGTCGAGGCTGTCCGCTGTGATTTCAGGAATGAAAACGGCGAGCAGATCCGGCGTCTGCTGGCCTCTTCGCCGCGCTTCGGCCATGGCGGGACTTGCGCCGATGAATGGGCGGTCACACTGACGCACGACTTTGCCGAAGCGTTTCCGAACGGCCGCCGCACTCCGGAGGGGCGTCTGATTATTCCGGGGCTGTTCTCCTGGGCGGATACGCTCCGTTTCGGCAAGACGGTCGGAGCGACTCCGAACGGAAGGCGTGCGGGGGAGCCGTCCTCCCACGGCGCGAACCCGTGTCCGGGGTTCCGGAAAGACGGCGCGGCTACGGCGGTTGCCAAGGCGGTCGCCTCGGTTCAGTGCGGATACGGGAACACTTCGCCGCTTCAACTGGAACTCGATGCGTCGTTTGTGAACTGCGCGGACCCCGTCGGGAGGCTGATGGCACTGTTCCGGACGCATTTCAAGCTCGGAGGAACGCTGATCAATGTGAACATCGTCGATGCGAAAACGCTTCGGGCGGCACAGAAGGAACCGGAAAAGTTTCCGGACCTGATCGTGCGCGTGACCGGTTTCACCTCCTATTTCATCATGCTTTCTCCCGAATTCCGGGATTTCGTCATCAAACGCATCATAGAGGAAGAACAATATGCCTGAACACAAGAAGCTGCGGGTAGCCGTCATCGGCTGCGGAATGATCCATGTGGAACATATGCAGGGCTATGCGGAACTGAAGGACAAGGTGGAAATCGTCGCCGCAGTCGACCGGAAGCGCGAATGCCTGGAGGCGGTGCGCGATAAGTGGGGCCTCCCGGAAAACGCGCTTTTTGCGGACTGGGATACCATGCTTGCGGAGGTGCGCCCGGATGCCGTAGACCTTTGCCTGCCGAATTATGAGCATTTTCCCGCCGCGATGGATGCGATCGCCGCCGGATGCCATGTTTACTGTGAAAAACCGCTCGGCATGAATGCCGCCGAATGCGAAAAGATGATCGCGGCGGCAAAGGCGAAGAACCTGAAGCTCGCAGTCGGCTTCCAGCAGGAATACTGTCCGTCGACCGAAGTTCTGGTGAACGCCCGGAATGCGGGATTCTTCGGCGAACTGCGCTCTGTTCACGGTTCGCTGCTCCGCCGCCGCGGCACACCGAACTGGGGAACCTACTACAGCCGCGAACTCGGGGGCGGCCCCGTTCTCGACATTCTGGTCCATCTGCTCGATGTCATTACGCATGTCTGCGGCCGCCCGGAGCCGGCACGTCTTTCGGCATCGTACTTTTACGGCGAAGGGAAAAATCCCTGCGATGTCTTCTGCTCCGCTCCGGACTGGAATAGCCGCGACTACAACGTCGAGGACCTGGCCGTCGCCCAGATAACGTTCAGAAACGGCCTCGTCGTGCAGCTTGAAACATCGTATATCAACCATATCAAGGAGGACTGTGTTTATGACTTCAAGCTCAGCGGCGCCAAGGGCGGCGCATGGTGGCGCAGCGGCAAAGGGCCGGAGCTGTACGCCGATCGGTTCGGTGCGATGATGAACATCACGCCCGCTTACCTGCCGTCGCTCGGACGGCCCGACATGTTCCGCCGGAAACTCGACAACTGGGTCACCGCATGCCTGACCGGTTCCGCATTGATGCTTCCGGGCGAGATCGGACTCTACATTCAACGGATGCTCGATGCGATCGCACTTTCCGCCAAAGAAAACCGGGAAATCATATTTTAAGGAGAGATCAGAATGAAAAAACTCAATGTCGCACTCGTCGGCTGCTGGCACCCGCATGTCCCACGCTATTACCCGATCCTTCAGAAGCGTGAAGACACCGCGTTGACCTGCGTCTGGGATTCCACCCCTACCCGTGGAAATGAATGGGCGCAGAAACTCGGCGTCCCGTTCGTCGCCGACTACGATGAATTGCTGAAACGTCCCGATGTGGATGCCGTCTGCATTGTCGCGGAGACCTGCCGTCACGCCGAACTGATGAAGAAGGCGGCGGAGGCGGGGAAACATATTTTTACGGAAAAGAGCTTCACGGTCACGACCGCCGAAGCCTCCGAGGTGCGCGATGCCGTCAAAAAGAGCGGCGTCAAATTCGGGATCGCGTACATCCGTGCCACGACGCCCGCGTTCGTCCTCGGGAAAAAGCTGATGGATGCCGGATTGCTCGGTGAAGTGAACATGGTCCGTATCCGCAACGGAGTCGACGCCTCGAAGATGAATGATCTGCCGCCCGACTGGTTCGACAGGACGGTTTCCGGCGGCGGTGCGTGGATCGACCTTGGATGCCATCAGATGTATCTGATGGACTGGATGCTTGGCGAACCGCTCGATATCTCTGTAAATGCAATCAACTATTACGGGCGCGATGTGGAGGACAATGTCTGTGCGGCAGTGAAGTTCAGGAATGGAACGCTCGGAGTTGCGGAATCGACCTGCTCGACCTTTTATTCTCCGTACATGTTCGAGATTTACGGGCGGAAAGGCTCTTACCTCTGCCGCATCGACGCGCCGGAATCCGAAATCCAGATGGAAGCGGAAAATCTGGAAAAGTTCCGCGCCCTCCTGCCGGGGATCAGCCTGAAAGAGGAAATTATCGGCGGTACGGTAAGCAATGCTTCGGTCAATTCGCTGTTCGGAGCGCGTGCGGTCGTCAAGGTTCCCGTGGCGGAGCTTCCGCAGGGCAAGGAGCCGATCGAACTCTGGATTGATGAGATTCTGTACGGCAAAGAGAATCCGTTCGATATCGACTGCGGTTACCGCCTGACCCGCCTGATGGAAGCTGGATGTCGTGCGCTCGCGGAAAAGAAAACGATTTGTTGCCTAAAATAAAGACTAAACTTACTGTCCCTTATGTCTATAGAAATTGCAAACCAATTTAGAAGGAATAAGAAAAAAATGAAAAAATTACTTTTTGCCGCTATGCTCACATCGGGTGTTCTTTTTGCTGGGGAATCCGCTACTGTGATTCAGAATGGGAATGTAAATACACTTTCGGATGATTTTCAGATCAAGATCGACCGGACTTCACCACCGGAAGCAAATCACCTTGCATTTGACAAGCCGGACTCTCTGGTGATGCTCCGAATGCCGAAACAGGAAAGGTCACTGAGTATTGTGGTTGATGTTGTTCCCGCCGCTTTCCCGAAAAAAGGAATTGCCGCGATTGCCACGCGCCAGGGCTTCAACAATATGCTTGGGATTGATACAAAAGGTCATTTTATTTTCACAATCTGGGGTGCGGACAAAAAGACGATGTGCGCGGTTCGTTCCCCAAAGAAAGCGGAATGCGGGCGCAAGTATCGTCTTGCCGGAATCATCAACAGTAAGAAGGACAGTGCAGAGATCATTCTTCTTGTGGACGGCAAGGAGGTCGGGCATACTGCTCTGAAAACGGCACCGTATCCCTATTCCCGAGATCTTTATATCGGCGCGGCTACAGTGAACGGGCATATGGCATTCCACGGCGCAATAGAGAACTTCTTCCTCTCATACAGTGCGTTGAGCGCCGAAGATGTTGCACAGCTAAAATAAGACGGGAGGCGATCATGCGCAAAAATTTTCTTGTTCCGATTCTGCTTTTTACCGCCTTGCTGACCAGTGCGGAACCGGGACGTCTTGCAGTAATGAAGGCACGTTCTGCGGAAATGCGTTTGAACCGGATGTTGTTGAACCACCCCGCAGGCATTTCTGCGGAACAGTTGGAAACTGCAAAACAGGAAGTTGCCGCAATTGCGGATGATCTGAAATTAGGACGGGAGTGGCAGGCAAAGCCGCCAGTTCTTTACCTTCCTCATCTTTCTGAACCACCGAAGATTGATGGCAAAGCTGGGGAGAGCATTTGGAAACAGGCTCTTGAGTGGAAAGGAAGTTATCCCTGCTCCAGTACCGTTCACAGGAATGACGGTTCCGTCTGGCGACTCGCATGGTATGGAAACCGAATCTTCGGTAGCGTGTTTTTTCCTGGAGCCAATCCTGTTTTTTACAAGGGGCGTGCTGGCGCCCCCTGTTCCGTAAAACGCGTCTGGCAGGGAAACTGTCTTGAAGTTTTCATCCAGCCTGAACCGGAAATCCGATACTATGCAGAATTTCTTTTCCGCCCCGATGACACACCGTGGAATCTGGATCATGTTCTGAATGGAAATGGTCGCTGGGTGACGGTGCATTTCCATTTGAATGCCGATGTCGAAGTTGCTGGACAAGTTACACCTGACGGATACGAACTGGAGTTCAGTATAGACCCATGTTTTATGAGGAAAGACTGGCGTGAACGAGGTTTGCGCAGAGGGGATCGTTTCAAAATGGCCATGGTTCGGATAAAACCGGTATTAGACGAACAGACCGAGCAGAGCTCCTTTTTCCCTCTACTCTATTCCGGACACAACATCTTCAGTTATGCTGTAATCTTGCTTGAGAACAACCGCCGTTGAAAAAGCGTTGAACAAGTTTTTTTTGAGTTTTTTTTCTGTGGGATATCTTGTTGCAAACAATATTTTCGCATATAATACATAGAGAACATAAGCAAAAGGAGATAACATGGGACTGCAAAAGATCAAATGGAAATGGAGTTTTACCCTTGTAGAACTTCTCATAATAATTGCGATGATCGCGATCCTGGCAAGCATGCTACTGCCAGCGTTGAACAAGGCAAAAATGAAAGCAAATGAGATTTTATGCATCAGTAACAAGAGACAGTTTATGAGTGCACAGCAGTGTTATGCAGATGACTATAACGGCTATATGATTGTTCAGACACGCTGCAAAGCACATGGAGGAAGCTGGTGTACTTTTGCCCGTCATCTTTGCGGAGAAATTGACAAAACAAAACTTTACCTTAATTGGTCCGTAATGACCTGTCCAGCAAACCCAAATGTTCCACGTAAATGGAACAATGGGTGGGATTGGCAGGTGCTAAACGGCGTGTATGGAATGCTTGTAGCAGTAAGTGGTGAAAAATCCCCGATAAACAACACGAAATTTATTTCTGTCATGGGCAAATTTATGGTTTCCGGCATGGAGGTCGATAATACAGATAATATGACACATTATCGTCTTGCCGGAGCCAAACGTAGCAGTGAAACCATTGTTGTTCTGGATACGATATACCAGAATTCCAC
>ERZ1034917.2121-NODE-2121-length-10121-cov-4.712994_pt1 | contig 10121 bp, 2 predicted proteins | sample MGYA00520605_ERZ1034917 | MGnify/ENA primary metagenome ERZ1034917 (study PRJEB33766, sample SAMN09781784) | gut metagenome | biome: gut microbiome | host: Homo sapiens | place: Madagascar | study: EMG produced TPA metagenomics assembly of the PRJNA485056 data... | reverse complement strand
TTGTGAAAAACTTCTATTGCCGCCGCCGCATAAAGACTTTTTTCAATATCTCCGCCACATGCGCCGCAACTCCACATCACCAGTGCCGGGCGAAGACGTTTCCCCCCGCGGCTCGGATAATCCAGAACCGCACGCCGTAATTCTTCCGGGCGGATCGTTTCAGGGAAGTCATCCTCAACGATCAGCCTGCCGATCCGTTCTGCAACCCGGGTCAACTCTTCAAGCATTCTCTATAATCCCTCAATTGCCATGTAATAACGTTTTGCAACTTGTCATTGCAAAACCGGTGCAACCCGCACGATTACACCTGTATACACTATATCACAAGAAAGAGATTTAACAAGGAAGAACAATTCGGAAGCAGCACCCTTTTCCTTCCTCGCTTTCAAGAATTGCTTCGCCTCCGTGCAATTGGGCAACATGTTTGACAATCGCCAGTCCCAGGCCAGTCCCTCCCAATTGGCGGCTGCGCTCCTTATGAACTCGGTAAAAACGTTCAAAGATCCGCTTCTGATGTTCTTTGGCAATTCCAATTCCATAATCTCGTACCGAAATGACCACAACATTTTTCTGTCGGAGCAAAGAAACGTCTATTACCGGACTGTTGCTGTACTTGAGCGCATTGTTAATCAGGTTTCCCACTGCCTGTTCCAGAAGTTGACTGTCACCTTCACAGGTAATGGGCTCGGGATCAGAAAAGTTGATTTCGACATTTGCTGCGCGTGGTTTCTGTTTGCATAACAGAATGGTATTGGTTATCAGCGCATTCAGGTCTACCGGCATGAAATCTTTATGGGGATCCAGCTGCTTCCGCTCCAGTTCCGCCAGGCTTAAAATGTCGCGAACCAGAAAATTTAACCGTTCCGATTGGGTGAAAATCATATCCATCAACCGATCGAACATCTCTTTGGATAACGTTTCCTGTTCCTCTTTGATTGTTTCTGTCGCACCGATAATGCAGGTCAAAGGCGTTTTCAGCTCGTGAGAAACATTGGCAATAAAATCACTTCGAAATGATTCAAGTTTTCTCAGGTTGGTAAGATCCATTATTGTCAGAAGAAGAAAGTCGCGCCTGTCATATTTGAATACATTGCCTTTCACGAAGAATGTTCTTCCTCCGGCAGGTAGGTCAGAAGAAAACTCCTTTTCAAATGATTGTCCGCTGAGTAGCGCTTTTTCAGCCAATTCCAGCCATGCTTTGGGAACAGCATCGCCTAACCCGGGATGATCCGCCTCACGGATACGCAGCAGCTTTGCTGCCGCCGAATTGCATCGGAGAACCCGCATGGAACTATCCATCAGAACAACCCCTTCCCCCATAGCGCTGAGAATGGTTTCTTTTTCGTTGCGTTCTCCTGTGACTTCCGTCAAGCGTGCTTTCAGTTGTTCCGTCATGTCGGAAACACCCGCTGCCAGTTCTCGGACAATTCCGTGGGGCGGGATTTCAATTTCTGTCTCCAGTTTCCCATCCGAAATTGCCCGCAGCGAAGCCTGAAGCGATAACAATGGTTTACGTACTCGAATCAGAATATAACCAGTAAGAATGCACACTAAAGCCGCCCCAAGTAATAGTGCCCAGAGAACATTATAGTGTGACATTGCCAGCATTTTTCCGGTTTGCTCATTGGCAACCGCGCTACGTAAAACGTAGGTTCCGTGACTGGTTCGCAGAGAGACCGCATAATATGCCATGATTTTTTCTGTTGTACTGCTATACCGGACTGTCACGGCCGGAGTGCCGTTTTTTGCTGCAATAATTTCAGGCCGTGACGCATGGTTGTCGAGAGCGTTTTCGTCTACGTCAGAATCTGTGATGACTGCTCCGTCAGGTGCAATTAAGCTCAGGCGTAATGACGGGCGATGGTATTGCTTGCAAAACGCTTTTGCTGCTGCCAGATCCTCTTTTTCCAACATGGGCTGTAGCGCGCCTGCCGCCAAGTCCGCTTCATTGATAATGTGTACTTCGGCGTCATATTTACAGGCTTGCTCAAAATCCCATAACTGAAAATAAAGCAGTGCTCCGAAAATCGCTACAAGAAATGCCGCAAACAGCGGTACTCCCAAGAGGATCCTGTCTCGATTTTTCATATTCCAACGTTACTCCGCATCATTTGGCGCCATTCGATACCCCACGCCGCGGACAGTTTCAATGTTCGTTCCCCAAGTTCCAAGTTTACGTCGGAGATTTACGATTTGCACATCAATTGCACGTTCTGTTACCGGGTAATCGTCGCCTTTGATTGCTTTGATGATCTGACCGCGGGTATAAACCCTGCCGGGATGGGCGGCAAAAAGTTTCAAGATTTCAAATTCGCTGATTGTCAGCTCAACCCCTTCGCCATTCAGTTTTACCGAATAGGACTCTGTATTAATCAACAACCCGTTATAACGGATTTCATCACTTTCTTCAAGTTCTGCTGAACGACGGAGCTGCGCACGGACTCGCGCAATTAAAATTTTTCTGCTGAACGGTTTGGTAATATAATCGGCGGCTCCAAGCTCCAGGCCCAGGACAACATCAGATTCCTCACTTTTTGCGGTCAGCATGATAATTGGAATATTCCGCGTTTCTTCATTCGCTTTTAATTTGCGGCAGACAGTCAAGCCGTCAATTCCCGGTAGCATTAGATCCAGAATAATCAAATCTGGTTGCCACGAGCGAGCTCGCACTAACCCTTCTTCTCCGTTCGCGGCTCCTTCAATATGGCTGAATCCAGCATTTTGCAATGTAAAGGTCAGAAGTTCCCGAATTGCATCTTCGTCTTCCACAACTAAAATCTTTTCATTCGCCATTGTCACACGCCTCCTGTTTTTTTTCATTCCATGGCGGCGAAAATTCAAAAATAATGAACGGATCCTCCTTGAGGGCTTCCAGAGAAACATCTTCAGGATTCTCCGTTGTGAAATACTATACCATTTGAGTATTTATATTCCATCCATTCATTGTTAGTTTTCTGTTCTACACAGATTCTGAAAACAAAAAAAGTTCCGGAGCAGCTCAGCTGCTCCGGAACCGGAAAAATTTATTACAACAATTTGCAAGGAATTACGCCAGACGGATTGCATCTTTGTATTTTCCATCTTCTACGACCCATGCGTATACTTCATCCGTATCGCCCAGTCTCAACACCACGTCATCCGTACCGTCGTTGTTGAAGTCACCGACGCCGGCAATGCTCCAGTTCGTGTCGGTAAAACCAACCGAAGTAACTTCTGAATACGTTCCATCGCGAACGATCCACGAAGCGACATTACCGTCGGCTTTGTTCCACAACAGAACATCGTCAATTCCGTCTCCGTTGAAATCTCCGACGCCGGCAATCTGCCACTGATCAATGACTGTTCCGATTCCACCGACACCGCTGTATTTACCGTCTTCCATCGTCCAGTAAGCAACATGTCCGGTACTATCCTCCTGGAGCAGGACATCGTCAATTCCATCCCCGTTGAAGTCGCCGAGGCCGACAATATCCCACGCATCGTCGACATAACCGGCACCGTCTGCTGTGGCGTAGGCGTAGTCTTTAATTGTCCAGGTTACCACTCCACCTGCGACCATGTCTTGCAACAGGATGTCATCAGTATCATCGCCGTTGAAATCGCCAATACCGATTACTTTCCAGGGATCTCCTGCCTGTCCGGCTCCAAACGCTTCGACATACTGATTGCCTTCGATCTTCCAGCCAGCTACTACGCCGGTACTGCTGTCACGAAGCAGAACGTCGTCGGTGCCATTGCCGTTAAAGTCGCCAATACCGACAACTTCCCAACTGCCCGCTGCTGTCCCAAGGTATTCTGATGTTTCAACGGTTCTGATATTCACATTGCCGAGATAGCGATCAACTGTAGCAACTTCATTGGCTCCATCGCTGAAATGGCCGAACCACAGTTCTGAATCGATGCTGCGGACTTCCAGTGCAACCTGGTTGTTGTCAAGGTTAAGCGTATATCTGTATCCCTGGTGTTCGATTACCGGTGACGCTGTGGACAACGTACCCAGGACATCTCCAGCGGTTGTCTGAAGAGTAAACGGAAGGGTGTTATTCCAGCGGTCTGCCGCCAACACATATTTGCCAACCGTCTGATCTGTACGAACCGTAATAATAGCGCTATCGCTTTGGATCGCAGAAAGAGACGTCAACAACGCATCGCAACCATCGTCGAGTTGATCGATGGCAAAAATAACAGTGCCGTCAAATGTTGCCTGTTGAACCGTTGTTGCCAAGGTGGTAACTCCAGTAAAGGAGAGCTGTGAGTCGATAGTCAGGGCAGTCACTGTGCTGCCGGCATTCAACGCTGCGTTGACAAACGTTACTTCGCTGGCAGAAATTGAGCTGCCGGCATTCAGAATCAGGTTTTCGGCTATACCGTCTTTGATCGAGAATGCTTTGCCGGCATTAGTACCGGAAATCGTCAGCGCAGCAAGATCGCCAAAGGCATAGAGCGCACCAGTGTCCAGCATTATATTTTCCGCTATCGCCCCCGTATTCATATCCAGCAGTCCGCCATTGGCAATCGTGATATTGGTTGCGGTGGAACCGTCTTTCAAGGTCAGGGTGGCTCCATCGGTTACAGTTGACTCCTGCACCGTATGGCCAGCCAGAACAGTAAGCGAAGATTCTTTCCCCGTTAATGTCAGAGAGTCAGCAATGCCATTTTCGATCGAAAATGCAGTCTCATCGATTGTCGTTTTGACAAAAGTTGCATCGGTGGTCAGCACCAGTGCTGTGGTTTTTGACAGGGAAACATTTTCCACACGGCCTTTGAGGGCTTCCAGTTTTGTATTTTCGGCAAAGAAACTGTTGGTCAATGTTCCGGCACGCATACCGAAGTTACCACCTTCTTCTACAATCAGGTTTTCGGCTGTATTGCTGGTGATGAAGAATGCACCTTTGCTGTTTTCTCCATACAACGTGACTCGATCCATATCGTCGATTTGCAGCACCGCACCGTCTTTCTGAACGACACCCAATGCTGTTCCGCCGTTTGCCATATGAAGTTTGCCGGCAGAATCGAGCAGGACATTCTTCGCATATCCAGCAGAAGAGAGCTCCAGAGTGCCGCCGTCAAGAACTGTAGTATCTACCGCACTGCCAATTACAACCGAAAGTCTGGCTGAATTACCTTCGACCAGGAAGCTGCTGGCAACATTGTTAATCAGCGAGAACGCTCCCAGACTGTTTGTGCCGTTAGTCAACGTACCTTCTGTGGTTGCATTGATCTGTGCTCCTGCTTCCAATTTGATGCGGTTGGCTGAACCGCCGGAAATGGTCAGCATTCCACCGCTCTGCACAACTGTTCCATCAATACTGCCGTTTTTGTTCAATTGTTGAATGCCACCAAAGGCAACGGTCGTATTGTGCGCGGTGCCATTTGATTCAACAATCTGAATACCGCTGGATTGCACTTGTGCACGGTTGGCAATTCCCATCCCGAGAACGTACTGTACTCCACCGGATTTAATCGTTGTATTGTTGGACTCTGCAATGATATTTTCAATGGAACCGACTACCTCTGTGCCGTTGTTCCCGACAACCGTGTAATTCCCGACTGCACCACGCCCGGTGATGGCCAGTTGCCCGCCGTTCTGGACGATCGTATTGTTTGCCGATCCGGCATACTGAACGGTGAAAAGACTGTCATTCCCTTCAATCAGAAGATTTTCCGCATTACGGAATGCAATGGAGAACGTTCCGTACTGGTGGGTGCCGTTGACCAGTTCGCAGCTGGTATCGCCAGAGAAAGAGGCTCCCGCTTCCAGAGTGATGGTGTCGACTTTGACCGTAAAGTTCAACTTGATTTCGCCGTCTTTTTCGACCCGGATATTGTTTGCCGTCGTGAAGTCAGCCAGGGTCATAATACCATAAGACATGACAGTAGAATCTTCTACAGTGCCGGAAACAGTCATCATTCCGCCTGATCCGACATGAGCCTGAACTGCGGAATGACCGCTTTCCACCTCTACCTTTCCACCGTTCCCAAAGTACAGATTTGTAGCAACGCCGTTGGAAACACTGAACTCACCGAAATCATTGACCCCGTAAACATCGGCTACAGTCGAAAGGGACAGAGATGCCGCACCCACTACCGTCAGATCTTTGATTGATCCACTGTCTTCAAAGATGTTCAGTTCTCCGGCGTTTTCCAGACGAACCCGCGTCATTGTACCGCCTTTGCGTACGGAAACATGTCCTCCTGCAAGCGTCGCATCGACAACCTGGCCGCCGGAAATGAAGGTCGCTCCTCCGTAAACAAAGAGTTCCGATTCCTGGCCATAAAGGGTATGTGTCCCGCTGGAAACTTTTACGTTCGAGGCACTGCCGAAAACATTCACGTTGGCGGTATCGACCATGGTAATGTTTTCTGCCGTGGCTGTATTGTAGATGTTAAAGACGCCACCATCTTCTACTCTCGTGAGCAGAGAATTGCCATAAAGTTCAAATGTGCCAGCAGAAACACGGACATTCTCTGCAGAATCTTGACGTTGTACTGTCAATTGTCCATCGTTACTGACCATCCAGTTGAGTGCTTTCCCGTCAACAATGGAGCCGGAAGTACTGTCATAATTTGTCGCATGATAAACCGTTGCATCCGTCGTGATGGAGATTGTTGCGCCGTTCATTGACAGGTTGTCCAACACGGCTGAGCCTTTGACTTGCAGAGTTCCCTGCGTGGCCCGGAGATCGTTAGCAATGGCTCCGGATTCCAGAACAATGTTTCCATACTGGTCGATGTCGTTGAGAGTGCCCTGTTCGGCCACAGTAATATCTGTCGACGTCATAAGCAACTGAGACAAAACCGCATCGGTGCCCACGGAAATAACCGAATCCGTTGCTTGAATGTTCAATACATCCGCCCCGCCATTCATTGTCAGAATACTGTCAGTAAGGGTGAATCCATCCACAGTCCCCATGACGGTAACTTGAGACTGACTTTCTGCAACTGTCGACTCCACGGTAAAGCCGCGAACTGTTCCGCCAGCTTCAACGATTGCAACACTGGAATCCATTGTAACGTTGGAGGCAGATCCTTCGTTGCCAACGGTAAACGTTGACCCTGGATCGATAACAATTTTATCTACTGAGGCTCCTGTTGTGACGGTCAGATTGGCTGCCGTCATGTCCAGCAGAGAAGCCTGAGCTCCATTTTCTACGATAATGATTGAGCCATCTACAGCAGTAGTCTGCTCCAGAATTCCTTTGCTGCCGGTGACGACAACTTTACTGTTTTCACGCAGCCAGCTTTCTGCCGCTCTGCCTTTTACCGTATAGGTTGCACCGGCTTCAGCAACTGTCGAAAAGGCCTGTCCGTCTTCAAGAACCGTAAACTCACAGCCTTTATAAAGGTACATCGCAGTTGCAATTTTGGAATTGATGGAGAAGTTACCGAATACTCCCACTCCGTAGGCAATTGTCGCATCCGTATCGGTAACGATGACGCTTTGTTCAAATGTTTGAAGCGATTGAATGCTTGCCCCACCGGAAAGATACAATGCCGCATCGGTTTGAATTTGCATGGTATCAACGTGAGCTCCGCCGGAAACGACAATCCCACCGTTGGAGACAACGACATTGCCGCCATTGCCGCCGGATTCGAACCGCACATAACCTCCTCCGGAAATTTCAAGTTCATCAGTGTAGCCACCGTCGAAAATAAGTTGACTTCCGCCGACGATCGTCGTTTCGAATGCCGACGCGCCATCGCGAAGCTGCTGGACAGCGCCGCCGCTGATTTCCGTCTGCATCGCCGATGCTCCGCCGGTGAGGGTTTGTATTGCTCCGTCGACAATTTGTGTCGCTTCAACAGAGGCTCCAGAGCCGCCGACATGTTGACTGCCTCCAGACAGCGCTAACCCATACGTTCTGGCGTTTTCCGTCAGGCGCATTTCTCCACCTTTGGAAACGACACCACCGGAAATGTTTGCTCCACCGGAGAGATAGAATTTTCCGCCGTAATAAACCGAAATATCTGTCAGCGCAGCATTGCCGAATGCAGAAATATTTCCCCCAATGTCTGCCTTGACAGATTTCCCCGTTCCTCCAGTCATGGATAATGAAGCATCTTTCACCAGCGCAGAATCTACGCTGCCGTCGAGAATCCGAACTGCTCCGCCGCCGGAAACTGTCGCGGAAACAATTGAACCACCGGATTGATTCAAAGTACCGCCGGAGATATCAATTGCATTGACGTATCCGGAACTGACTTGCACTTCCGCTCCGCTCAGAACAATGGTATTGTTGATGAAGCAACTGTCGTCTTGCGCATACATTTTTGCCCCATAATTCAACGTGGTATTATTCACAGTACCTCCGGAGAGATAAAGCGAAGCAAGGCTACCGAGTGTCGTATCCGTTCCCAGGGCATTCCCATACATTTCAACTGTGCCTTGTTCGACGTAAGCAGAACGGATTGTCCCTTCAACGACGACATTGCCTCCCATGGTTACGGACATGGTATCCCAAATCCCGCCGACTTGAACCTGCATGGCGCCGCCAACCAGTTTGGCGTTGTAGCCAGACCCGCCGGAACTTACTTGAATCGAGCCGGCAGTAGCGTCTACATCGGCAATCAGACCATGGTCAAAGACTTGGATAGACCCACCGGATTGCACGACGTCGTTGACTGTTCCGGCGAGTTTGAGCGTGCCGCCGGAAATATAAGTGTTTGTCGCAAATCCGCCGGTTCTGACATCCAGCTCGCATTCTTCAGCAAGCAGGAAATTGTTGGCACTGTGATTAATAATGGCAATTTCGCCAAGGGCGTTTGTCCCGTTGGTTAAGGTTGCATCAGTGGAAATGCTGAATTTCCCGCCTTCGGCAATCGAAACGGTGTCCAGAACGACAGCGCCTTCAACGTTCAAATAACTGCCGGAATAGACATTGAGATTTGCGGCTTCCCCGCCAGTTAACGTAGCAACACCGGCTTTTAGGTCAATATCAGTTACAGTTCCAGCCGTGGTAAGAGACCCGCCAGCGACGATAATGTCTTTTCCTTTGTTGCCACTGAGAATGCTGAGGTCTTGCTCAGTAAACAGGATAAAACCGGTTGCATCGCCGCCGACAATGGAAAATTCCGTCGTTCCATATTGATTGGAATTCTGTTGCCCATCGGTAACTTCTGCTGCGGTGGACAAGGAAAATATCGCTGTTTCCGCGATGGTGACATTGGAGAATTTTCCAGCTTCTTCAGCGATAAGAATCCCTGAACTTTCGATTGCAAGATTGCTTGCTGAAGCGCCTTCAGCGAAAACAAGTTTTCCCGATGCCTGTACGGTAATGGAATCAAATTCCCCGTTGCCTTCCATAAGGCCCTGATCGCCTACGACAGAGTCAAATACTTTCCCGTTTTCGTAGACGTACAGTTCACTTCCCGCAGAGAGGTCAAACCCTGACCCAATATGCTCGGAAAGTGAAAAACTGCCGAGTTGATTTATTCCGGTGACAGTTGCATCCGTAGAGAGAATCAATTTCCCGCCGGCAAGATGGTTCAGATCGTTTACCTCCACGTTTCCAGATAAAGTAAGAGATCCATCTTCGCCAAGGGTAACATTTTGTGCTGACGCGCCATCGGTCAATGTTCCGCTGCCGTTTGCACTGAGCTTCAGGTCTGTGACTTTGCCGGCAACATCCACGTCCGCTCCGGAGAGTACTTCCACTCCGTTGGCTTCATGACCAGCAAGAACCGCAAATGCTCCGCCGTTCTCCACCAGGATATTGGTTGCACTACCATTTTCAATAGAAAAAGTTCCGTTTCTGTTGGTCCCGGAAATTAGAGTCATATCCGTCGTCGCAGAGAAAATCGCATTCGATTCCAATGCCAGATCAGATGCGGATGCTCCTCCTGCAAAGATGACGGTCGCATTCCCGCTGACAACAGTATTTTCAGTAATGCCGGTCTTGTTTACATACTGGGTCGCCCCTTCAAGAAGTTCCGTTTCTGTGACTTTCCCGTCGACATACTGCGTGCCACTGATGATTGTTGTACCAATTGCTTCGGCTTCTGCCCCGACGATCTGCTCTCCATAGAGGGTCGTGTCGGTAACAACATTCTTTCCCTGCAAGTCCATTGTTCCGGAAAGAATCGTGGTTCCGCTGGCCGCTGCGTTGCCGGTTAGAACAATC
>ERZ1034917.2120-NODE-2120-length-10125-cov-4.527507_pt1 | contig 10125 bp, 11 predicted proteins | sample MGYA00520605_ERZ1034917 | MGnify/ENA primary metagenome ERZ1034917 (study PRJEB33766, sample SAMN09781784) | gut metagenome | biome: gut microbiome | host: Homo sapiens | place: Madagascar | study: EMG produced TPA metagenomics assembly of the PRJNA485056 data... | reverse complement strand
TAAACTGTTTATTCTGCGCCTCAAACGCTTGTTTTATAGCGCTGCTGATTTTTGAAAGCTCAAATTCAACTGTTTTTCCGTCTCTTTTTTTTACACAATACAAACCTTATACCCCCTATGAAAATTTTATAAAATAATAATGTCAAGACTATCCTCTTATCTCCGCGGCGGGAATGTTTTCCCTTGCCGCGCTCAAAAGCACGGCAAGCTCCGTGGCGTCAAAGCCGTGCAGACCCTTTACCATAACGCCGTCGCTTTCCTTGTATGGCTGAATAAAATACCGTTCTTCTCCCGCAAGCATTTTTGTAATTTCGCGAATATCATCGGCGTTGTGAAATTCGCGCGCAACGGTGGTGCGAAATTCGTGGTCTATGCCGCAGCTTTTTATGTACTCGATGCTTTCTAAAATTTTGTCCGTGTCAACCTCGGCAAGACCGACTGTAGCCGCGTATTTTTGCGGCGAGTTCTTGACGTCCATTGCGATGAAATCACAAAAACCGCTTTCGGTAAAACTGCGCAGCCTGTCAGGCATATAACCGTTTGTGTCAAGCTTGACAGAAAAACCCATGCCGTGAATTTTTTTTGCAAACTCCGTAAGGTCGCTTTGTAAAAGCGGCTCTCCGCCGGAAATGCAAACGCCGTCAAGGCGTCCCGTGCGTTTTTTGAGAAAAGAGAAAAATTCGTCGTCGGTAATTTTGTTAAGCCCCGTTTTTTTTACAAGGTCACTGTTGTGACAGAACGGACAACGGAAATTGCAGCCGCCGGTGAACGCCGTGCAGGCAAGCCGACCGGGAAAATCAAGCAGCGTAAGCTTTATTAGTCCGTATATCTCCATGTTTATCAGTCCTTTCGGGTAACACAATATCTTGTTGCAAAAAATGGAGCGAAACACTACATATGCTATTATATACCATGTATATATAAAAGTCAATAGTAATTTATAAAGATAAAATGTGATTGGCGTTAAATGCGGATGAAAAAAAATACATACCGCGCGGCGGGAGCGGAAGTGAGCGAAAAATATGTCGAAAAAAATTTTTTGCGGTCGGCTGAATTTTATTCGCCGACCGCAAATGTAAAAAACCGCAATTTAAAATTTTTTGATACTCAAAGTGTTTTGTAGTATACGCAAATATCCTCAAAGCCGAGGTCAGTGTGAAAGCCGCCGGGGATTGTGCCGAGGAGGTTAAAGCCGAGCCGCTCGTACAGGCGCCGAGCGTGGATGTTGCCGGCAACATCCGCGTTAAACTGCATGATTTTAAAGCCGAGAGCCTTTGCACTGTTAAGGCAGTCGCACACGAGCTTTTCGCCGATGTGCAGACCGCGGCTTTCCGAGGATACGGCATAGCTCGCGTTTGCTATGTGACCGCACCTGCCGACATTGTTGGGGTGCAGAATATAAAGACCGAGGATTTTGCTGCTTTCGTTATCCAGGGCAACTCCGCAGCGGCTTTGCGCGGCGAAAAACTTTTTTCCGCTTTCGTGCGTAAGACATTCTTCCTGCGGAAAAGCCACGCCTTCAAGGACAACCTCGTTCCATATATCAATCATGGCGGGAATATCGGATTCTGTGTATTCCCTTACTGTGATGTTTGTATTCATTGTTACAGACCTCTCTATTATATAGAAGGAATTGGTTTAAATGCGGGATTGGTAAATGCTGTGTGCCTAAATTCTGCGCGCCAAAACCTCTGTTTTTTCCTTTCTGAATTCGCCGAAACGGTCCTCGTCAAGAGCCGTACGAATATCAGCGACAAGATTGTTATAAAATGACAGATTGTGAATTACCGCAAGACGGAGCGCGAGTATCTCGTTCGCCTTAAAAAGGTGGCGGAGGTAGCCTTTTGAAAAATTACGGCAGGTGTGGCAGCTGCAGTTTTTGTCAAGGGGCGAGTCGTCGCGTTCATATTTTGCATTATTGATGTTTACGATGCCTTCCGAGGTAAAAAGCGTGCCGTGGCGCGCATTTCGGCTCGGCATTACGCAGTCGAAGAAGTCAATTCCGCGGTATACGCCCTCGATAATGTTCACCGGGGTGCCTACGCCCATAAGGTAACGCGGCTTGTCTGCGGGCGCGAACGGTTCGACCGCCTCGATAACGTCATACATAACCTCTGCAGGCTCGCCGACCGCAAGACCGCCGATTGCGTAGCCGTCAAGGTCAAGTTCTGTAATCTGCTTCATGTTTTCGATTCTGATGTCATTATATGTGCTGCCCTGATTGATTCCGAACAGCATTTGACGTTTGTTTATTGTTCCGTCAAGAGCGTTAAGGCGCGCAAGCTCGGCTTTGCAGCGTTTGAGCCAGCGCACGGTACGGTCGGAGGACTGCTTTGCGTAGCCGCGTTCCGCGGGATTTTCCATGCACTCGTCAAACGCCATTGCAATGGTGGAGGCGAGGTTTGATTGTATCTGCATGCTTTCCTCCGGCCCCATAAAAATACGGCGTCCGTCAATATGTGATGAAAAAGAAACGCCCTCCTCCTGAATTTTACGCAGCTTTGCAAGCGAGAAAACCTGAAAACCGCCGCTGTCGGTAAGAATTGGTCTGTCCCAGTTCATGAATTTGTGAAGTCCGCCGAGGTCGCGCACAACCTCGTCACCCGGACGGAGGTGGAGGTGGTAGGTGTTGGAAAGCTCTATCTGACAGCCGATTTTCTTAAGGTCAAAGGAATCAAGACCGCCCTTGATTGCGGCGGCTGTTCCAACGTTCATGAAAACCGGCGTCTGAACAGTGCCGTGAACGGTTGTAAACTCACCGCGGCGCGCGCTGCCCTCTTTTTTGATTATTTTAAACATATTATCTGCCTTTCCGTTTACATACTTAATAGGCAGTCGGACGCAAAGGAATGCCCGACCGCCCTATTATTATAAGGTATTTGTCGGTTTATGTCAATAGGCGGGGAAATGAGAAAAAAACTTTTTGGAAAAAAAGTGATTGCGTTATATAAAGCTGCTTTAACAGGTTGGCGGATTTTGAGTATATCGCGGCGAAGATAAAGTGTTAAAAATTCGGGGTCTAATGCGTTGTATGAAAAATATCCACATTGTTAAAGTTTTCCGATAATTAACAATGCGGATAACCCTTCAAAACCGCTGTGTATAATCGTATGAGCCTGTGGATAACTCTGTGGAGATTGTGAATTGTAACGCTTGTGTAACTCCTTTGTAATATTTGAAACGCGATTTCGGCAGTATCCGACAAGATTCCCCGTTTTACCGTATCGTATTGAGCGCGAGAGGGTTTTTGCAAATTTGCACATCAAAGCGGCGGCTTGCGGTTTGGACTTTGTTATTTTTTTTACACATTTACCGCCTGTGCCAACTTGACAAAACGGTCGTTTTTGTATACAATATAAGATAGTATAAATTTTTCTACAGGAGGTAAACACAGCAATATGGGACTTACATTGGCACAAAAGATTATCAAAGACCACCTTGTCTCGGGCGAAATGGTTGTCGGACAAGAGATTTCGATTAAAATTGACCAGACGCTTACCCAGGATTCTACGGGTACAATGGCATATCTTCAGTTTGAGGCTATGGGGATTGACCGCGTTAAAACCGAAAAAAGCGTTGCATATATCGACCACAACACGCTTCAGGCGGGTTTTGAGAACGCGGACGACCACAAATACATACAGACGGTTACCGCAAAGCACGGTATATATTTTTCAAAGCCGGGCAACGGTATTTGTCACCAGGTACAGCTTGAACGCTTCGGCAAGCCGGGAAAAACCCTTCTCGGCTCGGACAGCCATACTCCGACGGGCGGCGGCATAGGTATGCTTGCGATAGGCGCGGGCGGCCTTGACGTTGCGGTTGCGATGGGCGGCGGCGCGTACTATATCACCATGCCTAAAATTATGAAGGTCGAACTTAAAGGAAAGCTTCGCAAATGGGTTACGGCAAAGGATGTTATTCTTGAGGTTTTAAGACAGATTTCTGTAAAAGGCGGAGTAGGTTATATTCTTGAATACTCCGGCGAAGGCGTAAAAACCCTGTCCGTTCCCGAACGCGCAACAATCACCAACATGGGCGCGGAGCACGGAGCGACAACCTCAATATTCCCGAGCGATGAGGTAACACACGAATTTCTTAAAGCTCAGGGCAGGGAGGAGGACTTCACAGAGCTTCTTCCCGATAGCGACGCGGTTTATGACAAGGTTATCACGGTTGACATGAGCGAGCTTGTTCCTCTTGTGGCAAAGCCGCACAGCCCCGACGCGGTTGATACCTGCGACAATGTGGGCAAAATCAAGGTTGACCAGGTATTCATCGGCAGCTGTACAAATTCGTCATACGCCGATATGATGAAGGTTGCAAAAATCCTGAAGGGCAAGACGGTACACCCGGACGTCAGCCTTGTAATCGGTCCCGGCTCAAAGCAGGTGCTTAATATGCTTGCGGAAAACGGCGCTCTTGCGGATATGATTGACGCGGGTGCGCGTATTCTGGAGTGTGCCTGCGGACCGTGTATCGGCATGGGACAGTCGCCAAAGACAGACGCAATTTCGCTCAGAACGAATAACAGAAACTTCTACGGACGTTCAGGAACCATGTCGGCTCAGGTTTATCTTGTAAGTCCCGAGGTTGCGGCGGTTTCGGCGCTAAGCGGCGTACTCACAAACCCGATGACGCTCGGCGACAGTGTCGACCTTACCGTTGCGCCTGTTGAGCATTTCAAGGTGAACGACAACATGGTTATTCCGCCCGCGCCGACCTCGGCAGAGGTAGAGGTTGTAAGAGGTCCCAACATTCAGCCGTTCCCGATAAATACTCCGCTTGCGGAAAACATCGGCGGCAAGAGCCTTATCAAGGTTGAGGACAATATCACGACCGACCATATTATGCCGTCAAATGCAAAGCTTCTTCCGTACCGCTCGAATATTCCGTATCTTTCGGATTACTGTCTTGCGTCATGCGATAAGGATTTCTCCAAAAAGGCAAAAGCGAACGGCGGCGGATTTATTATTGCAGGCTCCAACTACGGTCAGGGGTCATCGCGTGAACACGCGGCTCTTGTTCCGCTGTACCTCGGCATAAAGGCGGTAATTGCAAAATCGTTTGCAAGAATACACATGGCAAACCTGATTAACAACGGAATACTTCCGCTCACGTTTAAAAATCACGACGATTACGACAAAATCGAAAAGGATGACGAGCTGTGTCTTGACGGTGTACGCGACTGCATTTTAAACGGTAAGGATATTGTTGTACGCGATGTGACAAAGGGTATTGATATTCCTGTTGACATTACGCTTTCCGACCGCCAAAGACTTATTATGGCGGCGGGCGGACTGCTTAACTACACTCGCGAAAATGCGGGCAAATAATATACTTTAAGAAGGAGAATTTCAGATGAACAAATATATCGAAGAGGCAAAGGAAAAATTCGGCGTACTGCTGGAGGAACAGCTTCAACGCGTTGACAGAATGAAGGCGGAAAACGACTTTATCGACTATTCAAAGCTTGATAAAATTATAATCGGAGTTGTGGGCGGCGACGGTATCGGTCCCGCAATCACAGCTCAGGCTCAGAGAATACTCGAGTTCCTTCTTAAAGAGGAGGTTGACGCGGGCAAGGTTGAGTTTAAGGTAATCGACGGCTGCACAATCGAAAACCGCGCCGCTGTAGGCAAGGCTCTACCGGACGATGTTCTTGCAGAGCTGAAAAAATGCCACGTTATACTCAAAGGTCCTACAACCACACCAAGGGCGGGCGACCCGTGGCCGAACATCGAGAGCGCCAATGTTGCAATGCGCAAGGAGCTTGACCTTTTTGCAAACGTAAGACCGGTTAAGGTTCCGGAGGCGGGCATCGACTGGACGTTCTACCGCGAGAATACCGAGGGCGGCTATGCGGTTGGCTCAAAGGGTATTCATGTAAATGACGACCTTGCGATTGACTTTGTAGTTACAACAACCGAAGGCTCGGAAAGAATCGCAAGAGCAGCATTTGAATACGCAAAGAAGATGGGCAAGACCCGCGTTACCGCAGTAACAAAGGCGAATGTTGTAAAGACAACGGACGGTAAGTTCCTTAATATATGCAAGGAGGTTGCAAAGGACTATCCGGGTATCGAGCTTGACGACTGGTACATTGACATCATGACCGCAAAGCTGGTTGACGAAAAGCGCCGCACACAGTTCCAGGTGCTTGTTCTGCCTAACCTCTACGGCGACATTCTTACGGATGAGGCAGCGGAGTTCCAGGGCGGAGTAGGTACTGCGGGCAGCGCAAATATCGGCAAGCGCTATGCTATGTTCGAGGCTATTCACGGCAGCGCGCCGAGAATGGTTACAGAGGGCAGAGATAAGTATGCCGATCCGTGCAGTATCATCCGCGCGGGCGTAATGCTGCTTGAGCATATTGGCTACACCGAAAAGGCAAAACGCCTTGAAAACGCTCTTGATATCTGTATGTATCAGGAGAAAGCTCTTAAAATTACAGGCCGCGATACGGGCGCAACCTCGGCAGAGTTTGCGGATTATGTTATGAGTAAGCTCTGATCGGAGTTAAATTTGCAATAAAACATAAATCGGGTGAAGTGCAAACGTACTTCACCCATTAAAATGAAAACAAAAAACAGTGGAGATATAGAAATATGGAAAAGAATGTTTCGGTATCGGTTATAAACAGGTTGCCAAGGTATTACAGATATTTGGGCGAGCTTTTAGGCAAGGGCATCGAGCGCATTTCCTCAAAGGAACTTAGCGAGCGAATGGGAGTTACCGCGTCGCAGATACGTCAGGATTTGAACTGCTTCGGCGGCTTCGGTCAGCAGGGCTATGGATATAATGTGGAGCATCTTTATAATGAGATTGCCGCAATTCTCGGTCTTAATAACCGATACAAGGCGATTTTGGTCGGAGTCGGCAATATCGGAAGGGCGTTTACGCAGAATACCACATTTGAAAAAAGAGGGTTTACGCTCATAGGTATATTTGACATTGACCCGGAGAAAATCGGCACGGACGTAAAAGGACTGAAAATTTCGGATTACCGTACAATAAAGGATTTTATCGAACGCGAAAATCCGGTAATGGCGATTCTTGCCGTTCCGCGTACGGTTGTACACAGCGTTGCAGATGAGCTTGCAGGCTATGGAATAAAAGCTTTTTTGAATTTTTCATATGCAGAAGTTTCCGCCGACGACGACGTTGTGGTGGAAAATATTCACCTCGGCGACAGCCTTATGCGGCTTTGCTACAAGATTTCCGAAAAGGAAAAATCCGAAAAGTAACGGTACGGCAAAAAGCGGCTTGAAAAAAGCGTAACAGGAACAGGAGATAGGTATGATAACACTTAATACAAAGGATTGCTTTGATCCTGAGCAGACATTTCTTTGCGGTCAGTGCTTCCGCTGGGAAAAGCTGCCCGATAACACGTTTTTTGGGATTGTCGGCAATTCTGCGGCAAAGGTAAGCTGTCCCGACCCATACACGATTTGTATTGAGTCGAGCAATTCCGATTGCGGATATTGGGAACGCTACCTCGGACTTACATATGATTCGGCGGCGGCGAAATCCGCGTTGTCGGCGGACAAAATAATGCTGACGTGTATCAAGAATGGCGGAGGAATACGCATTTTGCGGCAGGAGGTATGGGAAACAGTGATTTCCTTTATCATTTCCGCAAATAATAATATTCCGAGGATAAAAAAGATAATTTCAAAGCTGTGCGAGCTTTACGGAAACAGGATTGACTTTGACGGAAGAACGGTTTACGGTTTTCCGACCGCGGAGCGGCTTGCGGGACTGGAGCTTTCCGACCTTGCGGAAATTCGCGCGGGATTCCGCGACAAGTATATTCTTGACGCAGCAAGGCGTGTTGCTGCGGGAGAAATCAACCTTGACGCGGTTTCGGAACTGGACGATGCCGACGCAAAGGCGGAACTGATGAAAATTAAGGGCGTTGGCAGCAAGGTTGCCGACTGCGTTCTTTTGTTCGCTCTTGGGAGATACAAAACTTTTCCGCTTGACGTATGGACAAAGAGGATTATGGCTGAGGTTTACGGAGCGGATACGAAAAAGCCGGAGAGATTTATTGCGGAGCATTTCGGCGATTATGCGGGGATTGCGCAGCAATATCTGTACTACTATTATGCAATAATAAAGGAAAACACTGCGGAAAGCGGTGCAAAATAGAAAATGGGGGTTAAAGGCATGAACCTTTATGGTATTATCCTTGCCGCGGGCGAGGGAAAACGGATGAAATCCAAAATCGCAAAGCCGCTTCACAAGGCTTGTTCACGGGCAATAATCGAATATGTCCTTGACGCAGCCGAGGGGGCAGGATCGCAAAAGAATATTACGGTTGTCGGTCACTGTGCGGAGCAGGTCAGAGAATACCTCGGCGATCGCTGCGAATTTGCATATCAGAAAGAATGCCTTGGCACAGGTCACGCGGTTATGCAGGCGGCTGACCTGATTCCGGACGGCGAAGGGACGGTTATGGTGTTGTGCGGCGACGCTCCGCTTATTACCGCAGAAATATTGAAAAAGGCGTTTGAGGAACATATCTCGGAAAATCGCGCATTGACGGTTATCACGGCGAAAACGGAAAACCCGCACGGCTACGGCAGAATAATCAGAAACGGCAGTGAAATTATCGATATAGTTGCGGAAAAGGACGCGACGGATGCGGAAAAGACTGTTTGCGAAATCGACTCGGGGATGTTTTTCTTTAAGTCGGATAAGCTGAAAAGTGTTCTTAGACGCCTTTCAAACGATAATGCGCAGGGCGAATATTATCTTACCGACGCGATTAAGCTTTTGAGTGCGGACGGCGAAAAGGTCGGGGCATTTCCCGCAAATTTTGAAAATATAATCGGCGTAAATGACCGAGTTCAGCTTGCGGCGGCGGAGAAAATTCTGAACAGCAGAAATGTGAAAAGAGTAATGCTCAACGGCGTAACGGTAGTTGACCCGGATAACACATATATCGGCTCTGATGCGAAAATCGGCGCAGATACGGTTATATATCCGGGCTGCTTTATTGAGGGCAGGACCGAAATCGGAGAGGATTGTGTAATAGGACCCGATACCACGCTGCGGAACAGCAAAATCGGAGATTCTACCACAGTGGAAAGGTCTGTTTTGACCGACAGTACGGTCGGCAGCAATACCGCGGTAGGTCCGTTTGCATATATGCGCCCCAACTCTCATGTGGGCAGCAATGTAAAAATCGGTGATTTTGTTGAGGTTAAAAATTCATCAATTGATGACGGTACAAAGGTTGCGCACCTTACCTATGTAGGGGACGCGGATGTCGGAAAGCGAGTGAACTTCGGCTGCGGTACGGTTATTGTAAACTATGACGGCATAAACAAGCACAGAACGACAATAGGCGATGACGCGTTTATAGGTTGCAATACAAATCTTGTTTCGCCCGTCAGGGTGAATGACGGCGCGTATACCGCCGCGGGGTCAACGATAACGGACGAGGTACCCGAAAACGCGCTTGCGATTGCACGTAGCCGACAGGTAAACAAAGAGGATTGGGTAATCAAAAACGGAAAGCGTAAGAATATAAAATAACCTATATATTTGGCAACTGCAGAAACAAAAATTAAAGTTTTGATAAAGTTTTTTAAAAAAGTGCTTGCATTTCTCGGAATTTTGTGATAAAATAGATGTTACTGATTGGGAATAATAAATAGAAAACGGAGGTGAAATTATGCCTAACATTAAATCAGCGAAGAAAAGAGTTAAGGTTATCGCGACCAAAACTCTCCGTAACCAGATGATTAAGTCACAGCTCAAGACTGCCATAAAGAAGTTTGAAGCTTCTCTTACAGAGGGCAAGGATGTTGCAGCTGCAGCATACGCAAATGTTGTTAAAAAGACGGATCAGGCTGTCGCTAAGGGTATTCTTCATAAAAATACTGCTGCACGAAGAAAGAGTCAGTATGCCGCAATGATGAATAAAATAGCGTAACGGATTTTTGCATGGGAGTGTATTGCGGGCGGACATAATACCACTTCGGCAATACGCTCTTTCATAGCAAAATTTTTTATTTTTTTTGATAAAAAGGGTTTACAAATGACTTTTTTTATGCTATAATAGCAAAGTTGAATACAGGGGTATAGCTCAGTTGGTAGAGCAGCGGTCTCCAAAAC
>ERZ1034917.2118-NODE-2118-length-10128-cov-15.803435_pt1 | contig 10128 bp, 2 predicted proteins | sample MGYA00520605_ERZ1034917 | MGnify/ENA primary metagenome ERZ1034917 (study PRJEB33766, sample SAMN09781784) | gut metagenome | biome: gut microbiome | host: Homo sapiens | place: Madagascar | study: EMG produced TPA metagenomics assembly of the PRJNA485056 data... | reverse complement strand
CGTTGATGACCTTGTTGCGCTCATCGCCGGTCAGGTTCTGAAAATCTCCCTTGAGGGAGTTGAGGGGACCGGATTCTTCCCACGTATTGACCAGCGCCCCCAGATGTCCCTCTCTCATGTCACCATTTTGTTCCCGCGCCCAGACGTCCAGACCGTAGTTTAAGGAAACCGTTGAATCTCCAAATGCCGGGCCGAGCAGCAAAGCGCCGTCGAAACCGGTTCCGAAGAAATCCCCGGCGGCCTGAACTTCATAACCGTCGCCTGCAGTCCCCAGACAGTTGCTCTTATTGGTAACTTCCGCCATACTGGACAGATCGTCCTGCATATAGACGTTCCCGGTGGCTTTCTCCAGCCAGAGCAGACCGTCTTTCCCGTCGCGGTTGAAGTCCCCCGAATCCAGCAGCGTCCAGGCGGCCGGATCGATCCGGCCGGGAGAGGTGACGCCTCCGGCGGTATGAATCTTCACAGTTCCATTCGCCATAATCTGAATCGCATTGCCGCCGGCAATCACAGGATTTCCCAGCGGAACTTCGGGTGGTTCCTGACCGCCTTGCACGGTCAAGGTCAACGTGCTATTTTCCGTTTTGCCCAAGGTATAGGTATAATCGCCAGAGATGATTACGCCGCTGCCGCCGGTAAATGTTCCGTTTGTACCAATCCCATCAACCTTGATGGTGATGTCTTTGTTGAAGTTTGCCGCACCGCCTGCCAGTTGATAAACTCCGTTCCATTGGTTCTGACCGACGGTAATGGTATAAGAAGCTCCCTCATCAACAATCAGGCTCCAATCGTTGACCAGAACATCTGCATAAGGTAGTTGATCGGCGATCCGGAAGTCAAGATTGCTTCTCTTATCTAGGATGACTTCCGCCCCCTTGGCTATTTGGAGGCCATTTACATAGCCGTCAGAAGAAATATACATACTGCCGCCGGAGTTTACCGTCGTTGCCGTTGCACTCCCGTACTTGTAGACCGTCATATAGCCGCCGGAGTTCACCGTCGTTGATGTTGCATTGCCGCCGGAAGAAACATACATGTCGCCGCCAACATATATGCCGCCGCCGGAGTTCACCGTTGTTGACGTTGCACTGCTGCTGGAAAAAACATGCATGCTGCCACCGGAGTTCACCGTCGTTGAGGTGACACTGCCGCCGGAAAAAACATGCATGCTGCCACCGGAGTTCACCGTCGTTGACGTTGCACTGCTGTAGACCTCCATATAACCGCCATTCACCGTCGTTGACGTTGCACTGCCGTTGGAGACCGTCATATAACCGCCGGAGTTCACCGTCGTTGAGATTGCACTGCCGCCGTGAACCGTCAGCTTGCCGCCGGAGTTCACCGTCGTTGACGTTGCGGTTTGTTCTGCGTAGTAGTAGTATAAGTAAGCACTGCCATTCACATAGGCATTTGAAACATGGAGTTCTGAATCAAAATACTGATCCTCTAAAAAAGTAAATCCATTGATTGCACCGCCAGCTTTCACCGTTGTTGACGTTGTTCCACTGCCGTAGACTGTCATGCGGCCGCCGGAGTTCACCGTTGTTGACGTTGCACTTCCTCCGGGAACATATATATAACCGCCGGAGTTCACCGTTGTTGACGTTGCACTGCTGTAGACCGTCATATAACCGCCAGCATTCACCGTCGTTGAGGTTACGCTGCCGAGAACCCACATCACACCACCGGAGTTCACCGTCGTTACCGTTGCACTGCTGTAGTCACCGACACTCATCACCCCGCGGGAATTCACCGTCGTTGCCGTTGCACTCCCGCCGACGTAGATCGTCATATTACCGCCAGCGTTCACCGTCGTTGAGGTTACACTGGCGCCTTTCCAAACCTGCATCCAGCCGGCGGAGTTTACCGTCGTTGCCGTTGCACTCCCGCCGGAGGAAACCATCATAGAACCGCGGGAGTTCACCGTCGTTGCCGTTGCACTCCCGCCGGAGGAGACCGTCATATAACCGCGGGAGTTCACCGTCGTTAACGTTGCACTCCCGCCGGAGGCGACCGTTATATGACCGCGGGAGTTCACCGTCGTTAACGTTGCACTGCCGTAGATGCCAACATACATGTCACCGGCGGAGTTCAGCGTCGTCGAGGTTGCACTGCCACCGGAGGAGAGCTCCATGTAACCACCGGAGTTCACCGTCGTTAACGTTGCACTCCCGCCGCTGTAGATATACATGGAATAATTAAAAAGTTGAATACCAGAACTGATAACACCATTGGATATATATAATGCCATAATTCAATATTCTCCTGATAAAACTGTATTATAACACTTTCGCCTGCTGTGACTTAACTGATAAAGCCGATTGTAACAGCAGAAAACTCCTGTTTCTGCTGTCCATGGCAGGACGATCCATTAAAGTTCCATGATATATTTGTCTATTTCACTCTGTGAAAAGCAAACACACGTGATGCTTTTTCCTTCAATGCAACACTTCCATTGAATGGATGTTCCATTCTTGAAAAAATCCCCTGCGTATTTTATCGGTTTTGCATCTTTCATTTTGGGAGTATAGGTTACAGCCTTTTTGGCACGTTCTTCATCAAAACACTTGAATTTCTCTTCCACCAATGCAAAAACAGCATAACGAATGCTATTTACTTCATGTTCATCTCGATCAGTTGAAAGTGTCAAAAGATCATGTTTCAACTTTTGATTGCTGTTAAGATGCGTGACGGCAAAAACTTCAGCAATGACATTGGTATTATCTTTTAAAAAAACTGTAAGATCGCGGCCATTGCTTTCTCCTAAGCAAAGAGAGAATTCTGTTATTGAGTCTTTGTATTTCTCATTCAACCACTCGACAGCTTTATAGGAAATCGCTGTGGTATAAAGTTGATTGATAAATTCCATAAAATTAGTGGGAAGTTCTTCATCATCATTACCTCCATAAGGAAGAATTGCTTCCCGATTGAATTTCATCATCGAAAAAAGTTCAATAGCTTCTTCTTTTGATTTTATCGTTGAAAAGTTTCTTTCAAGTGCCTTTTGAAGAAAACGTTTTCCGTTCTTGATATAATCGGTTGCATTCTCAAATCTTTTGTTTGGCATAGTACTTATCCTTTGCTTTTGGGTTACGCGATCGCGATTGTTCCGGCCGTCTGGCCATCCTTTACTTTCCATGCGGCCAGATTGTTGTCGGGATCGGCGAGCAGGATGTCATCGGTTCCGTCGGCGTCGAAATCCCCGACACCGGCGAACTTCCACCCGTCGGTCAGCGAACCGAACCACAGATCCTCCGTGCGCTGGCCGTTTGAAACCTGCCATCCGGCGAGATCGGTGCCGTTCGATATGACGACGTCGTCGATTCCGTCGCCGTTGAAATCGCCGAATCCGACCACGTCCCAGCCGTCGGTGGCACAGCCGGTGTAGACGATTCCCTCCGCCGGACGGTTTCCGGCGATCACATTCTCCCGTGTGTCAGTCAGAAAGACGAACACATCACCGGCTCCGGTGATGGTTTCGCCGCCAACAACATCCGGCATGGTATTGCGCAGCATGACATCATCCTTGCCGTCGCCATTGAAATCCCCGACGCCGACGAATTCATACCGGTAATTGTTCTTATTGATGACTTCATTCCGGGCATCGCCGGTCAGGTTCTGAAAATCTCCCTTGAGAGAGTTGAGAGCCCCGGATTCCTCCCAGGTATTGACCAATGCCCCCAGCCAGCCGGGAGTGGTTGAACCGTCCTGTTCACGGGACCAGGTCGCCAGACCGTAATTCAGCGATACCGTCGAATCTCCGAATGCCGGACTGAGCAGCAAAGCCCCGTCGAAACCGGTTCCGAAGAAATCGCCAGCGGCCTGAACTTCATAACCGTCGCCCGCAATTCCCAATAGCTTGCTCTTATTGGTGACTTCCGCCATACTGGACAGGTCGTCCTGCATATAGACGTTCCCGGTGGCTTTCTCCAGCCAGAGCAGGCCGTCTTTTCCGTCGCGGTTGAAATCACCCGAATCCAGCAACGTCCAGGCGGAGGTGTTGATGGAGCCGATTTCACGTATGGCAGCCGAGGTATGCAATATGACTTTTCCGGTATCGAAAAGTTGTACGGCACCGCCGGTGGCGGAGAATCGGCCGGTTTGCGTTTTGAGCGGCGATTCAATCGGAGCTCCCGTTCTTTCCACAGTCAGTGAAAGTGTTCCCTCCGACTTATTCAGCGTATATTGGTAATTTCCGGCGCTTAAAGTTCCGTTTACGGTAAGGGATCCCAGTGTGTTTCCGGTGGTGTTCATTACCGTGATGCTGCCGGTGAAATCCTTCGCGCCATCAGCAAGGCGGTACGTACCGCTTTGCTGTATGGAGGAAACCGTCACAAAGTAGGTTGCCCCCATAATCATGCCGAGATCGGTGACGATGCTCTCGTCGGAAGCCATCCGCTCGGAAACAAGGAAATTGATCTTTGCTCCATAGGCGCGGATGACATCCTCCGTTGCCGAGGTTCCGGCTCTTGTCACAGTGACCTTTCCGCCGACATTGGTTTGGCCTTTCAGAATCGCCCCCGCATAGAGCCGCATATAGCCACCGGAGTGCAGGAGGGTTGTATCCGCCGTGCCGCTGTCCTGTACGGTCAGATAACCGCTGGAGTTAATGACGTTGCTGGTGGCCGTGCCCCCCCAGTACACATGCGCCCAGCTGTTCGAGGAAATCATGTTGCTGGTGGCCGTGCCGCCGGAATAAATATGCAGCCAGCTGCTGTTCAGGATATTGACGGAGGCATGAATATCTTCGGTATACACGTTGCTGGTCGGCATGCCGCCGGTTCCGTCGTAATCGCGATAGGCGCTGTCGCCGACGAACATGCTGCCGCCATTCAGGACCGTATGGTGCGCTACGCCCAGCATGGTGAATTTTCCTTCCTCGTCGAGGGCGGTCTGATAGGCGGAGCCGCCATTTTCAAGATTCAGCGTTCCGGCCTTGCTGACGATGGCACCGGAAATGGAAGTGCCGCTGGACATGGTGATCTGACCGTCCGAACGTATGATCGCCCCGGAAATCACCATTCGTCCTTCCTGATGGGAAACGCAGTTGAGCCGCCCGCTGGAATGTACGTCGACGCCATTGATTTCCGCGTTTGAAACGGCCACGGCTCCGCGGGACGTCAAAGTCAGATTGCGGATCGTCCCGCCGGAAATATAGGCGGAACCGCCCTGGGCAATCGTCACATTCTCCGCGAGCGCGTTATGAAGCTGGAGAGAACCGTTGGACTCAAGCAGAAGCCCTGACGCACTGCCACCGCTGAAAACAGACATGGTCCCGTGACCATTCACCGTCGTATTGTTCGCAGTACCGCCGCTGAAAACAGATATGATCCCGTGCTCATTTACTGTCGTCGAGGTAGCAAGTCCTCCGGATGAAATAAACATTTCTCCACCGGAGTTCACCGTCGTCGAGGTAGCAAGTCCTTCGGATAAAATAAACATTTCTCCACCGGAGTTCACCGTCGTCGAGGTAGCAAGTCCTCCGGATAAAATAAACATCTCTCCACCGGAGTTTACCGTCGTCGAGGTAGCAAGTCCTCCGGATGAAATAAACATTTCTCCACCGGAGTTCACCGTCGTCGACAGCGCGGTTTGATCAGAATAAAGGTTAGCGGAAGCCGTTACAGAAGCGTTTGATACATGAATTCCGACTGAATAGTAATTATCTTCCTGAACAAGAAAGCCATTAATGCTTCCGCCGGACGAAATTGTCGTTGATGTCGTTTCCCCGCCACAGGAAACACTCATTGATCCGCCGGAAGAAACCGTGGTTGCATTGGCCTTCCCTTTGCTGTAAAGTAACATGCTGACACCACTGGAGATAATAATACCTTCCGCGAAATTCTCTTTCCCGATAACACCAAAGTTATCATTTCCCCAATACACATTTGTGTCACGTTCTAGATATGTCACCTTCGCCCCATAGGCGGAAGACACATATCCTCGGCTCCAGGGACTGAAGGCAATACTTGCTGTTCCACCACTGGAAACATACAATGTCCCGCCGGGATTCACTAACGGTGAACTTGCTATGCCGCCACTGAAAACACTCATTACCCCACCGGAACAAATTATCGTCGAAATCGTAGCAGCGCCACTGGAAACACTTATTACCCCACCGGAACAAATTATCGTTGAAATCGCACGTTGACCATCATAGAGGAAGGCATTACCGATTACAGAAGCATTCGATACCTGAATCCCATTGGCATAATAATTGTCTTCCTGAACGTAAAATCCATTAATGTGTGCGCCTGCAGTCACCATTGTCGATGTTATTTTAGCTCCATCATAGATCCACAGCTCCCCGTTGGAAGAGATCCTTGTCAATGTAGCGGTTTGATCGGAATAAAGATAGGCGGAAGAATCAGCAGCCACAACAGCATTCGACACATGAATCCCACTGGAATAGTAATTGTCTTCTTGAACAAGAAAGCCATTTATGTTTCCGCCGGAATTCACCGTCGTCGCGGTTGCCGTACCACCATTGGAAACGCTCATCGACCCGCCGGAAGAAACCGTGGTTGCATTGGCCATTCCTTTGCTGTAAAGTAACATGCTGACACCACTGGAGATAATAATATCCCCCGCAAAATTTCCTTTCCCGATGACACCAAAGTTATCATTTCCCCAATACACATTTGTGTCACGTTCCAGATATGTCACTTTCGCCCCGTAAGCGGAAGACACGTAGCCCCGGCTCCAGGGGCTGAAGGCGATACTTGCTGTTCCACCACTGGAAACATACAATGCCCCGCCGGGATTCACCAGCGTAGAACTTGCCGCTCCACCGGAGGAAATATACATCTCCCCGCCTGAAAGTGTCGTCGCATTTGCAATTCCGCCACTGAAAACACTCATCCATCCCCCGAAAGAAACTGCCGTTGAGGTCGCGGTTTGACCAGCATAAAGTTCAGCGGAAGAGATTACATAGGCATTCGAAACGTGAATCCCGGTCGAATAATAATTATCTTCCAGAATAATAAAACCATTAATGTTTCCTCCAGAAGAAACTGTCGTTAAATTCGCCTTCCCTCCATTAGAAACCTTCAGATACCCGCCGGGGTTAATCGTGATTGCACTGACCGTTCCGCTACTGTAAAGTAGCATGCTGGTACCACTGGAAATAATGATATTCTCCGCAGAATTTCCTTTCCCGATGATACCGGTGTTGTTGTTTCCCCAATACACATTGGCATCGCGTTCCAGATATGTCACTTTCGCTCCATAAGCGGAAGACACATATCCTCGGCTCCAGGGACTGAAAGCAATGCTTGCTGTTCCTCCACTAGTGATTCGTACTACACCGTCAGGATTTACCACTGTCATTGTCGCTACACCGCCACTAGAAACAGAGAACTCCCCATTGGAGTTCACTGTCGTTTCTCTCGCGACTCCCCCCAGGAAGACGCTCATCGACCCGCCTGAGTTCACAGACGTAGAACTCACAATACCAGACAAAGTAACTGACAACATGCCACCATTGTTCAGTATCGTCATTGTCGCTACACCGCCACTGAAAACACTCATCAATCCGCCAGAAGAAACCGTGGTTGCATTGGCCCTCCCTTTGCTGTAAAGCAACATGCTGACACCACTGGAGATGATAATGTCCTCCGCAAAATTTCCTTTCCCGATGATACCGGTGTTGTTGTTCCCCCAATACACATTGGCATCGCGTTCCAGATATGTCACCTTCGCCCCATAGGCGGAAGACACATATCCCCGGCTCCAGGGACTGAATATAATACTTGCTGTTCCCCCACTGGAAATACACAATACCCCTCCAGGATTCACCAGCGTAGAACTCGCTACGCCACCACGAGAAATACTCATTGATCCCCCGGAAGAAACTGTTGTCGAGATTGCTGAGCCACCACTGGAAATCCGCACCACTCCGCCAAGATGCACCGTCGTCAAAGTTGCTACGCCACCATAAGAAACATCCAAATACCCGTTGGCAGAAATCATCGTCGACGTCGCTGTCTGGTCAATATAAAGGTTGGCGGAAGTGGCTACATAAGTATCGGACACATGAATCCCGGAAGAATAATAATTGTCCTGTTGAACAATGAAGCCATTAATACTTCCGCCGGAAGACACTGTCGTTTCCATCGCCGAGCCGCCACTAGAAACTGTCATATTTCCGCCGGAAGACACTATCGTTTCCGTTGCCGAGCCGCCACTAGAAACTGTCATATTTCCACCAGAAGAAACCCTCGTTGAGGTCGCGGTCTGGCCAGCGTAAAGGTTGGCAGAAGTGACTACATAAGTATCGGATACATAAATCTCGGAAGAATAATAATTGCCCTGTTGAACAATGAAGCCATTAATACTTCCACCGGAATTCACCGTTGTTCCTGTCGCCGAACCGCCACCGGAAACCATCACTGCTCCACCGGAGTTAATCGTTGTTCCTGTCGCCGAGCCGCCACTGGAAACCACCACTGCTCCACCGGAATTCACCGTTGTTCCTGTCGCCAAGCCGCCACTGGAAACCATCGCCGTCCCACCGGAATTCACCGTTGTTCCTGTCGCCAAGCCGCCACTGGAAACCATCACTGTCCCACCGGAATTCACCGTTGTTCCTGTCGCCGAGCCACCACTGGAAACTATCACCGCTCCTCCGGAATTAACCATCGTCGACATTGCTCTCCCTCTGGCGACCTCCATTCTCCCACCGGAATTCACTGCCGTAGAAGTAACCGACCCGCCAAGCCAGATGCTCATCGTCCCGCCATTTACCGTCGTTTCCGTCGCCGAACCAGCAACTCCCAGCATTCCACTGGAAGAAAGTGTCGTCGAAATTGCTTTACCATCATCCCCAATCCACATCGTCCCGCCGGAATTCACCGTCGTTCCCATCGTCGCGCCGTCCCCCCTTAGCACCCCGCGAAAATTCACTGTCGTTGCTCTCGCACTGCCGCCGGAAGAAACCCATATAAAACCGCTGGAGTTCACTGTCGTTGAGAGCGCAGTACCCCCAAACTCGACAAGCATCGACCCTCCAGAATTCACCATAATTCCCCTTGCCGTTTGACCGGAATAGAGAAAAGCGAAATCAGTTACATAAGCATCTGATACATGAATCCCAGAAGAATAATAATTGGTTTGTTGAACAACGAAACCATTGATTTTCCCACCAGAAGAAACCGTCGTCAAGGCAGCTTCCCCACCACGCTCAACCCACATCGCTCCTCCAGCAGAAACTATCGTCGAGGTTGCAGTTTGACCAGCATAAAGGTTGGCAGAAGTGGTTACATAAGTATTTGAAATATGAATCTTACTGGCATAGTAAGTGTCTTCTCGAACAATAAAGCCATTGATTGCCCCGCCAGAGTTCACTGTCGTCGAGATCGCAGAGCCTCCATTGTAAACCATGATTGCCCCGCCGGAGTTTACTGTCGTCGAGATCGCAGAGCCTCCATTGTAAACCATGATTGCCCCGCTGAAGTTCACTGTCGTCGAGGTCGCACTGCCGCCCCAGGAAACCCGCATTTGCCCCGCATTGTTCACTGTCGTCGAGGTCGCGATACCCCGCCAGGAGATCCACATCGTTCCTCCGGAAGAAACTATCGTCGAAATTGCTGTTTGATCGGCATAAAGGTTAGCATAAGTGGTTACATAAGTATTTGAAATATGAATCTTGCTGGCATAGTGAGTGTCTTCTCGAACAACGAAGCCATTGATCGCCCCGCCAGAGTTCACCGTCGTTGAGGTTGCACTGCCGCCACTGGAAACCCATATTTTCCCATTGCTATTCACTGTCGTCGAGGTCGCGGTGCCACCACTGGAAACCCACATTCCCCCATCGTTGTTCACCGTCGTTGACACTGCAAAGCCGTCGCCATAGACCCCTATATAACCACCGGAGTTTACCGTCGTTGAGGTTGCACTACCGCCAGAAGAAACCCTCATATTACCGCCAGTATTCACCGTCGTTGAGATTGCAATATCTCCGCTGAGAACCTGCCAGTAATCACTGACTATCATTCCACTGTGAATTGTCATATTTGAATTCTCCGTTATCGTTGTTGATTTTTCCGAAGCGATCCGATGGAAGCGAGTTCGTGCTTATAGATACACAGCAGGTTTTCAATATGATATGCGGGAAACGCTGCTGTGAGT